>Ga0209553_1000574_pt1 | contig 19038 bp, 19 predicted proteins | sample LauGreFBDMM110DN_2_FD_188217 | JGI IMG/M metagenome (GOLD analysis project Ga0209553, IMG submission 188217) | Freshwater lake microbial communities from Lake Michigan, USA - Fa13.BD.MM110.DN (SPAdes) (version 2) | ecosystem: Environmental > Aquatic > Freshwater > Lake | place: Lake Michigan...
CGCGCCAGGGATGACTGGGATATCAAAGAGTCCTTGTGGTCCACCAAAGAACAGCGTGACAATGATTCCGCTCATGGTAATGGTGTTCATGAATTCAGCCAAGAAAAATAAGCCGAAGCGAATACCGGAATACTCGGTGTTGAAACCACCCACGAGTTCTTGCTCGGCCTCAACTAAGTCGAAGGGTGGACGGTTCATCTCGGCAGTGGCAGCGATCATGAAGATCACGAATGGGATGACACCCGTTGAGATGACGTGCCAATTCAGAAAGTTTCCTTGGTTACCAACGATTCCACTGGTTGACAATGTGCCCGCCAACAAGATCACGGTAGCCACGCTCAAACCAAGAGCGGCTTCATAAGAAACCATCTGCGCTGAAGCTCGAACTGATCCCAAGAGCGGATATTTCGAGCCGCTTGACCAACCCGCCAGCATGATGCCGTATACGGCAATTGATGAAAGCGCCAACAACAGCAAAATACCTACTGGAGGATCGGCTAACTGCACTCGTGTGGTGTGACCAAACCAGGTCACGAGTCCATTTTTACCGTTTGAGAAATCTCCACCGAGGGGAATGATTGACCACACCAAAAAGGCAGGAACAAAAGCCAAGAAGGGAGCCAATCTGAAAACAAAACGGTCGGCACGTTCAGGAAGCAAATCTTCTTTGAAGAACAACTTTGTGCCATCTGCGAGTGTTTGCAAAAGGCCCCAGGGACCAGCCTTATTGGGCCCAATGCGGTTGTTCATACCAGCGATTGCTTTTCGCTCAAACCACACCATCAACATCGTGGCTACTAGTCCGACACCAAAGACGACGACGACCTTCATCAAAATAATCAGCAAAGGCGCCCACATCAGATTGCCGATAGAAATTGGATCAAGTCCAAGTAGCGATGCGCTGGCGACCATCACAGAGTCTCCACATTCACATCATTGACTAAACGTGACGAATCAATCAGTTCACCGATATTCGCGCCAGTCAGAGCCCATGCTGCCCACACTGTGCCACGTACTACCGAGTCGTCCATCACAACTGGCATCACGATTGAGGTGCGGTGGCTTGAGACTTTGATGGATGTTCCTTCATCAACTCCGAGACTGCTGAAATCAAGCGGGTGCATATGTAATGCAGAACTTGGGGCAAGTCCCACTAAGGACGGAGACTGGGCGACGTTCGTACCATTGTCGTACAACTTACGACTGACGACTAATCGATATCCAAAACCTGAGTGAACCGGCACTTCCGTAGCGGTCGCACTGTGTGCATGGGCCATTGAGCGACGGAGCAACACGCCATCAGGATTCACGGCTAATGCAGCACGCGAAACATCGGCGAAACTCGGCACATTGCGTGCTAGTTGGGAATGAATTTCTTGCACCGATCCCACGCCCAAATCATGGCCCAACAACTCGCCAAGTTCTATGGCGATCATCCAATCGGGACGTGCGGTGCCGCGTACATTGACCTTACGGTTGAGTTGTGTGACGCGACCTTCAAGGTTGGTCGTGGTGCCATCCTTCTCACCAAAAGCGGCGGCAGGAAGAACGACCTCGCAGCGTTGCAAAGAAGGTGACATCGTGGTGTCGACAGCGATAATTTTCGGGACCGCTGCTAGGGCTTGACGCACAAGATGTGAATCGGGAACATCATTCATCGGATCCGCACCAACGAGGACCAAACAATTGATCTCGCCGGCGATAGCCGATTGCAGAATTGAATTTGTTGACCCCATGACTAATCCAGTTTCAACGGCTCCACGGATATTGCCACGACGTACGACTGGCAGGACCGTGGCCTGTGGGGCAATAGCCAACACTGCATCAAGGGCAGCCATCGTGAATGAATCGTCTTCAGCCAAGTTCGACCGACCCACAACAACGACAACTGAGCCCTTGGCGATCTGAGTTGCCACCGCAGGATCAGTCAGCGTCTGCTGGATCACTGACACCTGACGACCTGGCTCGTAACTGGCCGACTTCCAGGCATAGCGCGTGAGTCCTGTTTGCTTGGGCACGAACTCAATAAGTTTGCTGCGCTTCTTCTCTGACGCATCACGCAAGCGCAAATACAAAATGGGCAATTCTTCCTTGAGATCAGGAGACAGCAATAACACTGTCGTGGCATTGGCGGCCTCATCAATAGTTGCTTGAGCGTAGCCAAAGAGCGACGTCGGGAGACCGTCATCAAGTTGAGCGTCAACATTGCTGATACCTAAGGACTGTGCCAAAAGTGCCCACGCATAAGCATCTTCGTTTGTTCCGCGAGCGCCACCGAGAATCGCCACACTCTGTGGACCCCCGTCTTTGATCGCTTGGGCGATGAGACCGGCTGCACTAGACAAGGCCACGCTCCACGAAGTAGCAACAAGATCTCCGTCGGACCGCACCATTGGATTTTCAATGCGTTGGTCACTCTTTGTTGACTCGAAGTTGAAACGGCCTTTGTCGCAGAGCCACCCATGATTCACGGGATCGCTGTCCACGCCTTGATACCGCAACATTTCATCGCGACTCGATTCGAGTGTGATGCGACAACCAACGGAACAGGTCGTGCAAGTGCTTTCGATCTTTTCGAGGTCCCAGGGACGTGCCTTAAAGCGATACGGCTGAGCAGTTAGGGCCCCAACTGGGCAAATCTGAACTGTGTTGCCAGAGAAATATGAACTAAATGGCTCGTCTGGGAATGTCTGAATTTGCGTGTTGTTCCCACGCGAGGTGAATTGGATTAATGCATCGCCAGCGACTTCGTCGGCGAAACGAGTACAGCGATCGCACAAGATGCAGCGCTCGCGATCCAGCAACACTAAATCACTAATTGGAATCGGCTTTTCGTAATGTCGCTTCTCTTCAATGAAACGGCTTTCCCCTGGACCATGACTAAAAGCCTGATCTTGTAATGGGCATTCGCCACCCTTGTCACACACCGGACAGTCAAGTGGATGATTAGCGAGGAGTAACTCGACGATGCCCTCTTGGGCACGTTTCACTTGATCAGTTTCGGTGCGAACAATCTGGCCTTCGCCAACCGAGGTCATACAACTGACAACCATCATCGGTCCGCGCGGGCCTTCCACTTCAACGAGACATTGACGACACATGCCAACAGAACTCATCCGTGGGTGATAACAGAAACGCGGAATGTAATCCCCACTGCGATCGGCTGCAGCAATAATCAATTCACCTTTACGCGCCACCACCGACTTGCCGTTGATCGACATCGTGATCGCATTCGGATCAAGAGGTATTTCCACCTCGATATTCGGTTCGGTGGTGGTCATAACGCAGCTCCCACAGCAGTCACAGGAATGGTTTGTCGTTTGACAATTCTCGCTTCAAACTCTTCGCGGAACAGCACGAGGGCCGAGTTCACTGGTGCATACGCCGATGGTCCAACGAAACAAATGGTGTTCATCTTGTATGGGAAAGGAACCGCTGTCAGCCCCAACTTCTCATTGGAGGCATGGGGGAAATCTCCAGGGCAAATCGAAGTGCCAACCTCAATTAACTGCTCAAGATCAGCGGCTGTTCCCTTGCCATCAACAACGCGACTCAAAATGCGCTCAAGCCAAGTTCCGCCCTCACGACACGGCGTGCACTTGCCGCAAGATTCGTGAGCGTAAAAACGAGTAAGAGTCAAAGCCGCAGCTGGAATGTCAGTGGTCTCATCCATCACCATGATCGCTCCTGAACCGAGCATTGAACCTGCTGCACCAACCTGGCTGCCCTCAAACGGAAGGTCCAATTGATCTGGCGTGAACCAAGGTGCCGAGCCACCGCCAGGAACGAAGGCCTTGAGTTCATTGTCATCGCGAATGCCGCCACAGAATTCGTCTTTGTACAACAAATCTCGAAATGTGGTCACCCCATTGACGATTTCATAAACACCCGGTCGCTTGACATGACCACTCACAGCAACCATGCGAGTACCAGGAGATGTCTTAGTTCCAATCGCCGTGTAGGCCTCGGCACCATTGCACATCAACCACGGCAAGTTCGCCAAGGTTTCAACATTGTTGACGATCGTTGGTTGACCATACAGACCATTTGCTGCTGGGAAGAAAGGAGGCTTCAATCGTGGCATACCGCGATTGCCTTCAAGACTTTCAATCAGTGCAGTTTCTTCACCAACAACATAAGCACCTGCACCCCAATGAAGAACGATGTCAACAGAAAAGTGTGTGCCCAAAATATTTTTACCGATATAGCCGGCTGCATAAGCATCATTCAGCGCAATTGCCACTCGCTCTTGAGCAAGGGCCATCTCACCGCGGATATACAAGAAACACTGCGATAAACCTGCCGCGTAACACGCAATCAGGCAGCCTTCAATCAATTGATGTGGATCGCGCTCCATCAGCAGACGATCTTTGTAAGTTCCTGGTTCACTCTCGTCGCCGTTGACAACTAAGTAACGCGGGTAGACGCCTTGAGGAGTGAGTCCCCATTTTGTTCCAGCAGGGAAACCCGCGCCACCGCGCCCGAGCACCGTAGCGGTCCTCACTTCGTCGTGCACTTCATTGGCTGGTCGACTGAGTGCAGCGCGCAGACCTTGATAACCATCAGTCGCCAAGTAACGCTTCAGCGTGTATGAATCTTCGTATTCAAATCGTGAGGTCACAATTTTCGGGCGATCTCCGACGATGAATCCAGGAGCGTGTGCGTAGGTGCCGGTCATAGCGCAGCCTTTCCATCCAACCAAACAGGGGCTTCGGTTACTGACTCTGGTGGTACCGCTCCGACACCACGGTCGCGGGGAATATGTTGCGCCACTCGAGCCACTGTGCCGTGCGCAGGGATCTCATCAACGAGACGACCAGCGGACAAATCATCAATCAGTGCATCAAAATCAGCCGCCGTCACTCGGAAGCGATAACGATAATTCACTTGCAGGCAGGGTGCCTCGGTGCAAGCCGCCTGACATTCTGCGTGCTCAAGAGTGAACATGCCATCATCGGTCGTGCCACCCATCTTGACGCCCAATTTATGTTCGGCATGGTGCATCAGTTCCTCTGAGCCCATCAGCGCACAAGACAAGGTTCCGCAGATATTGACCAGATATTTTCCGACTGGTTCAAACTTAAACATCTCGTAGAAAGAAGCCGTGCCGTACACCTCAGCTGAGGTTGAGCCGACGAGTTCGCCAATGTGTACCATCGCGTCATTAGTGAGGTAGCCGTCTTGTTGCTGAGCCATGTGCAATAAGGGAATCATCGCCGAACGCGGACGCGGATAGCGACCAATGATCTCCTTGGCAAGACGTACGTTGCCTTCAGATAAACGCGACATCAGCGATCAACCTCTCCTAGAACTGGGTCAATAGAGGAAATCACTGCGACTGCATCGGCTACTAGACCACCACGCATCATGTGTGGCAAAGCCTGGATATTGACAAAACTGGGGGCCCTCATATGAATGCGATATGGCTTGGGACCACCGTCGCTAACGATGTAGCAACCGATTTCTCCGCGCGGACTTTCAATCGCCACATAAACCTCACCCTCTGGAACCTTGAATCCCTCAGTGAAAATCTTGAAGTGGTGGATGAGTGCTTCCATGGATTCGTCAATGCGTGCTCGCGGCGGTGGAGTCACTTTCTTATTCTGAATGCGGTAGTCACCCTTGGGCATATTGTCAAGAATCTGATACACGATGCGCATCGACTCGCGAATTTCATTGATGCGAATTGCATAACGATCAAAGGCGTCGCCATAGGAACCGACGATGACATCAAACTCCATCTTCTCGTAATGCAAATACGGCTGATCCCGACGCAGGTCCCAAGCCACACCTGTTGAGCGCAAAATTGGACCACTCGTTCCGAGGGCCAATGCTTCATCGGCAGTAATCACACCAACACCCTGCAAACGCTCACGCCAAATGGGCTGATCGGTCATCAAGATGTCGTATTCGGCCAGACGACCTGGCAACATTTCAAGAATTTCAAGAACATCGCTGCGCCAACCCGCTGGCAGGTCCGCTGCCACACCTCCAGGACGAATGAAGTTGTGATTCATACGCAAGCCAGTCACCTTTTGAAAGAAGCGCAAAACCTCTTCGCGTTCACGCCAGCCATACAACATCATTGACACTGCGCCAAGATCCATACCGTTCGTAGCCAAGAACAACAAGTGGCTACTCATGCGATTGAGTTCTGAAAGCAACATTCGCATCCAGACGGCACGCTCAGGAATATCGTTTTCAATGCCGAGCAATTTTTCAACAGCCATTGAGAAAACAAGTTCATTATTTAACGGGCTCAAATAATCCATGCGCGTGACGTTGGTGCCACCTTGCATGTATGTCAGTTCTTCACCAGTTTTTTCCATCCCGGTGTGCAAGTAGCCAATGATCGGCTTACAACGCAGAACAGTTTCACCTTGCAACTCCAACATCAAACGCAATACTCCGTGAGTACTCGGGTGCTGAGGCCCCATGTTGATGATCATCGTTTGATCTTCATCAGAATCACCCGACGATTGCCCAAGATTGGCAACTTCGGCTTCGCTCATTCGCAAAACCGAACCAACTTCACGCAAAATTTCCTTGGCGCTGATTTCGCTGCGGGCACGCATTTCCTGTGCCCCTTCGTTGGTCTTAAAAATATTTTGACTAGACGTCATGAGTGCGACCCCTTGAACTGAACGGGAATGCGACCAATTTCATAATCCTTGCGCAGCGGATGACCGTCCCAGTCTTCTGGCATCAAAATACGCGTCAGATCAGGGTGGCCATCAAAGGAAATGCCGAACATATCAAAAACTTCACGCTCCATAGCCTCTGTGCCGGGCCAGAGGTCAAACAGTGATGCGATGTTTGTGTCTGATTCAGGCACCTGAACACGCAAACGAATGCGATCACGAGAGGCGATTGCTGTGAGATTGACGACAATTTCAAATCTTTCAGCAACTACTCCGTCGGGTAATGAACGTCCCGGATGAGTGAGAAAGTCCACCGCTGTCAGATCGCAACACATTGCGTAGCCACTGTCCAATAATTTTTTCAGAAGCGCCACGTACTGTGTGCGCGAAGGATGCACCACCGCTTGCCCGTGTGAGTCAGTGAGTGGACAACCATGCAACATCGGTTGGGATTCAGTGGCTCCTTCGTGATCGCTCATGACCAAGTCTCTGTGCGGCCAAGTGATAACGAGACTGGTGCAGTTTGCGCTGGAATCTCGGTGATGTGGATGTTGGCACCCGCTCCACTGCTGGCGCGACGACGCATAATTTCTCCGTCTTCAATCTTTTGATGCAAGGTCTCGATTGCATGAATCAAAGTTTCAGGTGTCGGAGGACAACCAGGGGCGTAAACGTCAACAGGAACGATCTGATCGACACCTTGAAGAATTGCGTAGTTATTAAACATCCCACCACTTGATGCACACACTCCCATGGAGATCACCCACTTCGGTTCCATCATTTGGTCATACACCTGACGCAGAACTGGAGCCATCTTCTGGCTCACACGACCCGCAACAATGATGATGTCTGCCTGACGCGGCGAGGCGCGGAAAACTTCCATGCCGAAGCGGGCGATGTCATAGTGCGGGCCGCCAGTTCCCATCATTTCAATAGCGCAACAAGCCAGACCAAAAGTTGCGCCCCAACTGGAACGGCTACGCGACCACTTAACTAAATCTTCGATTTTTCCTGTGATGAAGTTGTGCTCAATGCCACCGAGTCCATCATCCAGAACGTTGCGCACCAAACCCATGTCAGTCCCCCAACGCTCAAGCTGCCTGATCGTCGCCGAGACGACCATCTAGTCCGACTCGACGAATTGTCGTCGTCGTCGTGCGGGTCGCCGACACACCATCAACTAAACGGCGGGCCTTTGCCAAAGGACCCCAGTCAAGGGCTCCGCGGGCTACGACATAAACGAAGGCCAAGAAGAAAACAACGCTAAATGCAAACATCTCCCAAAACGCAAAGGCACCAAGTTCAGCTCGGTTGACGGCATAGGGATAAATGAAAATGATTTCAATGTCGAACATGATAAATAACATCGCCACGATGTAGAAACTGACAGGAAAACGCTCAGGTGGTTCGCGACTGGGGACAATGCCACATTCGTAAGGTGCATCTTTCGCCGATGAAGGTCGCCGAGGAGCCAGCAACTTTGAGGCCACAAAACTTAACGCCCCAAAAAGAACGGCAAGAATGGTGAGCGCTACAACGGGAAGATATTGCCCCATCAGTTAGGCCACCGCAGGAACAGGCATGGCAAGATTGGCAGCCAAAGTACGGTCTCGACGATGCAGCATAAAGCAACAGATGAGGAAAATGATTCCAGAGCCAAAGGTGACGAGCACCGCTGGTTGACGCTTGGTGCCAAGGTCGCGAATCATGACAATGTATTGGTGAGATTTACTCTCGTCAATAACTGGTCGTGCAGGAGCGCGGCCAGGTTCAACTCTCTGCGGCACAAGAGCGGCAATTTCCACAATCGCGTAATGCGGTTTGTGTAAGAAGGCAAGGAAGTCAAGTTTGTCGCCAATCTTGGGGTAACGCTCACCACCACGGTCATACACCGCGACTGCTTGGTATTCCCCGCCGGCGTACAACTCGGCTTCAACTTGAATGATTTCATCCGCTGCTGCGATGGATTGACCGCGACCCTTATCGTCCGTTGGAAGAACTTTCCAATTTTCCTCTTGCAAAGCTTCGGCTCCAGCAGCGGCAGCCTCAACTGGTGATGCCCCCTCAGAAATCTTCACCGAGTTCACAAGCACGTCGGCCTGCGGCAACAGAGCTACATCGCGTACAACTGTGAACGGTTGTGCCGGCTTCCATGATGGCTCATTACCTTTGAGACCAATGCCGTAGGTCATCCAGATAACACCCATCATGACCATCCAACCGCTGAGTCCCGCAAGCGCAACTAAGAGCCCTAAGCGAGCACCCATGTTGGTTGCAAGAAGAAGATAAACACTTCCGCATAGGGCAACAACGGCGATAATGACCGTGAGAAGCCCGCGGATTTCTGGTTCCCAAGCGATGCTTAACATGGTGCTCATAGTTCGTTCCGTACGTAGTTCACGATCTGTTGGATCTGTTCAGCAGTCAATAAATCACCAAAGCCAGGCATCCGACCCGAACCTTGTCCCTGAACACCGTACTTTGCGCCGTACTTTGAACCAGCCTTGAGAAAGTTGATCATTTCTTGTTCAGTGCTGAAGTGACTGTTCGTCGCTCCACCGGTGAGGTTCCAACCATAGGCACCCGAACCAGTCTGTCCAGGCTCACCCCAACTCCATCCAGGCGTATGGCAACGAGCACAACTAAAACCACCCGATCCCAGTTCAAGGTTAAACAGTGCTTCCCCAATTGAGGAGTAAGTGCCGTCAGCAACAGATTTTTCAGCAGCAGCTTGAATCTTTTCCTGCTCAACCACAGGCAAATGTCCACCCTCACAGTTCAACGGCTTGGCATCTGGCACGATGCAGTCTTCGCGGGGAATCTGAATGCTCTTGAGGTACGCCAATAACGTGTCAATCTGTTGGGCATTGAGTGGTCCGCCACCCTCAATTCCCCAAGGGGACATCGGCGAAAACGGTCGACCGTATTGCAGGATGAAACGAACTTCACTTTCATCAAAGCGATAAAAGACGGTGTTAATTGCTGGGGCTTTCCATGTCACAGACTTCACTTCACCAGTTTTCGAATCAGTGATCGTGTATGGAGCGGCGCCGCCCGGGCCCTTCATTCCACCATGACAACCGGCGCAGTTGAATCCACCCTCAGCAGTTGGAGCAAAAAGGTTTGAGCCCCACTCAATAAAACGATTCTCTTTACCGTTAGTCGCGCCAGCTTGACGACTCGGTTCCAAAATCCAGTAAGCAGGTAATCCAATAGTGATCGTCGCCAGCATTAAAACACCGAGCAATTGCATTTTTTGCAGGCGCTTACCCTCAAGAATTTCATCATCGAAATATTCTTTACGGTTAGCGGCGAGTTCAATCTCCGAACCAATCTCAGCGCGACCTGCTGATCGGTTGAAGAATGCATAGGTGACATAACCAATGACGAAAAACAGCGCTATGAGCGAGGCGAAAGTAGAAGTGACGAGTGAAATCATGATCAGTGCTTTGCCTCTCCGGAAACGCAGTGTGGCCCTTCGGCTTCCTGTCCGGTCGTGTTGATACCAATTGCGGGACCATTAAACGTTGTTCCCGTGTCAACAATGACGTTGCCATTGGTCACCGAGACACCAAAGCGATCCATGCCACGCGGGGCAGGACCAGCCTTCTTTTCACCAACACGGTTGTACTGCGACCCATGACACGGGCATTCAAACCACTGTGAACTCTTGCATTCAGGAACTCGACAACCCAGGTGTGGACACTTTTGGTAGAGCGCAATAATGCCGCTTTCCATACCAGTCGAAATCGTTTGCTTGCCATAAGACAAGCGTGCCTTAGAGAGAGAATCGGCGGGGTAAGAAGTCAGCCAAGTTCGGGCCTCAGGCTTATAGACAAAACCGCGTTCACTCCGAATCTGCGCGATCAGGTCATCTAGGCGACCGACATTCACCTTGGAACCGAAACCGCCGCCAGCACGTGGCCACAAAAAGGCAATCAGCGAAGCACCGAATGCCGCGGTACCCGTGAGCACCAAAAAGACTGATGCACGATTGAAGAACTGGCGACGTGAAACATCTACGGCCTCTTGATCTGGCGCTTGCCAGACCACAGGGGCGACTTCAGTAGCTTTTTCAAGAACGGCTGTGCGAGTGGCGATTGCTTGTGATTCATACGCTGATCCAGCAGGTCCATCTCCTGATTCAGCCTTAATGGACTTGTCACGCTTCACAGTTTCTCGCGCAAGAGATCCGGCTCCGCGCACATCAGAGCGACGCGCTGATGTAACGAGGACGACAGCAGCCAACACCACGAGGGCGACGACGGCTATACCAATTGTTGCTAGGGGTGTCATAAAAGTGTGATCCTCACAACTCGAAGAACAGGCCATCCCGCCAAGGGAAGACAAAGTTGAAACCAGGGCCACGGAAGAACGATCCAATGATGACTAACACGGCCCAAAACATCAGGTGAATGGTCATGATCGAAGTCGCAAACTTGCGGTCCTCAGGTTTGTTGGATGGATTCTTGTCAATGAACGGAGCCAAAATTAAAGCAAACAATGCCACTCCAGGAATTGTCACACCAGCCACCATCGGGTGAAACATCGTCAACAATTCTTGAAGTCCCAAGAAGTACCACGGTGCCTTTGAAGGGTTAGGCGTTTGGTTGGGGTTCGCCAACTGCAACAGAGGTGCGTTGACAAATATCGCCACGAAGAACAAGAACGCCGTGCAAGCAACCGCCGCCACGAACTCAACGGCCAGCAGGTGAGGCCACGTATGTACTTTGTCCACTGGCGTGGCTTTGACATCTTGAATCGAGCCCGACTTGACGACTGTCAACAAACGCTGAGTATGACCACCAGGGCCCGCTCCAATGGGCAGACCTGCGGCGACTGGAGCAGCACCCACAAGGGCACCGACCTTTTCGGCAACAGCAACCTGCGCTCCGCCAGTTTTATCTTTAGCCGCTTTGCTGCGCTCAAGAAGATGGGCCGGAATGCGTGGATCTGCGGCTGGAGTATCGCCAGCAGCAGGCGCGGCCGCGCCCGCTTGTGCAGCGGCCTGATCGCGAGCGGCTTGCGCTCGCTTCAAAAGGTGTTCTGGGATTTCAGTCATGTTGAGTCATTTCCTTTCAGGCACTGGTCACAACGGACCTGAGATGCCACCGTCCTTGCGGACACGCCAGAAGTGGATAGCCATGAAAATCACGATGACGAAAGGCAACATGAGAACGTGCAGCACATACCATCGCAGCAACGTTTCAGAACCGATCTCCACACCACCGAGTAATACGAAACGCACTTGAGAACCAAAGACCGGGGTATACCCCATCATGTTGGTACCCACGGCAACTGCCCACATTGACAACTGATCCCATGGAAGCAAATAGCCAGTGAAGGAAAGAAGCAAGGTCAGGGTCAATAAGACGACGCCGATCACCCAGTTAAATTCACGCGGGGCTTTGTACGCACCATGATAAAAAACGCGGGCCATGTGCAAGAACACCGAGAGCACCATTAAGTGCGCTCCCCATCTATGCATATTTCGCACAAGTAATCCGAAAGCCACCGAGGTCTGCAAACTACTGATGTCATTCCAAGCGGCCGTGGCTTCAGGGCGGTAAAAGAACATCAAGAAAATGCCTGTCACCGTTAAGTGAATGAAGAGGAAGAAACTGAGTCCACCCAGACACAAGGTGTAGCTCACCTTGACGGCATGACGCTTGACCTTGACGGGGTGCAAGTGATAGAGCACCGAGTTCATGATGACGTACGAGCGGTTACGCGGGCTGTCGGTGTAGCCCTTACGGAAAATAGAACCAGGACGGAAGATTGAACTCCAAGCTTGACTGCCTTGAACATTCTCTACCGTCTGATTCAGACGCTCTTTTGCTGTTGGACGAGGATCGTCAATAACTTTTGCCATGGTTTGTTCTCCTAGAAACGCATTCCATATGCGTAACCGTGATTAGCGGTACGAGTGTGAGTGTCGCCAGTTGCGAGAGCCGCACCAGCCTTGCCAAGAATGATGACGCCGGTCGGACACCGATCGACGCATAGTGCACAACGTGTACAAACATCATCATCAATAATGAACAGAACATGGTCGTTAGGGTCAAGCCCAGGGAGCTCCGTGTTGGTGGCTTCTGCCACAGCATCGGGAGTCACCATGTGGATGCACTTCCACGGACAGATATCAACGCAACCCTCGCACATGATGCATTCGGACTGGTCGATATGAATGAATTGCTTGGGCTTCACTGCTTTGGTGAGATAGTCCGCGTCAACTTCAACCAGTTGGTACTGGTCGGAGTACGGCATCATTGGCGGATTGGCGTCAGTTCGAGTCATTGGTTATGCCTTCTTCACCAAAGGACGACCGTAACTTGATTGCTCAACTTCGGTGGACTTTGTCGTGCCACGCTTTTGCCACCACGTCCACATGTAGATCTGAACGCCCAAAAACAATCCATAAATACCAGTCACTGCGATGTCACCAATCTGCAGGTAGTTGATATCAAACGGGAAACTTCCACCGGCCGCTTGCGATTTAAAAATTGATCCAGGTCCGAGGAATGGCTTGTCAGAGCGCCAACCAAGTTCGTTTTGAACATGGACCAACCACTGATGAGGCACGACTCCGTAAGCCATAAACATCACGAAGAATGCGTACACAGAGCCAATCATCGCCTCGCCCCAAGACATGGGGGTACCGATAGGACGGCGATTACCGTACACAAAAATAAGACCAGTAAGAATTATTGTCAAAGCCAAGGAGAACAGGAAAGCCTGATTCATTCCCGGCCATTTCAGGATGTCAATCGCCAGCATCTAGCCGGTATTCCCTTCCGTGCCCTGTAACGAGGTCGATACAAGTTTGAGTTTCGTGGACTTAGCTCTTATAAAAATCTTTAGCAGAACCGACATCAACCTTAGTCGTCAAGAGGCTCACGCGACCCAACTCACTCACAAGAACAAACAAAGATTTGGGGCACACAGAAAATTTTGACGGCATTGCTAAAAATCGAATTTTTTGACTACTTGAGGTCTATCGCCATGGCCCACCCCTTGGGTGGGTTGTGCACTAGTTCACGGTACCTAAGTGACAAGATTCCTAGGAGTTTTTGCCACAGAAAAGGCTAGGAATTCCGTCATAGCCTCACTCGCGCTCTAGTGTTCTTATCCGAGACGTCTACCTCACGGTCGTTGTCAACAAATTGTCGTACCCCACGCCCGAAAGGACTGGCCCGTGACCGAAATTCCCGAGCACCTCTTAAAACGATCCCGAGACCGTAAGGCCGCTGGCGGCGATGCCTCCTCTGCCGAGGCTTCTGCAGGCGCGATAGTCCCAGCGACGACTGGCGCAACGACACCCACCGCCCGAGTTTTGGTGGAAACTGAGGCTCAAAAGCCCGCAAAGAAGCCCGATCCGGCCTATGTCACGGCCGCCAAGACCCGTGGCCGCATACCATCCTGGGCGATGGCCACGCTCGCTTTGATGCCAATTTTCTTGTTCATGTATGTCCGTGGCTTAGAGCCGCAAAAAGCCGAGGCACAGGGTCCGATCGCTCTCGGCATGGAGAACTACGGTGCCTGCGCTAGTTGCCACGGTGCCGACGGTGCAGGTGGTGCGGGTCGAGTCTTGAAAGACGGTGAGTCGTTGAAGACTTTCCCTCATATCGAAGACATGTTGAATTGGGTGTATGCCGGAACCGAGGCCTACGAGGCCGCCGGAGTCGCCTCCTACGGTGATCCGAATCGCGAAGGCGGAGCTCACTATCCACGCTCCTATAACGCTGGGGCGATGCCAGCCCAAGGGGAAAAAGCTGGTGGGGCACTCACCGAAGCCGAGATTTTGGGGCTCATCTGCCATATTCGTTATGACATTTCAGGTGCTGATGAGGCTGGAGAGTGGGCCGAAGAGTACGAAAAGTGGTGCAGCCCGGAGAGCCAAATTTTTCTTGACCTTGAGGCTGGAACTTTGACCTTTGATTCCCCCGAATTGGGTGTCGGAACCGCTCCCCGCCTCGGCACCCCAGCCGACCAAGAAGTGATGGCCGCTGGCTGAAAAGGTCAGTACCTAGTCGATGTGACTTCGACTGTGACCAACAGAACGCTCACGACCCAGAACCCGTCTCGGCACTGAAGAGCGATTAATACCACCTTGTTGCTATGACTTCCCACCACGATGTCCTGATCATTGGCGCTGGGCCCGCAGGTGCAGCTGCCGCGTACTGGTTGGCGAAAGAGGGTCTCGATGTTGTCATGGTCGACAAGAACCTTTTTCCGCGGGAAAAAACGTGTGGCGATGGTCTAACCCCGCGGGCTGTCAAGCAGATCCACGATATGGGTCTTGGCGACCAACTCTCGCAGTTCCATCGATACGACGGATTGCGCACGACAGCTCACGGCAAGGCCATTGAACTGCACTGGCCCTCGCATCCGATCTATCCACAACACGGTTATGTTGTTCGGCGCCGAGAACTGGACACAATGGTGGCGCGCAATGCGGTCGCCGCGGGAGCAACTTTGCTTGAAGGTCACGAAGCCCTCGCCCCAGTTCTGGAAAGAGGTTTTGTCCGCGGAGCGACAGTTCAAAGCAAAGACTCTGACACCCCCTTCGATATCACGGCGCGCTATGTGATTGTTGCCGACGGTGCCAACAGTCGTTTTGGACGATCGCTCGGGACCTTTCGAACTAAAGAGTGGCCATACGGGACCGCCATTCGCACCTATTGGGAAACGCCACGTCACGCTGAACCATGGATCGAGTCGGCGCTTGATGTGAAAGACCGCAACGGCAACCCGATGCCTGGCTATGGCTGGATCTTCCCCGTCGGCGACGGCACTGTCAACATCGGCGTTGGGCTGTTATCAACATTTCGTGATTTCAAAAGTGTCAACACGACTCATCTCCTTGATGCCTACGCCCACATGGTGGCTGACCGCTGGGAAATTGACCCTGACAATCCCACAATGAAGGCAACCTCACGGCGAATTCCGATGGGTGGCTCGGTCGGACCAAAATCTGGACCTACGTATCTTGTCATTGGCGATGCAGCGGGAAGTGTGAACCCCTTCAACGGGGACGGTATTGATTACGCCTATGAAACTGCACGTATGGCTGCAGAAGTGCTCACCGACGCTATTCGTAACAATGACCCAGCAGCATTACAGCGCTACCAAATGTTGATTGACGATGAGTACGGTCAGTACTTCAAGGTGGCGCGTTTATTTGCCCGCATCATTGGTCGACCGGTGATTATGCGCGAACTTTCGCGCGTCGGAATGCAAAGTCGCACTCTGATGGAATGGGTTTTAAGAATCATGGCCAACTTGTTGCGTCCCGATGAAATCGGACCAGCAGAAGTTGCCTATAAAGCGGCAGCGGCAATTGTACGACTCACACCTAACGCTTAGTTCGTCGCTGCATTAACCCTTACAACGCACGGCAGATACTTGTGCTTGAGAAAGATCCACAATCGTCACATGCCGTTTCTCATATTTGGCAACAAATGACGCGAGATTTGGTAGTTCCTCCTGACACCGACGCACAACGACGTCGAGTAGAGGAACTTCCATGCCATTAGTGAGTCGGGCATATGTAACACCGTCAAGCAATTCTTCAATCGGGGGCAACTCAAGTTCGCTACTGCCAACTGCTGGAGCGGGAACCAACGAAAACCAGACAATGCCATCACCCAAAGTGTCAGCCAAAATAACGCAAGCGTTGAGCGCCTCTGGAAATAGACAAGTTGATTCCCCCATTGTCCCATCAGCGATCGTTAACACCCGGCCGTCAAGTAACACTGCAGTTGCATCTCCATTTGAGATTCCATTTGATACTGACCATGCTTGGTCGGAGCGCACGGTTGACGTTTGCGCAATGAGATCAATGCGACGATTATTTGCCTCCACGACAATCTGATTGGAGTCGCTTGAACCTTGGCAAGTCCATAAAAGTATTGTCAGCGCACATAAAGATGCCAGAGTCGCCCAATATCGCCAGGAAAGAAACTGTCGCATAGGTGAAGCGTACGGGGTCAGAGGGCGACGGCGAGGGCAGCTCGGTGAAAACGCTCTGCTAGGTCATCCATCACGACATCGTCATGACCCAAGCCGACAAAAATTGCCTCATAAGCCCCCGGTGCCATTGCCACACCTTGAGCCAACAGTGCGTGAAAAAAGCGCGCGAATAACTTTTCGTCAGTTCGCTTGGCTTCATCAAAATTGATTGGCAAGCGATCACTCCCTAGAGCATCCCCAAGGAAAATTCCCACAAGTGTGCCGACACGCGATGTGGTGACTGGTAAACCTGCTGCCGATGTTGCCTCAGTGATCAGCGACGCTAGGCGGGTGGCGCGCGTTTCAAGAAGACGATAAACATCGGGAGTGAGTTGACTCAGAGCCGCCAATCCCGCCGCCGTCGCCATCGGATTACCAGCCAATGTTCCAGCATGGAAAACTTTTCCAAGAGGCGTGAGATTTTCCATAATGTCTCGACGACCACCCACCGCGCCGATTGGCAGACCACCACCGATGACCTTGCCGAAACATGTCAGGTCGGGCTTGACCGAGTAGCGACCTTGAGCGCCATCAGGACCGAGGCGAAAGCCTGTGATCACTTCATCGAATATCAATAACGCGCCAGCCTTATCGCACGCGCGTCGTAAACCTTCAAGAAATCCTGGCACTGGAGCGACCACGCCCATGTTGGCAGCAACGGGTTCGACAATGACAGCGGCAACTGTTTCATCGATTTCGGGTATCACGTTGTACGGAGCCACGATGGTGTTGGCCACGGCTTCAGGCGGCACACCCGCTGTGCCAGGAATACCGAGCGTGGCTACCCCACTGCCACCTGCAGCAAGAAGAGCATCGGTAGCGCCGTGGAAGTTGCCACTAAAGATAATGATTTTTGCGCGACCCGTCAGCCCACGAGCAAGTCGTACCACTGTTGAGGTGGCTTCGGTACCAGAGTTCATAAAACGCACTCGCTCACACGATGGCACACGTTCGCTAATCGCCTCAGCCAACTTCATTTCACGCGGTGTCGGCGCACCGAAGGAGGTTCCATCTACGGCGGCTTCACGCAAGGCCGCAGTAATTGATGGGTGCGCGTGGCCAAGAATGACCGCACCATAACTTTGAACGAGGTCGATGTAACGCGTACCCTCCACGTCATATACGTGGGCACCGCTACCTCGTGCCACGACATATGGTGAACCACCGACGGCTTTGAAGGCGCGGATTGATGAGTTCACGCCACCAGGAATGACACGTGCTGAACGCTCAAATAAAGTCACGTTTGAGGGCACACCCGCACCCTTACAAACAATGGGGTCACAACCGGCAACCGCACAAACTACGGGATCACACAATGGAATGGACGACTGCTGAGTTGTACCCATGTGCTTTAACCGTTCGCTAATTCGCCGTACCAACGCGCCAAGTACGTGAGAATAATGTCTGCGCCGGCGCGCTTGATCGCCGTTAAATGTTCTGTAGCCACGATGTCGTGATCAATCCAACCGTTGGCTGCCGCTGCTTTGATCATCGAATATTCACCACTCACGTGATAGGCCGCGACGGGCACATTGACGAGTTGTCGCACCGCAGCGATGACATCAAGATAAGCCAAAGCAGGTTTGACCATCACCATGTCAGCACCTTGTTCAATATCGGCTTCAACTTCAGTCAAAGCTTCACGGGCATTGCGCCAATCCTGTTGATAGCCCTTGCGATCGCCACCACCGATAATTTGCACATCGACAGCTTCCCGAAACGGCCCATACAAACCAGATGCATATTTCGCCGAGTAAGCAAGAATTGATGTTTCGCTATGACCGTTGGAATCAAGCGCCGCGCGAATGACACCAACCTGACCGTCCATCATTCCACTTGGCGCAACAACATGTGCGCCGGCATTGGCTTGGGCGATTGCGGCCTTAGCATACACCTCAAGAGTCGCATCATTATCCACCGAACCATGACCGTCGAGAATGCCACAGTGACCGTGGCTGGTGTACTCATCAACGCACAAGTCAGACATCAATACGACTTGATCACCAAGATCAGAACGCAGATCAGATAGCGCTAGTTGGACAATGCCTTGGGGATCAAAGGCCCCCGAGCCAATCTCATCTTTCGTACTCGGAATGCCAAATAAAATCACTGACTTGATACCGAGGTCAGCGAGTTCGCGGACTTCGGTGCGAAGACTCGCTCGGGTATGTTGCACAACTCCAGGCAGAGAGAGAATCGGTATCGGTGAATCAATGCCTTCACGGACGAATAGCGGTGCGACTAAATCGTTGACATTCAGTCGAGTTTCAGCCACGAGATCACGAAGAGCCTGAGTGCGGCGTAAGCGACGAGGGCGCGACACGGGAAAACGTGCTGACATACTCACAGCCTACGGGCGATATTTAGTCAACGACTCCCCAAGGCC
>Ga0209553_1000576_pt1 | contig 19016 bp, 12 predicted proteins | sample LauGreFBDMM110DN_2_FD_188217 | JGI IMG/M metagenome (GOLD analysis project Ga0209553, IMG submission 188217) | Freshwater lake microbial communities from Lake Michigan, USA - Fa13.BD.MM110.DN (SPAdes) (version 2) | ecosystem: Environmental > Aquatic > Freshwater > Lake | place: Lake Michigan...
CTCGCCGGGCAGAGCAACAACGACACACCAGCAAGTCCTGGGACCTAATTGCAGGAGTGTATTCAAACTCCAATTCAAAGCCTCGGATCTTCAGATCCGGGGCTTTTTTGTTGGACGGGTGGCCGATGTCCTCAAAGGAACTCTTGGCGCTTTTGCAGTTCTAACTGACTCAGAATTTCCTTGATCCGTTCTGACTGTGTTGCATCTGCCACCAGTGTCGCGTCGTCTGTATGCACGATGACCACGTTACGGAGTCCCAAGGTTGCGATCAGATGATCGTCCGTAGTGCGGACAATGCATCCTTGCGTATCGACGCCGCAAAATGGCCCGTCGATCGTATTGCCATCGGCATCGCATCCGTTCAGGCGCGGCAATGACAGCCAGCTGCCAACATCGTCCCATTGAAACGGAGCTTCAATCACAAGCACGTTCTCCGCTCTTTCCAGCACGGCATAGTCAATCGAAATACTTTTGAGGCTCGGGAATTCATCGGCGATCACTTCTGGACCTCTCCCGTTATGAATTCCAGCGGCAATCCGCATCAGACCGGCATGAAGTTCCGGCTCAAGCTGTTTGAGTAGATTCACAATCGTCTGGGCTTTCCAGCAGAAGATCCCACAGTTCCAGAAGAAGCGGCCGTCGCGCAGATATTCTTCGGCTAAACCTAGATGCGGTTTTTCTCGGAACGCATTGACGCGATATAAACGCGGTGCACCGCTGGAAACTAATTCTCCTCGTTCAATATAACCATAGCCTGTCGCAGGAAACGCGGGAATCACACCGAAGAGAACCAGCCTAGAATTATCATCTTCGACCGTTTGGACGGCCTTTTGGGCGGCAGCTGCGAAAGCCTCTTCCGTCTGAATCACATGGTCAGCAGGCATCACAAACATGATGCCATCGGGATCCTGTTCAAGGATTTGGATGGCAGCCAGTCCAACACAGGGAGCCGTGTTACGGGCGGCGGGCTCCATCAGTACGTTTCGGGGTGGAACTTCAGGTAACTGCGAGATTGTCGCTTGGGCTTGGACTTCGTTGGTGACAATCCACAGGCGAGATGGATCCACCCAGCCTCGACAGCGATCCGCCGTCTGCTGAATCATCGTGCGACTCCCGGCCAGTCGCAACAATTGCTTTGGCGTCCGCTTTCGGCTTTGAGGCCAGAATCGCGTACCACTGCCACCTGCCATGATGACGGCATGTAACATTATGCAAATCCCTGATCTTATGAAGGTTCCTTGCCTGCAATTGCCCGGGCCACGGATTCGAGCATCACTTCCATGGCAAATGGTTTTCGCAGGTAATCGACGACACCCAGCATTTCCGCGTACGCCTTATGTCGGCTGCCTTCGTTGGCCGTCATCATGATCACGGGCGGAGCGTCGGGCAATTCCGCCAGAAATTCTAGGACAGGGAATCCACCCATGCGCGGCATCATCATATCCGTGAGTACCAAGTTTGGTTTCTGCGTCTGAATCAGGCGCCGACCGTCCTGACCGTTATTCGCGGAAAACACGCGATAACCGGCCGCGGTCAGCACACTTTGAATGGTTGCCGAGATATCTCGATCGTCCTCGATCAAAACGACCGTCTTTTGATTCTCTGACATAAATCAGCAATATCCTGAAGGCATGAAGGTTCAGCTTGGACTGACAGACCCGTTCCGGTTGAGACTCCAATTGTCCATCACTCCTGCCCTAAAAGCAACGGCACCGAGAAATTCTGCCGGTGCAAGCCGCACTCCTCAGTTTTTTATGCAGTCAAGAATCGAAAACACGAGGCCCGTTGGAATCGGCGCCATCAGTTCCGTCTGATTCGAGAGAACCTGAGCAAATTCATCGTCTGCCAATTCAAGTAGGTCGTCAGCTGCAGACGATGGCGAAATGAGAATAAGGGCACCAAGCGATGTCGTACGTTCTTGACGCGCCTTTGAGGGATCAGCGATCGTTGAAATGCGTACGTCAGTTTTCGGAATTCTCAGCAGCTGCGTAATCTCGTCTGCAAGTCGGCGGCGGGCGATCAGCAACGGCTCGCTTGTTAATTTTGCATTCCCCTTGTGGCTGACAATCAGCCATGCTCCGTCCAGAGTTCCAAGCGCGAGACACGGCTGGCAGGCATTCAGAGCCGCCAGTTCAACCGCATCATTTGCCGCGAAGTTTTCAGAACCGACCTGCTGACATTCAAAGCCTGCCTGCTGAAGAGTGCCAAGCAATTCCGTCGAAGTTGTGGACCTAGCAGTCATGGATAATACCCAGACAGGATAAGAAAATCGAATTCCGGGATCATCCTCAGGTACCAGTGCCATCAAGTGCAGACCAGCAGCATCGTTGGGGAAGGACGTCTTGGTGGAAGATTCGTACTCGTCGCGAAAGAGCAGGGCGGCAGAGAATTGAGCACTGGGGCCCGTCAAAATCACTTCCGCGTGACTGAGGCTGGTATAAAGTTCCGAACTGATAGACGGACGTGCCAGCGGCCAGATTCGGTGACGAATCCCCAAATCATCAAGCATCTCAATCGGGGTGAGCCCTGCGACTGCCCCGCGAAGTTGTGCGCTGAGTGATTGCCTCTGACCGGCGTTGTTCACGGCCAGGAGGCCGCTGACCGGAGTCAACGCCGCCTTACAGCAACGCAGGAGTTCAAGTTCTGTCGCGACGTCTTTCGCGCATGCAGTCCCGACGCGGCGAATTGTGCTCAAGGAATTGTGAGGTGCTGCCAGACAGGCGATGATCGTAATGCGGGAAGCAGACTCCGTGTCATGTCTTCCCTTGGCAACGGCTGATAAATCCGGCGGACTGATGGTTTCACAGACGTAGAAACAGTCGTCATGTTCTCGAAGCAGCACGCCTTCTTTTTTCCAGAGCGTTAAGAAATCATCAGCGCGGATCACGCGATCAGCCGATGACGTGTCTCCCGGTTCTCCGCGACTCCGCACCAGTCGTACGACGTTGCAGGGATGACGTCGATAAAGGACGCGCTGAAGATCCTGATTTATGTCGTAGGTTGGTGGGGCAGTGACCTCGTGCAGGGCACCCACTTGGCTTAAATCAAATCGCCAGCCACAGAACGGAAGCAGTTGTGCCATAGGTGCGACGCATGTTTCAAAAAGACAGTGGTCAGATAATCGAAGGCGGTTTCCCGATCCTTGCATTGTGGATCAAGCGCCCGGAATCGGAAGTCGCAGCACGTGCGGCATTGACAAATTCGTAAACACGAGCGGAATCCTTAATCCCTGGAGACGATTCAACGCCGCTGGCGGTATCGATCCCCCATACTATCGCGCACTCAACGCCTAAAGCCAAATTTTCCGGCGTCAGCCCACCTGCCAAAATCAATGGCGGTCTCTGCTGCCTAGGGTAGCGTTCCAGAAGGCTGAGATCGACGGGCCTACCCGTACCACCGTATTCTCCGATCACAAAAGCATCCAATAGAATCGCGGCCAATGGCACCGCAGCAGTCAGCCGATCAATGTCGTTCAACGTATGCTCGATGTTTCTTGGATCGACGCGAAACGCGCGAACGATTGGTATGTCAGGGCAAAGTCGGTGGATCTCGCTGACTTGTTCAACCGATTCGTCACCATGCAGTTGAATCAAACTCAGACCCACTTCCTGAACCGATGTGCGGATGGCGGTGGCTTCCGCATTCACAAACACGCCAACCAGATCGACGAGCGGCAGATCGACGGCAGATTGTCGTGCCGTTTCGGCCAGAGCACGAGCGATCGAGTTGGAAACATATCTTTTGGAACTAGGAAAGAAGTTGAACCCAATTGCGTCCGCTCCAGAAAGCACAATGGTCGCGACATCTTCGGTTCGCGTCACACCACAGATTTTGATCCACACTGTTCAGTCCTCCACTTCCGGAATCGGCGACCCAGCAAGAATATCTTCGCCCTCCCAATTCACCCGCCCTGTCGCAGTGTTGTACAGGAGAATCCTCTCCCTGCTGCCGGGGACAGGTTTCAGGTTTTGGGTAGGCAACAACCTGCGGTGTGACTCTTTAAGAGCGGTGAACTCACTCTCCTGAGCGACGTTCTTCCACTCGTGAGGATCCTCGTGCAGGTTGTAGAGTTCTTCGCTTCCGTCAGCATAGCGGATGTAACGCCAGTCGCGTGATCGGACGCTGTGATTGTCGTGGTTGTGCGTTGTAATCGCCGGCCATGCACGGGCCGCAGATGCATCAGCCAACTGCGGAGTCAGGCTGTGGCCTTCAAGCCCCGTCGGCTGCGGAAGATCACAAAGATCGGCAAGCGTTGGATAAATATCCAGCAGCTCAGCAGGCTCAGCGCAAGTTGCATTGGCGGCAATCTGCGGGCCGGCAAAGATGAGTGGCACTCGGGTCGCACGTTCCCACAAGGTGTTTTTCCCCGTAATGGCTTTTTCACCCAGATGCCACCCGTGATCAGACCAAAGGACCACAATCGTGTTGTCCCCCAAATGGCTGGCATCCACAGCATCGATGATCCGACCAACCTGCGCATCCACAAACGCCGTGCTTGCCAGATACGAGCGAACTAGATTTTTCCATTCCGCTGCCTCTTGGAGAAATCGCAAACGAGGCTCCGGCAACTTCCAGTGCAGATACCAGCTGAAACGTGGAGTGTCAGCGCGATCGTCGTCGCGAACGGGCGGGAGTTGCAGCGTGTCGTCCGGGAACAGATCGTACCATTTTTGCGTCACATAGCAGGGGACATGCGGAAGGAAAAAACCAACACTTAGGAAGAATGGTTTTTCATGCGGCTGCTGAAGCTGTTCTATCGCCCAGCTTGCTAGCTTCCAATCGCCTTTATCTTCGTCACGGTGAGGAAACGTGCCCCAGTCAACCAGCGGATGCTGACTCGGTGTCTTAACGAGCGGTGATGTTGGTCGCGGACCAACTTCAGAGGAAGGACCAATGATGTCAAATTCATTGTCGGTTAGTTTGCGACCATAATTGCCGTGATAAATCTTTCCTGCCATCAGTGTTTCGTAACCATGATCCCGAAAGTGCTGGGGCAGGGTGGTCGCGGATTTAAGAACTTCGACAGCTCGCAGACTCGGCGCCAGACCATAGACGCCAGTCGACGACGGTCGTCGCCCCGTCATGACGCTCGTTCGAGAAGGATTGCAGAGTGGCGACTGACAATGTGCGTTCACAAAAAGTGTGCCGCGATCCGCAAGACGATCAATGTGCGGAGTCCTCGCTTGTGGGTGTCCGTTCAGGCAACCGATCCAGTCGTTCTGATCATCTATCACAATCATGACAATATTCGGAGCACGCCGGTGCGAAGCTAACGGTTGAGTCGCAGTGGCCTCCCCGCAGATCAGCAAACTATTTGCCAGCAGCACAAATCCCGCGATGATCACTGCCACCCACGATTCCCCGTTCTCTTTCCTCCGCGAACAAATTCGATCACGAGTCCAGCCGTTAGCAGGGTGAACATTCCTGATGAGACTGCCGCTTTGTAGATTCTGAGTGATCAACTCTCGAAGAATCGCACCCAATGAGTCTAAACAAGTTCGCAAATCCACAGTTTTCTCTCCACAAATCTGAAGGTCGTCATCCTGTTCGTCATGCCACGACGCTATCAAAACTGCAATACTTGAAAAATTAAAGAATGTCCCAACACCGCGCCGTGCGTGCACGCGACTGTAGCCGTCTCAATGGTCATGCCGCCCCTTCAGCCACGATGTCAATCTCATCGCGATATCTTTCCGCGACAAGTTCCAGTAACTGGCAGCAACCAGCCCCAAATTCGTCCTGATTTTACAAAAACAGCGACAAACGAGGCAACTTGATTCAACCCGCCAAGTCAGCCTCCCGATCAATGGGTGTCCTTTAGAAACCAATGAATGAGGGATTTGTAAGAGCCGGAAACGTTGAAACACACAAGATTGCACGTCTTGCGTCTATCTCAAAGGATGGGAAATCCTAGAGCGTAAACCTGATCACTGGACATTTTCAAAAGGTCTTGGCAAAATAACGAACGCCGAAAACATTTAGAATTCGGGGCGTGTAGCTCAGATGGTTAGAGCGCAGCTCTGATAAAGCTGAGGTCCGTGGTTCGAGTCCACGTACGCCCAATCCGGTGAGTCTGCCGGTGAGTTTACAGTAAATAGATGGATAAGGGGACGTAGCTCAACTGGGAGAGCGCTGCCCTTGCAAGGCAGAGGTTGTCGGTTCGATCCCGATCGTCTCCAATGGTTGCAGTGATCAAATGTCTCTGAAGACAGGTCATTGTTCTGAAATGGGAAGGGTCAGAAAGAATAAAAACTTTCTGACCAAGAGGGTTGACGGAACCGAATGGTGCCGCTAGACTCCCCCCCTCGCAGTTCGAAGCCAAACGGCAACGAATAGCGGTGATCTTTGACAACTTGATGAAGTTTAAGTGACATCTGAAAAATGTTTTTCCGAGATGCACGATTTGTGTAACCGCAAGTCGAGCATTTCAAAAAGTGTTGGCACATTTCAGCCGAGAAGAAATTCTGGCTGTTGATCATGGTGGCCAAGCACATAAGGGCGTGTGGGGGATGTCTTGGCGTCAGAAGGCGATGAAGGGCGTAGAAGGCTGCGATAAGCCCGGGGAAGCTGTCAAACGAGCATTGATCCCGGGATTCCCGAATTACCGTACACTGAATACATAGGTGTGCGGAGCGAACGTGGGGAACTGAAACATCTCAGTACCCATAGGAAAAGAAAGCAAAAGCGACTTCCCTAGTAGCGGCGAGCGAAAAGGAAACAGCCCAAACCGTCGGCTTGTCCGGCGGGGTTGTGGGGCTCACATATGGAGTTACAAAACTGACAACTAGAAGAATCCGTTGGAATGCGGAACTATAAAGGGTGAAAGTCCCGTAATCGAAAGTTGAGCAGTCTCCGTGAGGTTCCCCGAGTAGGGCCGGTCACGTGAAACCCGGCTTGAATCCAGGAGGCCCATCTCCTAAGGCTAAGTACTCTCTGACGACCGATAGTGAAAAGTAGCGCGAGCGAACGATGAAAAGCACCCCGGAAGGGGAGTTAAAAGGACCTGAAACCACACGCTTACAAGCTGTCGTAGCACATTGTTGTGTAACGGCGTGCCTTTTGCATAATGATCCGGCGAGTTACCGTCGACGGCCTGGTTAAGGCCTTAAGGGCCGAAGCCTCAGGGAAACCGAGTCTGAATAGGGCGCTTTGTCGGCGGCGGTAGACGCGAAACCCGGTGATCTACCCATGGGCAGGTTGAAGCGCGGGTAAGACTGCGTGGAGGACCGAACCCACTAATATTGAAAAATTAGGGGATGACCTGTGGGGAGGAGTAAAAGTCTAATCAAACCGGGAGATAGCTCGTTCTCTCCGAAATAACTTTAGGGTTAGCCTCGAGCAACTACAACATGGGGGTAGAGCTACTGACTTGGTTTGGGGCCCTTCCCAGGGTACCCTGCCTATCCAAACTCCGAATACCATGTTGATTATCTCGGGAGTTAGTCCACGTGGGAGAAGCTGCGTGGTCGAGAGGGAAACAACCCAGATCGCCTGCTAAGGCCCCAAAAATTTGCTGAGTCACAAAGGATGTCTGAGTACTGTGACAGCCGGGATGTTGGCTTAGAAGCAGCCACCATTTAAAAAGTGCGTAATAGCTTACCGGTCGAGTATTCTGGCACCGATAATGAACGGGAGTAAGCAAATTGCCGAAGCAGCGGGCTCGAAAGAGCGGTAGGAGAGCGTCCTGATTGCATTGAAGCCATACCGTAAGGATTGGTGGAGCGGTCAGGAGTGATTATGCCGGAATGAGTAACGATAAAGCAGGTGAGAATCCTGCTCGCCGTAAACCTAAGGTTTCCTGGGGAAGGTAAATCCGCCCAGGGTTAGCCGGTCCCTTAGTCGAGGCCGAAAGGCGTAGACGATGGAAAGCAGGTTAATATTCCTGCGCCGCATATGGAGGACGTTGTGTGAATCGAGGTCGGGGTGCTGGTCATCCCCGTGCCGCAAGGCCGAGCCCATTTGATGGTGAAGCCTCCTGAAACACAATCAAGAAAAGCCCATATAACAGCGACCGTACTAAAACTGACACAGGTAGGTGAGGCGCGTAGCCTCAGGCGCTCGGGAAAACGCTGGTTAAGGAACTCTGCAAATTGGCCCCGTAACTTCGGGAGAAGGGGTGCCATCGAAAGATGGTCTCAGCAAAGCGGCACTAGCGACTGTTTACTAAAAACACAGGTCTCTGCGAACTCGTAAGAGGATGTATAGAGACTGACGCCTGCCCGGTACCGGTAAGTTAATAAAGAGGGTTAGCTCTAGGGCGAAGCCAGCAATTGAAGCTCCGGTAAACGGCGGCCGTAACTATGACGGTCCTAAGGTAGCGAAATTCCTTGTCGGGTAAGTTCCGACCTGCATGAATGGCGTAACGACTGGTGCACTGTCTCAACCAGCGACCCGGTGAAATTGTAGTCGTGGTGAAGATGCCACGTACCCGCAGCGTGACGGAAAGACCCCATGAACCTTTACTGCAGGCTGATACTGTCACTTGGCATGTTTTGTGTAGGATAGGTGGGAGGCTTTGAAGTCGGTACGCAAGTACTGATGGAGCCATCCTTGAAATACCACCCTGAACCTGTTAGGTGTCTAACGCTGTCCCGTGAATCCGGGCGGCGAACACTGTCAGTTGGGCAGTTTGACTGGGGCGGTCTCCTCCTAAAGAGTAACGGAGGAGCTCAAAGGTACCCTCAGCCTGGTTGGCAATCAGGCGAAGAGCGTAAAGGTAGAAGGGTGCTTGACTGCGAGACCTATAAGTCGAGCAGAAACGAAAGTTGGACTTAGTGATCCGGCGGTTCCGAATGGAAGGGCCGTCGCTCAACAGATAAAAGGTACTCTGGGGATAACAGGCTGATCCCGCCCGAGCGTCCATAGCGGCGGCGGGGTTTGGCACCTCGATGTCGGCTCATCACATCCTGGGGGTGAAGAAGCTCCCAAGGGTTCGGCTGTTCGCCGATTAAAGTGGTACGTGAGCTGGGTTTAAACCGTCGTGAGACAGGTTGGTCCCTATCTGCTGTGGGCGTACGAAACTTGAGGGGTATTCTCCTTAGTACGAGAGGATTTGGAGGGACGTACCTCTGGTGTTCCTGTTGTCACGCCAGTGGCATCGCAGGGTAGCTATGTACGGTTGTGATAAACGCTGAAAGCATATAAGCGTGAAGCCATCCCCAAGATAAGGTTTCGTTGGACTTCGGTTCTGAACTCCCCTTGAAGACTACGAGGTTGATAGGCTGGTGGTGTAAGGCGTGAAAGCGTTTGAGCTGACCAGTACTAATGGAGGAATGCTTGGCCACTTTGATTAACAGTCAGAATGTCACTTAAACTTCGTCATACGCAAGACTAGGGCGACTCTCTTGTCCCTCTTGCGGATTCCCGGTAAATCACTTGTGAGGAAACACCCGTTCCCATTCCGAACACGAACGTTAAGCTCGCAAGGCCAATGATAGTGCCCACAAGCGCGAAAGTAGGTTATGCCGGGATCTCTATTCAAGCCGAACTCTCACGAGTTCGGCTTTTTTTATGCGCTTTTTTCAATGCGGTTTATAGGTGACGTTCGTTCAGATTTCTTGAGATCTGAAAAGACTGGGGTCAGGTATCAAGTTTTGTGTTTTGCTCGGCGGAGGAACTGGTGCATGCTGGCAGGTGACGCTGGACTTCAGAGTCGTTCTTGGTTGATGTCTGAGTCTTTAATTATTCGACTCCGGCAAGACATCTCCAAATTGGGCCGCCTAGAGGATAGCTGGCATCTCTACGATGCGTTCATGAATTCTCGCATTTGATCTGTTTCCGACTTGATGATTGCTTGGTGGCGGTTGAGTTCTTGGATATTGCTTCCGATTGTGTGTAACAACTGCGTTTCATCATGATGTTCAGCTGCGTGTAGAATTGCAATTTTTAGGCGGTGGAGTTGTTGGGGAATTGTGGCTTCGAGTATTTCAATCATTTCTCTGGCGGATGTTCTCAATGTCTTTGTATTTGTCTGGACTGTTTCTCTTTCTGCCTGTCTTTTCGCGGAGTTGAGCATTCTCGAATTGGTGATGTTTTGTTGGCGATCTAGATCTGCCACGTTTACCAGACGTCCGAAGGGGGATGCCTCTTTTCTCAAAGTTTTCTGAGTGGATTGTGCGGTTTCCAGACAGCGTTGTGCTTTTGCTGATCCTGGCTCGTGCGTCAGGGCAGTCTGGAAACACCGCAGTGCAAGCCCCACATTTTTCATGTCCATGTAAATGTTGCCAAGGTTGATATGCGCATCTAGCATTTTGGGGGCAAGTTTGATGGCTTCCTTGTAGGCAGAAATCGCCATGGTGTTCATCTGCAGTGCGCGGTGAGCGATGCCCATGTTGTAATAAGCTTCAGCGCATTTTCTGTCCCGCTGCAGGGCTCGCCGCAAAACGTCTGTGGCTTTTTTGTGTTCTCCCATGCGATTGAGGATTGCACCCAAATTCACCCACGCCTTGGTGTGAGCGGGATTTAATTGCGTTAATTGCTCAAAGCATGCTCGCGCCGGTGCAAATTTTTTCTGAAAGAAACTCGCCATTCCCAGCAGCTCGAGAGCTTCCTCTTCTTTTGGGTCGTCTTTCAGCAGTTTTTGCAGCTGTTCGCAGGCTTCGGCATATTTTTGTGCGCGAATCAATTCGCGGCTTTCCCGTAGAACTCTTTTTGTGGGCGTTTCGTTGTTCATGTTCGGGTTCCCGGACTGAGGCAGTGGTTCTGAATTCTAGGTTTTTGAAAACAGGTGGGAGGTTTTGGTGAGTTTCAACGGAAGTGAATCGGTAGAGGAATGGTAATCAAAAGAAAAAGATGAATGAATTTGCTTGGAAAACAGGGTTCCAGATGCGTTGTTCGATGAGTTGAGGCAAGTTGTCAGAATTCGTGATCCTGTGACAACCTAGATTTTCTCAGAGGTAGATTTTGCCTAAATTCACGCAGGTTGAACAGAGGTAAAGTTTGCGTTGTCTTTTCGCTGAGTTCAAGGACGAAAACCTGCGGAGTCGATGCACGAATGAGAATCCCGGATAACGGCTTTCGGGAAGAAGCGGACCAACAGCATCTTCTGTTTCGCAAGATCGTGCAGGTTGTGAATGTTCAAATTGGTGATCCGAAGCGGCATGCTAGTGGCGGCTCTCTGGGCCTGCATGACGCAGCTTAGCTGTCTGAGGGCAGGCGGTGTTCGCGATACCCCTTTGGTTCGAGCGGTCCAACTGTCTCGAACTTCTGTGGTGAACATCCACACTGAGCGGATCTCCGCCGAAGAAAAAGACGCGAAATTTTTCTCCTCGAAATCACGCAAGGTAACCGGAATGGGAACCGGCTTGATCATCGACGAACGTGGCTATATTGTCACAAATTACCATGTTATTCAGGATGTGGATGTGATTACGGTGACGCTGGAGGGCGGAGCCAGCTACGAGGCACATCCGGTATCGTATGATCGTAAACACGATCTGGCGATTATTCGGGTCACTGCAGTTGAACAATTGACCGTGATGCACATGGGCACGTCATCAGATCTGATGCTAGCTGAGACGGTCTATGCAATTGGCAATGCGTTTGGCTATGAGCACACCGTCACCGCTGGCATTGTGAGCCAACTTCATCGCGATGTGGAAGTGGATGAAACTCAATCTTACGAGAATCTGATTCAGACAGATGCGAGCATCAATCCCGGCAATAGTGGTGGTCCGTTGATCAACTTGAATGGGGAAGTCATTGGGATCAACGTGGCAATTCGTTCCGGTGCCCAGCGAATTGGATTTGCAATACCGATTGATGATGCGCGGCTTACCATCGCGCGGTTAATCAGTGTCGAAAAGTTGAACGGAATTTCGCATGGCCTTGGTACTAAGGACATTAAATCAGCAGAAGAAAAGAAGTTAGTCGTGGAGCAGGTTGCTGCCGAAAGTGCGGCGGATCTGTGTGGTATTAAAGTTGGGGATGTCATTCGTTCCATCCGCGGGATCACCGTTCTGGACGGCACAGATCTGGAGCGATCACTGCTCGATCTTCCACGCGGCAAGGTTGTCGATGTGATTGTTGTCCGTGACGGACGAGACCAGACACTGCAACTGACTGTGGGTGTCGGCAAGGCAAATGGAATTCCTGTGGCGGCGATTTCGCAGCAGTCGGATGTGAGCATCGCGGTTAATCCCACGAAAACGGAACCCCCCCGAGTTGCCAAGACTATTATTTCCGAGGCAGAAGTCGGCGTGATGAATCGCGCGTGGGATCTGCTCGGCCTGCGTCTCGAAAGCTTGAACGAAGTTGACCGGGCCGAGATCGCTCATAAAGTATATCTTGGTGCTCGCAAGCCCGTGCGTTACAACGGCGGACTGCGAGTTGTCGCTGTACGTTCCGGGAGCGTCGCTGCTGGGTTTGTGAATGAGGGGGACATCCTGCTGGGACTTGACGGTTTTGAAACGCTAGGCTCGACAAACATCAGCTATATTCTGCGTGATGCCCGAATCAGCAATTTAGCACCCATGAAGTGCCAGATTCTCCGGAACGGCGGCAACCCCATTGAGGGCACATTAACGCTGACAAACCCGTAGCCGAAGCTCGACATACTCCACTCGCTTAAAATTGCGTGCATTGGCGAGCGGTATGCGTCAGCTTACCGGTACAAGAACGAGGTACCGGATGGCTCACGCCACGCCGCTCGCCGGACTCATCTGGCCGCGCGGAGAATGCCTCAGTGCAGGCAAAATTTGAGAGAAGTTTCGTTGAGTATTTCGCACGATGCTGCCTGACTCGAAAAATTCCTTAAATTCCTTTGGCCCCACACTGAACGAGGACACTTCCGGTTCGTAGTTCACTGTCCAGTTGACGATGAAAAGTTCAGCAACTTTCGGTTGTCCGTGACGGCAGCAACTGCGATTCATCAGTTGAACTGCATTCGCCCGACGACTCACGGCTTCCCGAGCGATGTGTTATACTACATTCAGTTGCATCGTCTTTTGAGCGAGTGAGTCGCACTTGCCCGGCGATCCAAGCTGACTGACTAATGAGGTTGCCATGCCGCAACTGAGATTGTGGATACTCCTGATTCTGCTGACTCAGGCATGTCATGGAAAAACGATCATTGCTGCCGATGAAGCGGGTGATCGTGAGGTGCGGAAGGACGGGGACCCTAAACGCCAGCTCACGTTTGAGCACGACGTCGTGCCACTGTTTCGAACTCGATGTCTGAAATGTCACGGGGGCGAGAGTCGTGAAGCGGATTTGGATCTCGCATCGTTAGCACGCATCGTGCGTGGAGGTGAGTCTGGTGCTGCGCTTGTCCCCGGAACACCAGACGAGAGTCTGCTCTACCAGAGAATTTCCCGCGGGGAGATGCCACCCGATGAAAAAGAACGATTGAACACCGGGGAGCAAGAACTCATTTATCGCTGGATTGCGGAAATGGAGCATGTGAAGGCCGACGGGACAACTGATCCATTGAAGAACCCGAGTCAGCACGATGTGTTTCCGATCATGCTTCGGCATTGCACCGCATGTCACGGGCGGCATCGTCAGGAGGGCGAATTGGATCTGCGAAACCGCGCGGCGATGCTGAAAGGCGGTCGATCAGGCCCCGCAATTGTGCCCGGTAATCCCGCCGCGAGCCTGATCGTGCAGAAAATTCATGCTGGAAAGATGCCTCCGTTCGAGCGACTCGTCGAAGTCAGTGTCAAGCCGGTTGAGTCCATCGAGACAGCAATGCTTGTGAGATGGATCGAACTCGGAGCGCCGGAGATTGTGATCGAGCCGGATGTCGCGACCACTACGCCCGATCCATTGGTCAGCGATCAGGATCGGGAATTCTGGGCATTCCGTTCTCCTGTGAGACCCGCTGTGCCGGGCGTTCGTAGCCCGGAACGAATTCGCAATCCGATTGATGCCTTTATCCTGTCAAAGCTGGAGCTTCACGGGGCAGGGCTAGCCTCTGAAGCGGATCGACGAACCTTGATTCGGCGAGCATGCTTCGATCTGACAGGTCTGCCTCCTGATCCGCAGGAGATTGAATCGTTCCTATCGGACGATCAACCATTGGCTTACGAAAGACTGATTGACCGACTTCTCGATTCTCCGCGATACGGCGAACGGTGGGGACGTTACTGGTTGGACCTTGCGGGCTATTCGGACTCCGAAGGCAAGCGAGAACAAGATCTGCCTCGACCTCATGCTTGGCGTTACCGTGACTATGTCATTCGATCATTCAACGCTGACAAACCGTACAGCCGTTTTCTGATGGAACAGATTGCTGGTGATGAGTTAGTCGACTACGAACACGCCGCCGAGATCACAGCCGAGATGTCTGACAATCTTGTCGCAACCGGATTCCTACGGATGGTCCCTGACCCGACGTGGGCCAATATTACTGGTTTCATTCCAGACCGTATTGACGTTATCTCTGACGAGATCGACGTATTCGGCTCAGGCATTCTGGGACTGACGTTGAAGTGTGCTCGATGCCACAGTCATAAATTTGACCCAATCCCGCACCGAGACTACTATCGCATCGTCGATGTTTTTAAAGGTGCGTACGACGAGTACAATTGGCTTCGACCGGAGATTCATCCAGGCATCGGGCCAGTCAGTCAGGACATCGCTAGCGGCAGAATTCTCACCACGGTTTCGACGGCCGAACGAAAGGCCTGGGTCGAAGACAACGAACGCATCGCGCGGGAGATAACTGCCGCACAGCAGACGCCCGGTGCGGAGGGAATCGAGGCTCAGGTGAAGGCACTTGAAACGCAGCGGCAACCAGAACCACAGGTTCAGGCATTGTGGGATCGCGGCGATCCATCGCTGACATACATCTATCGCCGCGGAGATCCAATGAGCCTAGGACACCTCGTCGGCCCCGGAGTCCCCTCCGTGCTGACGGACGGGAAGACACCTTTCAACGTGGAACCGCCATGGCCAGGTGCAAAATCGACAGGGCGACGACTTGCGTTGGCCCGCTGGCTCACGCAACCCGACCACCCTCTGACGTCGCGCGTGGCGGTCAATCGAATTTGGAAACATCACTTTGGCCAAGGCATCGTAAAAACGCTTGGCAACTTCGGCAAAGCCGGCACTCTGCCGACTCACCCCGAATTACTGGACTGGTTGGCAGTGGAGTTTGTGGAGCAGGGCTGGAGTTTCAAAAGTATGCATCGGCTGATGATGACCAGTGCGACATATCGCCAAAGTTCAACGCTGACAGCGGAACACGAATCCCGAGATCCGGACAATACGTTGATTTCCAGAATGCCGTTGGTTCGTCTGGATGCGGAAGCGCTCTTCGATTCCCTATTGCAGGTCGCCGGTCGACTGGATGAAACTCGATTCGGCCCGGGTGTTGCTGTAACCTCCCGGCCCGACGGTCTGGTCACGCCTCAGGCAACGTCACTTGGCTGGCGAAGAATGATCTATGTGCAACAACAGCGAAAGCGACTGCCGACTCACCTTGAGAGTTTCGACTACCCGCAGATGAACCCAAACTGCATCGAGCGGCGTGATTCTGTGGTCTCTCCGCAAGCCTTGTATCTGATGAATAATGGGATGGTTTTCGAGCTCGCAGAATCCTTCGCGGCACGAGTCAGAAATGATGTCGGCCACGATCCTGAGAAGCAGATTACGCGGATCTCGCTGCTTGCATTCGGTCGCGTCCTTGACGACGACGAACAGCAGATTGCCCGGGAGTCGCTGAGTCAACTGGAAGCAAAGTGGACCGAACATCTGACATCCACAGGCTCAGCAGATCCTGAAGTCATCCGACATAAGACACTCACCGCCTACTGTCATGCCATCATGAATGCAGCCGAGTTTTTGTACATTGACTGATTTATACTCCGCGCGGCCAGAAATGAGTCCGGCGAGCGGAGTGGCGTGAGCCCTCCGGTACCTCGTTTTTTTACCGACAAGCTGATGCATGCCGCTCGCCAATTCTCGAATTCATAACCGCGTTGATTAGACCGTCAAGAAGTAAAGCCGCCATGCGCCTTCAACAAAACAACATGCAACCCAATTCAGTGCCACTCCCGTTAACGCGCCGTGGACTGTTTCACAGCGTTTCCGGGGGACTTTATGGCGCTGCCTTGGCTCAATTGATGGGGCGAGACCTCGCTCTAAATTCACGACTGGCCGCCGCGGAATTGACCGCCACCCAATCATCCAGCAGAGTGTGGACGGATCTCAAGCAGCGTGCGTCCCATTTTGAGCCGAAGGCAAAGGCCGTGATTCATCTGTTCATGACAGGTGGACCAAGTCAGATGGATTTGTTCGATCCAAAACCCGTGCTTGATCAGCATCACGGGCAGTCGTATTTTGATCGGATTGCCGGCGAGGTTGAAAATCCTCAAAGCGCCGGTGCCCTGATGCGAAGCCCATTCCGGTTTGCGCAGCACGGACAGTGCGGGATGTGGGTTTCCGACGCACTGCCCCAAATTGCCAAGCAGGTCGATGATCTCGCGTTGATCCGATCGATGCACACGACAAATCTGACTCACGAACCGGCCGTCTATCTGATTCAGTCTGGAAAAATGGGGCCGGGTCGTCCGACAGTCGGTGCCTGGGTCGTCTACGGACTGGGCAGTGAATGTCAGAATTTGCCGGCCTATGTCGTGCTTGACGACCCAAACGGTTTGCCGGTGAACGGCGTGGAAAACTGGGAAGCCGGTTTCCTGCCGCCAATTTTTCAAGGGACGCGATTTCGCTCAACCGGTTCTCCGGTTCTCAACCTTCGGCCGGATGTCGAACGACCTGCCGAGCTGATTTCAGAAGAGCGGGCGTTGTTGGCGCGACTTGATGAAATTCATCGCCGCAAACATCCCGGTCAATTGGTCCTAGATGCCCGAATTGCCAGTTACGAATTGGCGGCGCAAATGCAGTTGTCTGCCAGCGATGCCTTGGACATCGCGTTAGAAACTCAGGATACCCAAGAGTTGTACGGTATCGGAACAGAGCCCACAAATTCCTACGGTCGCCGCTGTCTGATCGCCCGCAGACTGGTCGAACGCGGTGTGCGTTTTGTCCAACTGTATGTCAACGGAAATTCGTGGGATCATCACACGGGACTGGCAAACGATCTCAAAGGATGCTGCGATCGAACCGACAAACCGATCGCCGGTCTGCTGCAGGATCTGAAACAACGCGGCCTTCTGGATTCCACATTGATTGTCTGGGGAGGCGAATTTGGCCGACTACCGATCGCTCAATTGCCACCGGATAAAGATGAACGAAAAGCCGGACGCGACCACAACAAGAACGCTTTCTGCACATGGATGGCCGGAGCCGGCATCAAGGCCGGAACGACCTGGGGTGCTACGGATGAAATCGGCCTGCATTCCGTCGAAGACCGAGTCAGCGTCCCCGACTGGCATGCCACGATCCTGCACCTTCTCGGCCTGAGCCATGAACAGCTGTTTGTAATGGACAACGGACTCAAAGAAAAACTCACCGGCGTCCTTGAAGCTCGGGTTGTCAAAGGAATTCTGGCATAAAGATGGAGTGTACGGTTTCCTGTAATTCGATATTTTTCTGTTCAGGAAAGCTGATCGATTCCGTTTCATTCTGCTCATATGTTGCGCCGATCGTGGAAGATCATGGCGGAAAAGTAGTGGGACAGGTTCAATCCTGTTTGCCACGCCATTTGATGTGGTCGCAGCAAATCCGGAAAACTTCTGTGAGCGCTATTGCGCGCCGTCCTTGAAGTTGCCAAGCTTCGCACATGGAAGTAGATGGCAACACACATTCAACGCCCACCGAGAAAGCGAAGCTGACCGAGAAGGACATCACCGTCCTGAAGTACTTCGGTCAGATTGCGCGGCTGCTTCACCGGCTGCACGATGATGCGTGTGATCGCGACACGGCAGGCAATCGCACATTGCACTATGACGGGTACTGCAGGTTGATGCTGCTGTCTTTCTTCAACCCGATCGTCACATCACTGCGAGGACTTCAGCAGGCCAGCGAATTGAAGAATGTTCAGGCAAAGCTGGGCTGTGCTCGTGCGTCGCTGGGATCGCTGTCCGAATCCACCACGGTGTTCGATGCAGAGCGCCTCAAGGGTATCATTGGCGAACTCGGGTAGCAGCTATGTCTGTCGATTGCGAGACAACAGTGTCTGGAAAACGGTCACAACGAACTATCGCAACGACAACGCGGGCCTCGACACAATCATCAGCGACGAAATTGTCGAGTTGAACGGCGACGGGGATCGCAAGCTTGATCACAAAGTTTGAGTGATTTGTGTACGCATCAATCCTCACACAGCACGCGGCAAGTATGCCGGGGGGGCCAGTGGCGTGGACAGTAACGGAATGCTTCGCATTGCCACAAATCTGCTGGACGTGCCAGCGGATGTGATTGCCTTGATATTTGCTTATCGCTGGGCGATTGAAATCATTTTCAGATTTTTCAAGCACACAACAGGGTGGATGGTACGTTTATTCGCGGTAGGCGGCGTTTCCGCAGTACCTTGGACATTCTTGTCCGAGATTCCTCAGCTTGCCACGAACGACGGGGCAAGCCACGACGGACAAGGATGTCCATCGTACGGTCGCTTTCCCCCACGCCACCAACGCTACGCTCACTTGTCCTGTTCCGCCTCCGGCTACTGACCTGACGGGGAACTCAGGGCTAGGCGGAAGCCGAAGTTGCCGTTGTGGAGCGCCCCCCCACAATCAAACCAGACGGCCACGGTAGGCGGCGTTTCCGCAGTACCTTGGACATTCTTGTCCGAGATTCCTCAGCTTGCCATGAACGAAGGGGCAAGGCACGACGGACAAGGATGTCCATCGTACGGTCGCTTTCCCCCAACACCAACAACGCTACGCCATCAGGCTACGGCAGCTCCGGTCGTCGCTCCGCTCCATCCCTCCGTGCCTACGCCTAATGGCTCCGCTCACTTGTCCTGTGCCGCCTCCGGCTACTTGCCTGACGGGGAACTCAGGGCCAAGCGGAAGCCCACGGAGTTGCTGCGGAGCGACGGAACGAGGCTGAGGCGGAACGCCGACCGGCAATCCGCCGCCCCGTTGTTCCAACAGCAGCCACGGATCACG
>Ga0209553_1000577_pt1 | contig 19007 bp, 13 predicted proteins | sample LauGreFBDMM110DN_2_FD_188217 | JGI IMG/M metagenome (GOLD analysis project Ga0209553, IMG submission 188217) | Freshwater lake microbial communities from Lake Michigan, USA - Fa13.BD.MM110.DN (SPAdes) (version 2) | ecosystem: Environmental > Aquatic > Freshwater > Lake | place: Lake Michigan...
TCCACCACCGACGCCGGCCCCGCAACTTGCCGCACTTGCGGGGCCGGCGTCGGTGGTGGAACCGCGTGTGCCGTCGAAAGCGACGAGACTGCGATGAGAGTAGTGAACACGCGGAGATGCACGGATGCGTTCATCGGCGTTGTCCCGTTGTTTCCTCAATCGCGGCTGAACGATTCCAACTCGTGACGCTCGTCGTGGCTGCGGGAAGGAACTGCTCGCTTGTCTTCGTGCGAACGACAAGGCCGCGCAAGGGATCAACCGCGCACACTTCGCCCTCGACTGCACCTGCCGGTGTTGCAAACTCGGCGCGCGTTCCTGTGAGGACATCTCTCGCGTGATATGCACTCAAGATGCGCGCTGCATCCATCGCGAGCACGACTTCTAAATCTTGCATGAGCGCGCGCAAGACTTGCAAGCGCGTGAATGATTCGGTGTCTGCGGCGACTTGCGTAATGCTCGTCGCAGTTGCCTGAAGTTCGTGAGGAAACGTTCGCTGATGCACATTGATCCCGATACCAAGCAGCGTGCGATCACGGTTGCGTTCGATCAAGATCCCGCCGAGTTTGCGTCCGCGAAGCACGAGATCATTCGGCCACTTGATGCCAACAAGTCCACCGAGCACATGCTCGATTGCGCGCGCAGCGGCGACAGCGCTTGCAACGGCGAGCAGTTCAACGCTTGTGGATGGGTCGCTCCACGGGTTTGATGCAAGCACGCAGGTGAGCGCGAGTCCATCATCGTTCGTATCCGCCCACTCGCGACCAAGTCGACCGCGCCCACGGGTTTGCCGCAGCGCGGTGATGATCGTTCCAGTGCGCGCGGTAATTGTTTCGGGCGCATCTTGAGTGGATGCGACTTCTTCAAGCACTACTACGCGACGAAGCGTTGGATCTCGTTCGTTCTGCTTGCGAGCCAGAGTCAATCGCTCGCCGATATCACCTTGCAGCGACTGCTGCCAGTGCGCGCGTTCAAGCGAGAGCGGCGTGCGCTCGACGGCGGTCACTGCAGCGCCTCGCGAATCTTCGTCGCAAGCGCAACCGCTTCGTCGCTCGCGAGATGCACTGGCTTCCACGCGATGCCGAGGCCGCCTGCGTTCGTCATCGGAATGATGTGAAAGTGCACGTGCATGACTGCTTGATGCGCGGCGCTGCCGTTGTTCTGTAGCACGTTGTATGACGTCGCGCCTGTCGCAGCGAGCACCGCTCGACAAATGCGCGGCAGTGCCCGACCGATCGCGGCTGCGCTTTCGTCCGACAATTCGTGGAGAAACGCTTTCGCTTCCTTCGGCAGCACGAGGACATGACCGTGCGAAAGTGGCGCGATGTCGAGGAACGCGAAGACGCGTTCATCTTCATACACACATTGGCATGGAATCTCGCCTGCGATGATCTTCGAGAAGATGGTGCCCGCAGCACTCACGGAAACACCCCTCGGAGTTCATACACCCGCGCGATGCGTTCAAGGGCTGCACATTGCGCGGCGACGCGCCAATCGCACTCATGCTTCATGCGCGCAACTCGTACGCGACGGGCTGCGAATAATGCTTGTCGAAGCACATGCTCTTCAACTTCTTCGCGGCGAATGCCTGGCTGCGATCGCAGACCGTTCCACTCAAGGAAGTGCGCGACATCGCTGCCTGAAGTACACAGAATGTCGGGGAAGAGATCGATGCATCGCTGCATCAAAATGTCTTCCGCAGCAGGCGTCGTACACGCGAGACCTGCTTCGACAACAACACGCGCTTGCACCTTTGCGGCGCGCACTTCGTCCATCGATCGCTCTGGACTTGCGACGATGAGGACTTCAGATTCGATCTGCCAGAATTCTTCTTCGGTGCATGTCTGCCCGCCGTCGAATCCTTCCACGCCGCCTGTGCGTGCGTGATGCGCTTGAAGTGCGACAGGATCAAGTCCCTGCGCATTTGCTAGCGCACCCGATTGCGTCAACACACTCACGATCGGACAACCACGAGTCGCAAGCGCACGCGCGACCGCACTTCCCACCGCACCAAATCCCATGATGCTCACGCGCATGCCATCCGACGCGAGATCGACATCGGATAGCAATGTGTCAAGCGTCGCAACAACACTCAGTGCAACTGCGCGTCCACGAGGCATGAGTCCGCCAAGTTCGCCTGGCTTCCCCACTACCGCGCGCGACTGATCTTGTCGCGAAGGTTCTGGCGTTGTTTGCGCGAGCGTGTCGAGGAACCAGGCCATCGTTTGGCTATCTGCGCCGGACTCTGGTGCAACGATGTCGTGTGCGGGTCCGATCTGATGCGAGATCGCGCTGCAGAATCGACGCACGACGCGGCGACGTTCGTCTTCCGACATTTCAGTCGGCGCGCAACGCACTCCTCCGAATGCACCGCCGAACGGCACGCGAACGAGTGACGCGCGCAATGTGGAAAGCACCGCGAGCCCCTTCACGGTGTCGAGTGAAAGGCGCGGATGAAATCGAATGCCACCTAAGTATGGACCGAGCGCATCGTTGTGCTGCACGCGGTATCCCTTGAAGAGACGATGTCGTCCATCATCCATCTGCACCGGGAAGTGCACCATGACTTCGGTCTTGGGCTGCGCGAGGATGATTTGCTGATGGTGACGGAGTCCCACCATCTCCGCGGCTCGAAGCATGCGCTCCGTCGCCTGATGGAAGAGATTGTCGGCTTGTGGCAGCACGCCGATCTCTTCAAAGATCCGCGCGGCGCTGCTGCGATGGCTTGGAGTGAGGGCGGAGCGTTCCACGAGAATCCTTCTATACGAGTGTTGCGATGAGCATAACGCGAAGAATCGCCATAGTTGCTGAAGAAGTCTGCTTCGCGGTGCAGTTACGATCTGCCTATGGCGATCAACGCTCGACATCGACTTCCGATCCTCCTCGCAGCAGCACTCCCTATCGGACTGCTCTTGATCTTCGAGTCCAAGCTCACGAAAGGCGCGGATCAAGTGGCGCCTCCGACATCGTTGCCCTCGCAGCCGATCGCGCCGACTCCAACCTTCACGCCGCCGACTGGACCACCAACGCCTCGCACGCCGCAATTTGCACCGCGTGAGTACGCATGCTCACGCGCAGCGGTTGCGCCGACGCTTGATGGAAAACTTGATGACGCGGCATGGGCGAGTGCGCCGTGGACGGATGACTTCCTCGACATCGAAGGCCCCGCACGCACAGCGCCTCGCTTCAAGACACGCGCGAAGATGTTGTGGGATGAGAACAACTTTTACATCGCGGCCGAGTTGCGCGAGCCACATGTGTGGGCAACGTTAAAGTCACATGACGAAATCGTGTTTCACGACAACGACTTCGAAGTCTTCATCGATCCCAACAGCGACACGCGCGAGTACTACGAGATCGAAGTGAATGCGATTGGAACGATCTTCGATCTCTATCTGCATCGACGCTACAAAGAAGATGGACCCGCCGAGCATGGCTGGGATGCGAAGGGACTCCGCACCGCGATTCACATCGATGGAACGCTCAATGATCCGAGTGATGTCGATCGCGCATGGACGCTTGAGTGGGCGATTCCATGGAGCGCATTCTCGCCGCCAGTCTTGACGCAACCAGGATTCACAGAAGCCGCGCGCAACGCTGCTGCACCGCAGATTGGCGAAGAGTGGCGCGTGAATTTCTCGCGCGTGCAATGGACGACCACGCTTGAAGGAAAGACGACGACGAAGCCGCTCACAGCACCGATCAACGACAGTTACACGCAGGAACCACCGAAGGAAACGAGCGTGACGTTCCCGTATCAAAAAGTCGTTGGAAAGCCCGAAGACAACTGGGTCTGGAGTCCACAGTGGCAGATTGACATGCACGACCCGCGATTCTGGGGCCGCGTGAAGTTTGTGAAGTAAATGCCTCGTTGCCTCGGGCAGCGGCGATTCACTCTGAACCCCCTCAGATTCCTAGTGAACCCAAAGCCCCACTCCGCCGTTCGGATTCAGCGGAAAGAAAGTCCACGCGTATTCGCACCACCCCGATCTACGGGCAGATGTGTACGGTTTTTTGTACACATCTGCCCGTAGATGAGGTTACTTCGAGCTCAGGCACGCTTGCGCAGCTGCGAGTCGCGCAACTGGCACGCGGAAGGGCGAGCAACTCACGTAGTCAAGGCCGCACGTCTGGAAGAACTTGATCGACGCTGGATCGCCACCGTGCTCGCCGCAAATGCCTAGTTTGAAAGGCTTTTTCTCTGCTTTCGCAACTTGGCGGCCCTTCTCGCATGCGAGGAACACCAGTGCGCCTACTCCACCCACATCGATCGATGCGAACGGATCCGCGCTGAGCATTCCCTTCTCGAGATACGCAGGCAAGAACGAACCAGTGTCATCACGGCTGAAACCAAACGTCATCTGCGTGAGATCATTGGTACCGAAGCTGAAGAAGTCAGCGACTTCGGCAATCTCATCCGCAGTCACCGCAGCGCGAGGAATCTCGATCATGGTGCCGATTGGAATGTTGAGCCCTTGCTTGCCGGTTGGCTGAACCTTCTTCTCCGCACACACCTTGGCAATCGTCTCTTCGGTGAGTTGACGAAGGAACACAAGTTCCTTCTTCGTGCCCACGAGTGGATGCATGATCTCAGGACGCGCATCAATCTTCTTCGCGCGGCACGCAATCGCTGCTTCGACAATCGCACGCACCTGCATCACCAGAATCTCTGGATACGTAATCGCCAGACGGCAACCGCGGTGACCAAGCATTGGATTCGACTCGTGCAATTGCTTCACGCGGCGCTGCACTTGTGTGAGACTGAGCCCCATCTTCTTCGCAAGTTCAGACTGCTGCGCTTCATCATGCGGCACAAACTCATGCAGCGGTGGATCGAGCAGGCGAACCGTCACAGGCAAGCCATCCATCGCCGTGAAGATGCCGATGAAATCAGTGCGCTGTATCGGAAGCAACTTCGCAAGCGCCTTCTCGCGCGCGGCGATGTCTTCGCTCAGGATCATTTCGCGAATCGCTTGAATGCGTTCGCCGCCGAAGAACATGTGCTCGGTGCGGCAAAGTCCGATGCCGACAGCGCCAAACTCGCGCGCGCGGCGTGCGTCTTCTGGTGAATCTGCGTTGGTGCGCACCTTCATCGATGCGTACTTGTTCGCCCACTCCATGAGTGTGAGGAACTCTTTCGACATCTTCTTTGGAATCGTGGCCTTCACCGCACCGACCATGACTTCGCCAGTGCTGCCATCAATCGAAAGCACATCGTCGCGACCGAATGTCTTGCCCGCGACATGCATCGTGCCCTTCTTCGCATCAATCGAGATCGCGCCAGCGCCGACGACGCAGCACTTGCCCCAACCAACCGCAACCACTGCTGCGTGGCTGGTCTTGCCACCCGTGGAGGTGAGAATGCCGACTGCGCTATGCATGCCGTCGACATCTTCTGGACTCGTCTCCGCGCGAACGAGCAAGACGCTCTCGCCGTTGTGCGCGCGTTCGACTGCTTCTTCCGCGGTAAACGCGAGTTTGCCGGTGACAGCTCCAGGGCTTGCGCCGAGTCCAGTGGTGAGCGTGACCACGCCCTTCTTGTCCTTCGCGTCAAAGTACGGCAGCAGAAGTTTCGTCAACTCGCCCGCGGGAATACTGCGCAGCGCCGTCTTCACGTCGATGAGACCTTCCTTCACCATCTCGACAGCGATGCGCACTGCTGCGTGCGCAGTTCGCTTGCCTCGGCGTGTTTGCAACATAAAGAGTTTGCCGTTTTCCACGGTGAACTCAATGTCTTGCATTTCCTTGTAGTGCTTCTCAAGCTTGGCGCGGACCTTCATGAGATGCGCGAAAGCCTTAGGGAATTTAATTTCCATCTGCGAGATCGGCTGCGGCGTTCGAATGCCTGCAACCACATCTTCGCCTTGCGCGTTTACGAGGAAGTCGCCGTAGAACACATTCTCGCCGGTGGTGTTGTCGCGCGTGAACGCAACGCCAGTGCCGGAATTTGTTCCCATGTTGCCGTACGCCATCGCCTGCACATTGACGGCGGTGCCGTTGAGTCCGGTGATGCCTTCGATGCGGCGATACTTGATCGCCTTGTCACCGTTCCACGAACCGAACACCGCCTTGATCGCGAGTTCAAGTTGCAGCATCGGGTTCTGCGGGAAGGCAGCGCCGACTTCCGTCTTGTAGACCTGCTTGTATGCAGCAACGAGCTCGATGAGTCCTTCGGCGGACACATCGGTGTCTTCCTTCACGCCGTACTTCGTCTTGATCGCGCTGAACGCGTGTTCAAACTTGTGCTCTCCCACATTCATCACGACCTCGCCGAACATGTGAATGAGTCGGCGGTACGCGTCGTACGCAAAGCGGGGATTTCCCGTGCCTTTCGCGAGTCCTTCTACAGCTTCATCGGTGAGGCCGAGATTCAACACCGTGTCCATCATGCCCGGCATCGACACCGCTGCACCCGAACGAACCGAGACGAGCAGCGGGTTCGTGATCGAACCAAACTTCTTGCCGAGTTCCTTCTCAAGCATCGTGATGTTCTTGCACACATCATCCATCAAGCCCTTCGGGAGTTTCCCGCCGCAGTCGTAATAGGCAGCGCAAGTATCCGTGGTGATGGTGAAGCCTGGAGGAACAGGAAGACCGATCGACACCATGTCCGCAAGATTCGCGCCCTTGCCACCGAGGAGCAACTTCTGCCCCACATGACCTTCGCACTTCGTTTCACCGAAGTAGTAAACCATCTTCGCGGTCTTCTTTGCGCTCTTCTTCACGCTCTTCGCCATCAGGGTGCTTGCCATCTTGAGTAGTCCTATGTTGAATGCGGTGCCGCGCGTTGCGCAGCAGTGAATCGACGAGTGTACAGCCCCTTTGCGCCTTCAGAGTCGCATGAAGACCGCCTACTATTGCACTCGTGACTTCTTCGACGCTGCCTCAGTCCGACTGCACTATCCGCTCCGCAGCAGACCTGTTGTTGCGTTGGCCAGCGCAGGAGCCGCTCGCTGCACTCGTCTCGGGTGGAACACTTGAATCGCAGAACGCGTGGACGATTCTCGCGCGACCAGTTGAAACGATCGTGATCGCTGCGGATTCGACTGCGACCGACGCACTCGCGCAACTTGAACTCGCACTCTCCCGCACTCCGCGACCGTCGGTGCCGCGGTCGCACGACGCACGCGATATTCCCTTCACCGGCGGCTGGATCCTCGCACTCGGCTACGCACTCGGCGAATGCTTCGAACCTCGGGCGGTGTGCGATGCGCAGCCCGCCGCCGCTTCGCCCCGCGCAGTACTGCATTGGTGCGCCGACGCATGGTGCTTCGATCACACCACCAGCACGCTGCACGCCATCGGCAATCCTCCTGCGCTTTCGTCGCCAACCGAAACGCCCGCGTGGCAATTGCATTCGATGCACCCACGCGAATCCGACGCACACTACGCCGCGAGTGTCGCTCGTGCGATTGAGTACATCCGCGCGGGTGATGCGTATCAAGCGAACATCGCGCGACGCTTCGACGGAGTCCTATCCGGCAGTGCGAGGGCATTCGCGCACGCTGCGATCTCGGAGAACCATGCGTGGTTCGGCGCGTGCGTCGATCTTCCCGGCGGCGGTTGCCTCGTGTCGATGAGTCCGGAATTGTTTCTTCGCGTCTCGCACGATGGTCGAATCGCGACGCGACCCATCAAAGGCACGCGAAGTGCCGATGTTCCGGCGCGCGAACTCCTTGAGAGCACAAAGGATTGTGCTGAGCTCGCGATGATTGTCGACCTCATGCGCAATGACCTCGGACGCGTGGCGGAGATCGGATCCGTAGAGGTCGCACAGAGTCGAGTGCTTGAAACGCATCGCACTGTCCACCACGGCGTAGCGGAGATCCGAGCGCGACTGCGCAACGACGTGTCATGGATGGATGTGCTCCGTGCGACCTTTCCGCCAGGCTCCGTGACAGGCGCGCCGAAAGTTCGCGCAATGCAAATCATCCAAGAGCTCGAGGAGACCGAGCGCGGCTTCTATTGCGGCGGCATCGGATTCATCAGCGCGTCCGGAAATGCTGCGCTCAGCGTCGCGATTCGAACGGCGCAACTTGGAGCGGCTGACGCGGATAATGCGCGGGCTCTCGCGTACCACGCGGGCTGCGGGATCGTGATCGAAAGCGAGCTGGCAGCAGAGGTTGCGGAAACGCACACCAAAGCTCGTGCCGTGTTTCAGCTCGCTCAAAGCGGCGATGTTGATCCATCCTAAGAAGTTCACTTGCACGGCACAGTTTCTGGGCAATACTTCACAAGGTCGCGGCCGTTCAACTGCGATTCAACCCTTTTCCCTTCTTGGACAAAAAATCATCTGGAGAGTCGTGATGCGCATTGTTTCTGTCTTGGCCATTGGTGTTCTTTCTGCTTCTGCGTCGGCGAGCGTCTACACCGATGCAACCGCTGACCTCTTCGACAACGGCTTGTCGAACCTCGACATCGCCTCGGTCGAAATGACTGACAACGGTATGGATCTGACCATTTCCGTCACCACTGCTTCGTACCAGAACTGGACGAAGTACATGATCATGTTCAACACCGTTGCCGGCGGCGCAACTTCGAATGCATGGAGTCGACCAATCGATCTCGCTGGTACTGAAATTGATTACTTCATCGGTTCATGGGTTGATGCTCCGTCCAGCAATTCGCAATTCGTCGCCTACGAAACAGGCGCGTGGAACTGGGGCGCGGCCTCAACCTTCACCAACTCCGTCTCAGGCAACACCGTGAGCTGGACCGTCTCGCTCGCATCGCTCGGTCTCTCCGCAGGTCAAACGATGTGGTTTGACGTCGCGACAAGCGGCGGCGGCAACGACCCAGGCGTCGATCACCTCTCCCGCAGCGACATGGCCACAACAGGCTGGGGCACTCCATCTGTCGCTGGCGCATTCGCGAGTTACACCGTGACTCCAGCACCAGGCGCCATCGCGCTCTTGGGTCTCGTTGGTCTCGCAGCTCGCCGACGACGCTGAATCGCAACGCACTCGATTTCGAGTGCGCAAATTGAATATACACAAGGACCACCCAAGTGAGGGTGGTCCTTGTTCATTTTAGAAACTGTTGCGTTGCTCGCATTAACCGGCGCGTTTTGCGGCGGATTGTTCTTGCTGCACGCGATGAATTGCGTACGCGATCTGATCTGCGACGGTGCGCTGGTGCGATGGGTTAAATGTGAATTCGAACGACACGCCTGCATAGGTTCGCTGTGTGCTGTCGATGTGTGTGTGAACAACACGACCCGCTGCGCACACTGGCACACCTGTTCCATCCGCGAGTTGGAATCGGAACCAGAACAGTCGATGTCGTGCGAGCGCTGATGCGTCAGCTGGTTCGAGCATGAGGCCGAGACCGCCGCCGCCGATGTTGACGACTGTCGCCGCAAATCGTGGACCGACCGTCGGAAGAAGTTCGTCGCTGCATGGCGCAATCTTTTCACCTGCACGCGCAGCGGCGTAGGCGAGTTCATTCGACCGCTCTGCAAGAACGATGGAGGTTGGATCGAAGAGCGGCCACATCTCTACAGAGGGCAATCGTAACTCTGCGACATCGACGCGCAGCGCGCGACGCGAGCATCGTTCGACATGCACTGGCATCTCGATCCGTAGTCCACGCGAAGTGGATCGCCCGCCACCGTGCGGCATTGCGTAGCCGAGCGTGCGTGACTTGAACATCCATCGGTTCTGCCCGATCGCAATCGCGCAGACGAGATCAGTGCCAGGCGCGATATCAAGTCCGCGACCGAGTGCGTATGGACTCTCGACGATCAACTGCTGCTCCGTCATGTTGACGAGCCGCACGCGCCAGACGAGATCGCCTCCAGCAACATCTGCTGCAGGCGCCGCGCTCTCTCGGGCGATAGCGATTTCAAGCGCCCCATCGCGGCCGAGGAGCTGTTCAAGTGATCGACGCCATTCTTGTGTTCGTGAACGTGATGCGGGCACAGAATTTCTCCAAGTATGCGGAGTAGACAACGCTTCCGCGGATGCTCTGAGACCTCTGCTGCGGCTCATCGGCGATGCGATGAGCCGACTCGCGCGAATCTTGCGCGTTTGAAGAAGAAGTCAACCGGACGAGGTGTCGGTCGTACTGCAGTGCAACGTATGCATAACAGAGATCGAAACCTCTGCGCCGTCATCGTCGCCGCGACAGTGCTGACTTCAGGCGAAGCAGCTCATCTCGGGTTTCTTCCCTATCGCTGATTGACTGCGCGAGCCCTCCGTATCGGACTCGATAGAACCGCTCCACCAATCGTGCGAAAGCGCCCCCCGCATTCGCGTCGTGCAACGTGATCGCCGCGACATGTTGCCTCGGCGTAAGAGGCGCTGGCTTCGGGAATCCCGCATCTTCAAGCATGTCTAATGCGTCCGCGAAGAACGAAACTTCTCGCGCAATTCGTCGCGCCTCCTGCGGAGGAAGTCCAGCAAGACCTGCAATGCGCTGCGTGTGACGCAAGCGTCGACGCGCAAACAGCCACGCTGCGACAGCAGCAGAAATCGCTAGCGCAATCGCGACGAACCACACCATGCCCGCACGACCTAGCGAATATTGTTCGACGAGCGCTCGCATTTGAACACGCACGGCGTCGTAACTTTCTTGCACCGACTTCCACCACTTCGATTGCATGCGATCAGCAATGGTTGCCTGCGCGGCACTGTCGTACGCGAGCACTTGACTATTCCAAAGGAACTCGAGGCGGTCGTAGATCCAACGAAAATTATCGCTGAACGCGCGGTTGCGTTCGCTGATCTGCATCAATGACTCTTCAGGCGTCGGATCAATCGCGGTCCACTGATGCTCGCCTGTGCGCACCTCCACCCATGCATGCGCATGCGACTCTCGCACGATGTACTGCGAAGTTGATGCGTCGTATTCGAGTGCAACGAATCCCGTCACAAGTCGACTCTCGATGCCGAGCGTGCGAAGGATTCCTCCGAGAGCGGACGCGAAATACTCGCAGTGCCCGAACTGATTGCGTTCGAGAAACGCGATGATCGGTTCCTCACCGTCGGCGATTTCGAAAGCGGTGAGATCCGTCGTGTAGCGAAAACGTCCGCCGCGCATCCAACTGGCAACAGCGCGAGCGATCTCGCGATTTCGCATCCAGCGCAGCGACGGATCTGCTCGCACATCCTCCGCAGTCGGTATGCCAGTCACAAATGCTTGCGAGAGGATGCGCTCCGCAATGGGCTTCAACGCTGGAACGGGAAATGAAATGTCCGAGCGCGGAGGATTCGTCGATCCTTGCAGAGTCTCCATCATCTGCGGCGATGGCTGCGGCTGCACGCGCAGCGCGTACCACCAGTATCGACTGACATGATCAGTGCCCACATCGCGCAGCAGCAGCGTCGCTGGATCGAATGCGACGGAGTAGGACTCATCCGTCGCAACAGCAAACGGCGCATATACAGTGAAGAGCACACTCGTCGCAAGCGAGCGCATCGCAATCTCTGCGGTCCACACGCCGCCGGTTGTGTCGGGAACGCCCGGACCCAATGCGACGAACTTCGCATCCGTAGGTGTGCGCATTGCGCGAATCGCGTTCGATGTGCGCAACGCCTCCCATCGGTGTGTCACGGGGTCGTAGCGATCAAGCACCGCGCCGCGAAGATAAATCGGGCGCTTCGATTGCTCGGGCGTGCCGGTGGGATCCTTCCATACGACGGTGAAAAGTTCTCGACGACTCTCGTTGATGCGCGCATTCGCAAGAAGATCAATGCGATCATTGAAGCCGCTCACCGCATCGCTTTGGCTTCGACCACCACGCGATTCACCGAAGCGCGGAAACGCTGCGAATCCAACCACACTTCCAGCGAAGATCACGACGATCGATAGGAGCGCGAGGCGGCGAAACTGCGGAAGCAATCGTCGACCGACAGCGACCTCAAGCGGTGGCGGGAGAAACGCTCCGTCACCTTTGCGCGAAGCGCGCGCTGCATCAAGGCTCGACTGCAATCGCCAGAGCATCGCAGTCCAGATTCCGAGCGCGATGAACGCGAAGACCAACGCCGCGAAGACGAACTCGACCGTCTCAAGACAACCGCACACGACAAGCATCGCCGCGAGCGTAAAGCGCTGTCGCTCTTCGTAGGCGGTGCGACGCGAGAAGAGCTTGATGACAAGGAGCCAGAGCAAGAATCGACCGAGCACCGAGGTCGCATCCGCAAGTTCGATGTCGGTGAGGAACTCTGCGAGTGTCCAAAACAACAATCCGAGAATCAGAATGTTGGAAGCAACTTCGGGGAGCGATCGCCCGCGTGGCCCTTCGGTGACATACCAACTCAGCACTGCAATCGCGCCACTGCTCATGAGCAGCACAAGATCCTTCTGACTCGTTGCGAACGCTGCCATCGCGAGCAACAGGAGAAGGAAGGCGCTGATGCGATGTTGACGAAGGAGATTCACGTCTCGCCTCCGCGCGCGACCGGAATGCGTAAAGAAGACAGTTGTGCTGCGGTGAAGTTCCAACCCACTGCTGGCGAAATCGACGTGTCCGCGCGATCAGGATGGACGAAGAGGACGGTCGCGCGCTCTGCACTTTCTCGAAGTGTTGCAGAAGCATCGCGCGGCTGATCGAGGTCAAGTGCTGCAAGCGCTGCAAGCACCTTCGCGCGATGGAAGTGGCCGCGTCGCAGAGGGATCGCTGCAACATCAAGCCCGAGAATCGTCAGCCCGAACTCATCCCCTTGTCGATCCGCGAGCGCCATGAGTGATGCGGCGAGTGTGATGGCATCTTCTTCAAGCGCGCGAGGGTCGACGCCTTCCGCAACGCGCAAGTCGCTCGTCGCTCGTCGCAAATCAAGCACGATTCGCACGCGTGGAGGAACCGCGCGCGATCGTTCGATGGTTGCGAGCTGATCGGTGCCCGCGAGGCGCTTCCACGCAATGGATCGAATGCTGTCGCCCGCGCGATACTCCCGCACGCCAAAGAAGTCTTCGCCGCCGCCAACTTCCACCGACGCGCGCACGCCGCCCATCAATCCGCCGCGCGCCAGACGTGAAAGTAACGTTGGTTGCAGCGGAATAATCTCTGGCTCCACAAGCACTTCACTCGCGCGTTCGAAGATCAATCGCTTGCGCAGCAGACCGAACGGAAACGAGGACCACACTTCGAATGTGGGAAATCGAAAAAGACCTCGTTTGCTCGCGCGAAATACTCCCTCGGCGTGCACCGTGTCTCCAGGTCCACAGTGCAGCATCCACGCTTCGCCAGCGTTCACGATGGAAGGAGGAAGTTTGCGCTCTTCGATGTGAAGATCAAAGGCTGGAACAAATCGCGAGAGATTCCGAATCTCGTAGCGCACGACCAACACTTCGCCCACGCGCGCGCGGCGAGGTTCGATGCGATGCGCGCGCAGTCGAAGCAACATCACGCCGCTTACCACGCCACTCACAAGCAGCGCGATGAGCATCGCGGAGAAGATCCACACGAGAAGATTGTTCGGGCGATTCACACTCGCGAGCGCGACGACGACCACGGTCAAGCAGTAGAGGAGTCCTGCTGTTCCGAAATTTGTGCGTCGTCGAGTTGCTTGCATCGCTGCTCAGTATTGTTGCGACTACGCGCCGCCACGCGAACCAACCTGTTCGAATCCCTTGATCGAGCGAATCTGTCCTTCAATATCTTCGCGCTGGTTGCTTCCGCCAAGATTCGCGCTTCCTGCTTCGAGCATAATGAGGAGATGCTTGCTTCCGTAATCAAAGGGAAGCTTCGCCGTGCTCTCCGCACTTCCGTACTTGCCGCCCTGCGCACTGATCAACCACATTTCTTCGAAGAAACCAGCGCCAGCAGAGTTCACGGCGATGCTGAATGATCCATCCCCACCGCTCATGCCGCGCCCAACTTCTTCGAAGCGACGGCGCGTCTCTGACTTCGAAACTGCGATAGAGACGCCTGGGACGCTCGGGTAGGTCAAGCGCGGATCATTCTCCTCCACCCACTCAAGTGTGGAGAGCGATCCGACCACGACGTGGCCCCGAATTGCCGAAGAACACCCAAAAAGTGAGAGGATCAAGGCAATGAAACAGCCCATAATTGCGAATTTCATGCGCGCAGCGTAGCAACCAGAAAAGTGGAGTGGAAGGGACACAATCGCGTGCTTTAGAGGCGTTTGCGTGCGCGAACGGATGGGTTTTCACTTCAAAACACACCATCTCGGGAGCGCGAGTATTGCATGACTGTTTAGAGAATCTCTCCTTCAACAGCAAGATTCGTTTGCCTCGGTCAATCCTTGCAGTAGGTTTAGCGGGTCCGCAGAGGAGCCCTACTCTGATGCGGAGCGAGCGAGGTCTGAGGGTTTTGCACATCTCAATGAATCAAATTTGATTCAGCAGACACCCCAAATCTTTTTTCGTGACGATACTTTTGATCCCCCTGATCACAAGATCGTACTCCCGACTGGCACCCTTCTCATGCGGTGTCGGACTCGGTCCCCCCTTTTGCATGAGAGGAGCAGAGAGTAGAAAATGCGTAATATTATTTTGGCATCAGCAGCCCTCGCGGGCATCGTTGCGTCAGCGAACGCGACCTTCACCAATTACTCCGTTGTGACAACCGCCGCTGGCGCGCTCAACGTGTACCAGGTGTACGGCAACTTCAACGGCGCAACGGACACCGTCCTCAACGCGTTCCAAATCCACAACACCAACGGCTCGGGCCTCATTCAGGGTTTCACCCACAATGACGCGCTCACTGGTGGCGTTGCATCGACCGTCTCTGGTACTTGGAACCCACAGTTCGTCCTCGCTCCAGGTGCAATTGATTCGTTCCTCTGCATCGGCGGCGGCACGGGCTTCGCTTCGGGCAACAGCACCAACGGCGATCCAGGCTTCGGCACTGCTGGCTTCAACCAGGTCGGTCTTCCTGACACCGCAGCCGCGGGTGTCGCAGGTTGGTTCAACTCGAACCCACCGAACATTCAGGGTCGCGTCAACGCATCCGGCCAGGTTCTCCTCGGCCAGTTCGTCCTCTCGTCGAGCGCCAACATGGTGCTCTTCATGAAGGTTGGATACAACAACGGCATCGCTGGTTCAGCAGTGCAATTCGGTGAAGGTACATTCACTCTCGGCGCCATTCCAGCCCCAGGCGCGGTTGCGCTCCTCGGTCTCGCTGGCCTCGCTGGCCGTCGTCGTCGCGCCTAATTTCGACAACGCCCGCGCGTGTATACGCTGGCATTGAAGAATCAGGCCGCACGAAAGTGCAACGATAAATTTCAACTCCCCGATCGCAAGGTCGGGGAGTTGTGTTTTTGGCTGAAATCAAGAGGAAAACCAGACGCGGTGCGTCACGCAGACCAATCGGTCACTTGCGAAAGCTTGAACTCCACCGATGCGCCTTTGAGAAGGCTGCCTTCGCGAAGTGCGTGCATGAGGATGCCGCTGCCACCACGAGCATCAGCCGAACGAACTTCAACCCACGCGTGCTCAGTGGCAGTGCCGCTGGCGATACTCACTTGCGCGAGGATTGGCTCGACACGCATCGCGTCTGCGCGGAGCTTCGCAACATCACTCCAACTCGCGCGCGCGCGAAATGCAGTGGAGCGCACCACACCATCGGGAAGCGCGAGCGCTGCTTCGCCTCGTTGTAGTGCGGCGATTGCTTCGATCGGTCGCGTCCACACTTGTCGGTATGCACCACGCTTGTGCGGCGCACTCAACACTGCACTCACGCGCGGCGAGAAATGCGCGTGCTCTCCCTCACGATCACGCGCGCTTCCCGCGACATCCGCCGCGAGTCCAGCGAACGCTTCGCGCGGCGGAACGAGTGCGATTGTCACACCGACACCGAGATCAAACGGCGTCTCCGGTGGCGGAAGTTGTCGCGACACAAAGAGCCCTGCCGTCACTTCAAGCAACGTGAGTGCGGCGCGCTCTTCGCATGGATCAACTTCAAGCATCTCGAAGTCGGGCTTCCCCACACGCGGCATTCCTTCGGTGAAGAGCCAGCGCGGCGCGCCCTCTCCGCGCGACACGATTTGCGTGCGGAACAACGCGCGTTCATCAGCGAGCGGTTCCGCATCGAGAAAAAGCGTTTGCACATCGGCGCGCAATCGCACCGAATCGAGCGCTGGATCGACGAGCGCGACGAGTTCGCCAGACGCAGCGTGGAGAAGTCGAACGAGTCGAATGAAGTCTTCAACGAACGGACTCTCAAGCGGCGTCGAAAGACCAAGCGTCGACTGCACATCGGAGAGAGCTGCCGATGGATGCGAGGGATCCGCAAACTGCTGCGGTTCTTCAGCAAACAAGATGATCGCGTTCTCGCGCTGCGGGACTCGGATCGCCACAGACCAGCGCGCGCCACCATCGCCGCCAAGGTCTTCAAGACCAAGCACGGTGCCACCACCGCTTGCAAGCAGGTACGCGTCCATGCGCGCAATTGCCTCGAGAGGACCGCCATCCACGGACTGCGAGAGCGCAAGCAACGTGAGTGGTTCGCTCTGCGCGATCTCCCACACAGGCGACGCACTCGCGAGCATTTGCTCAAGCGCGGCGGGCGAATTTGCGCGCGGTGGTTCGACGGGTGAATCCTGTGACACAACGACGAGAGTAGCAGGACGACTCACGATCCCGAGCGATCGATCTTCCACTCGCGTCGCTCCGGGAAGAACTGTCGAACGCGGCGTGCCTCGAAACTTTCGATCCCTTCACGAAGCCAGTCCGGCATCGCACTCGCGTTCACCACACGCGCGACGGCCGCAAGCGCACGCTCATCCGCATCGATGGATCGCTGTCGAAGCAGCGCGCCCATCGGAGAGATCCGAGCCAGCGCATTCCACGCCTCCTCCGAGCGCAGAGGCTCACTCAACACGCGGTGCGCGCGCCAACGCGTCGCGTCTCGAAGTGCGCGCGTCCGTCGAGCATCTGCTTCAATCACAGCGACCGCCGCAACGGCAGCGAGCTCTGGTGCAGTCGAAGAATCTTCCGCGCATTCTCGCAATGCATCGATCAACATCGAGCGCTCACACTCAAGGCCTGGCACAACCAAGAGTCGGAACGCGCGTTCGACTCGATCGGCCGCATCGCCGCCGAGTACGCGGCGCGACTCAGAGAGAATGGCGAATCGAAGTTCCGTTGCAACGGCGCCTGCTTCAAACGTCTCCCAATACTCACCGACGTCGCCGCCCATCGCGAGCACTCGAAAGATCCGACTCACATTCATCAACATGCGCTCGCGCGCCGCATGCGCAGCGTCAAGGAGCTCCAGCGCATGCGCAAGCACGAGTTCGTTGAACAATTCTTCTTCTACTGCGGTTAACCCAGCCGCGCGTGGCAAATCGAAAAGATCGAGCGCAGCGGCATCCGTCACGCCACCGAGCGATTCCCCTTCGCCCTCAGCAGTCTTCGCACCAACCTCGCACAGCAACGCCGCCGTCAATCGTGGAACTCGCCAGCGTGCGTCATCCGTGCTGACGTGCATCTCCTCCGCAACGCGATTGATGAAGCGCGCATTCGCCTCACCATCAAGCGCATGTGTAATCAAGAGATGTGCGCGAACCTGCTGCATCACACGGCGAACATGCATGTCTACCGAGTCACGCGCGACGTTCTGCAGTTCTCTCGAAACATCCTTCACCTTCTCGAGTACCGGTGCCGTGCGCTCCGCAAGCCGTGTCGCTTCCTCGCGCCGAATCTCTTCAACGCGAACAGCTTGCGCTGCATCGAGGTTCAATGCTGCCGCGATCACGCTCGTCGACTCTGGATGCAGCGGCCAGCCCACAAACAATCGCATGCCGCGATCTCGCGACTGCGCCAGTGCGTCCTCCACGACTTCAACCTTCGGAATCAGAGCGATTTCGCCCGTGAGTTGTGCTGCTGCGTCTTCGGCGCGCAACACTCTCGCTGCAACCAGACGCATCAATCGATCGAACTCTGGAGCGTTCGACCTTATTGACGGGGCAGCGAAATGGTCGAGTTTGTCCTTCAATTGCTTGGCTCGCGCGAGGAGAGCTCCTTGAGGCACCGATGCACTGTCACGAAGCGCCGCCTTCACGGAGCCCCACTCCGCAGTCCATGTTGTTTCAAACGCTGCAATCTCCGCGAGACGCTTCACGCGATCCGCGTCCACTTCCATGCGTTCTGCGATCGCGCGGAGCACTGCAAACTGCGCGCGACTCGCGGGTGCGGAGAGTCCTTCAACGACGAAGCACTGCAAGATCCGTTCTTCAAAATCCGCACGCCGCGCGGGGTCTTCAATGAAACTCGCGAAGCCCTGTGCTTCGGTGGAGAGTGCTCTTCGCACCGCTTCGTCGCTCGCATCGTGCGCGCTCTGCAACACATCTCGGCAACCACTCACAATCGCGGCGTGCTGCTTTGCTTTTGGCGACTGTTTGCCATGCGCGGCTTCCACTTCGCCCAGAACGGCTATCGCGCTCGTGTTTGTTTCGATGAATTCGAGATACGCGGTGAATCGCTTGCGCCGCTCGCGCTCAAGCACTTCCGCGCTTCGTGAGTACACACCGATCGCTGCCTCGATGAGTTGCGGCGCATTGATCGGCGGTCCATCGAGCGCGAGAAGTTCGAGCGGCCCAGGCAATGCTTCCGACGGAGAAATCCATGTCGAGCCCGCTCGTTCGAATCTCCGACGAGCGCTGAAGAGTTCGAGAAACTCCTTGCTCTCCGGTGGAAGCGTTTCGCGGCATCGATCGATAAATGCGATCTCGAGTCCGTTGCTCTTCTGCTCGACGCCTCGCATGCGCGCCAGCAAACTTCGCGCCGCTCGCGCATCCACTTGCTTCGACTGCATGCGCTCTTGCGTCGCGAGGGTCGCGAACTGATCCCAGTCGCGAAGAATGAGCTCCTCAACTTCTTGATCGTAGACCGTGTACGAATCATCGATGGCCTTCCACCACTTCGCGTCAAACGTCGAGCACCATCGTGAAGTCTCGCGCACCTCTGCGAAGGCGAGTGGCGGCGGCACGCGTTCAAACTCCGCACCCATCGGACCGCAACCAACCACGCACATCATGCAGCCCATGATGAACAACCCGAGCGACGATCGCATCAAGAAGCGAGCCAGAAAGCACGGGGAGCGC
>Ga0209553_1000578_pt1 | contig 18994 bp, 16 predicted proteins | sample LauGreFBDMM110DN_2_FD_188217 | JGI IMG/M metagenome (GOLD analysis project Ga0209553, IMG submission 188217) | Freshwater lake microbial communities from Lake Michigan, USA - Fa13.BD.MM110.DN (SPAdes) (version 2) | ecosystem: Environmental > Aquatic > Freshwater > Lake | place: Lake Michigan...
CCCAAGGGAGGTACGGGCGGGAAGACCGATCCGCGTGAAGGCCAAGAGAAGCGCATGTCCGAACAGGAAGCCCGGAGCTCCCTCGAAAGCCTCAAGGGGGAGTTCGGCCGCAAGATGCCGACCAGCGATAAACCCGGCAACAGCCCCGGCGGGAACAAGCCTTCGAGTGAGGCGAAGAAGAAGGATTACTGAGATGCGCGCCGCCTTCGCCATCCTCGCCTGCTTTATCGCGGCCAGTCTCGTCCGCGCCGAGAACCACATCACCTGGGAAATCACCCCACCGGTGTGCGGGCCCGGCCAGCCCTTCCGCCTCCAGGTGCGGATTGAGTCCGACGATATCCTCGGTGGGGCCAATCAGGTCGGCAGAGAAATCAAGCCCCCGCGCGGGATGGTTCTCCGCTATTCCGGGCAGGTGTTTCGTGCCAACGCGACAGAGGCCACGCTCAACTTCTCGGGCGTCGCCCCAGAAGAAGAGGGTAACTACGTCCTGCCAGCCTTCAACGCCCGCTTCCCTTCGCAGGTCGTACTGGTGCCCGCCATCACCCTCATCGTCAGCAACAAGACTGGCTACCGCAAAGAAGGCCGGGCCCGCGCCGAACTCGTCCTCCCTGAGCGCACCTTTTATGTCGGCGAGAAGATTACGGGGGGCGTCGTCATGCGCGGCAGCGAACAGGAGACCGTGACGGGGTCGTTCGGGCTCGAATGCGAGGCTGAAGGCTTCACCTTCCAAACCGAAGGGTCGTCCTTCACCCAGCCCCTGCAAGATGGGCTTGGCCTGATGAAGCCCTTTGACCTCACGCCGATTCGGGCGGGCCAAGGCGAGTTCAGCCTGAGCGGCATCATGCTCGTGAATACTGGCGACCGAATCAGCTCACTCAATATCTCCGGGCGGGACCGCCCTTTCAACTTCCGCCGTAAACTGACCGTCGAACACGTCCCCGAAACCGGCCGGCCCGCTGACTGGGGCGGTTCGATTGGTAAACTGGAGATCACGCCACCCGACCTCTCCAACCGCTTCCCCGAGGTCGGCGAGCCGATTAAACTTAAACTCACGCTGGTCGGAGAGGGTAATTTAGAGCGCATCATCGCACCGGAGATTCCCGGCACGGATACTTGGGATATCGCGCTGGCCTCTGAGCTGCGGCAGCGGCGTAGCGAAGGTCGTCGCACATTCATCTACACACTGGTCCCGCGCCTCCCGGGCGACCTCAAGACCCCCGCAATCCGGTTCCCGACCTTCAACCCTGACAGTAAAAAATTTGAGACTGTAGTGTTCGCCTCCGTCGCGGTGAAGGTCAGTGGCAACGCCCCCGCCAAGGTTGAGCTAGTGACAATCGACCCCTCAGCCAAAGTCGGTACCCCAGCGGCCAAGATGATCACTGGACTGCTCACCCCGGCCGTCGCCGCCGGCGTGAAAGGCGTGGCGAAGATCGAGCCCCTCGCAGCTTCCCAGCCCTTCTGGCTATCCAACTCCGCCGCGCTGGTGGCCCTGTTACTGACCACGGCGGTCATCAGCGTTGTCGGTTACTTCGCCGCCCACCCCGAGTTTCTCATTCGGCGCCGAGCCCGGCTCGACCTCCGGCGAGCCCGGGCCGCCGCGCAATACGCCTACCGTCGTCAAGACTACGCCGCCTACGCTCGAGCGATGACCCAAGGCCTGCGCACCGGCGCAGCCCCACTCCTTAAGGCCGAGCCCCTCGCGCTCACGCAAAGCGACATCCTCCGGGCCCTGCCGACGGCGAGTCCCACCCTGATTGAAGCCATCTTCCTGGCGGCCGATGGCGAAAAATACGGTGCGAAAGACGCCCGCCAAACTATCGCCGAGGACGCGCAACTCCAGGCGATGCTCAACACTTTGGAGGCACAACTATGAGCCGCCACCTGTCACTGCTCGCCCTCTGGGTCTTGGGTGCTACCGCGCCCCTGCAGGCCGGCGTGGGTGAAGCCGCCTACGAACGCGGCGACTTCGTCGGGGCCCTCCAAACTTGGCGGGCCCAAGCCGAAGTGGACGGTGTCACCGCCGAATTACTCTCCGCCATCGGCAACGCCGAGTGGAAGCTGGGACACAAGGGTCGCGCGATGGTCTGCTGGGAACGAGCCTTACTCTTGAGCCCGCGCAATCCCGTGGCCTTAGCTGGTATCAAGCACGCGCTAGGCGCCGGCGGGACCGATCGCCCCACGCAGACTTGGTCCGAAAACTACGCGGCCTTCCTCGGGGCGGACCTCTGGCTGATCCTGGGTGCCATCGGCTTCTGGGGCACGCTCTTAGCGGTCCTCGTCCCCAAGCTCCGCCGCCAACCCATGGGCGATTGGACTCAGCGCATCCTCATCACCAGCGCGACCTTGTTCGCCCTGAGCATCCCGGGACTTTACGGCGCTTACACCCTCGCCAGCCGCGCGGTCGTGCGCCGCACGGACGTCCCAGTCAAACTGACCCCGACGGTCCTCGGTGAAGCCTTAAACGGAACCGCCGAGGGCGACGTCCTCCGGACGGGCCGCAAACTTAACGGCCACACTTATGTCACCTCCGCCGACGGTAAGGGGGGCTGGGTGAAGTCGACGGAGTTGGAGCCCATCTGGGGCGGTGCCTTACCGGTCAACCTCGACCAGCCACGGGCGCCCTAAGGCTTTGGCCTTGGACAATTTCCGGTCGGCGGTTTGGATAAACGTGTGCGCATCCTAGATCGCCATGTCTTGACCGAGACCGCCGTCGCCGGCGGCGTGGCCTCGGGTGCCTTCATCTTTGTGCTGGCGGCTGGCAACATCCTGAGCCAAGTCGCCAACGCCATCGCGACTGGTCGCGTCACCGCTTTCGAGGGACTGGAACTGGTCGGCCTACTCTTACCTGGACTCATCCCTTACGTGCTCCCGATGGGAATGCTCACGGGAGTGCTCATGACTTTCGGGCGAATGGGCGCGCAACACGAGCTGACGGCGATGAAAGCCGGCGGCTTGAGCCTGCTCCGCATTGCCGCGCCCGCCCTCTGGCTCGCCGCTGGTCTCGCGCTTTGTGCCGCGTGGATTAACCTCGAAGTCGCCACGCGCTCCAACGACGAATACCGCCGGGTCCTAATGGGGTCGGTGAAGGAAAACCCCGCGAGCCTAATCACACCGGGGGAAATCAACCGTCAGTTCAAGGGCCTGATTATCCAAGCGCGCGAGCGTAATGGCCCCGTGCTCCGCGACCTCTGGATCTGGCGCCTCGATGCCGAGGGTCGTCTCTTCGAGACTATCCATACCGCCGAAGGCCGCCTGACGAAGGTCGATAAGCCCGACGGGTCCGCGGTGCTGCGCTTGGTTGCCATCTCCGCCCAAGTCGACACCCGCCGGTCCGGCGACGATGGCTTTAAGTTTCCATCCGTGACCAAGGAGGCCGGCCAGGCTCCGCTGGAATTCCCCGTGAGCGGCGTCTTTAAAGATGGCAACGGCTACGAAAGGAAGCTGCGCTGGCATACCACCTCGGAGCTACTCGAGCTCATGGATAAGGGCTGGCAGGTGCCACCCAACGCCACGCCCGCCCAACTCGCGGAGTGCCAGATGATGCCACGCACCCAACTGATGTCCCATCTCGCTTCCGCCTTTTCCATCTTCTCGCTCGCACTGCTCGCCGTCCCGCTCGCGGTTCGCGTCGGCCGCTCGGAAACCTTCGTCAACGCCGCCATCGCCGTCGCCGTGGCGCTGAGCTACTACGTCCTGAGTTCAGCGGCGGGTTGGGTGAAGAACCCAGCCTTCCGTCCAGACCTCTTGGTCTGGCTACCAAACATCCTCGTCGTCTCGGTGGCGATCGTGCTGCTCCGCCGCGCCTCCAAGCACTGAGTGCTCAGCGGTCGCGCTTGTACCAAAGGAAGAACGCCAAGGCCATATTGACCAAGGCGAAGACTTCGTTGAAGCCCTTCATGATAGCCGCCCCGAGGATCATATCCGAGCTGGCGGTCAGCGAAGTAATCCGCGGGGCCAGCCGGTAGGTCTCGTAAATAGGTTGCTCGCCGAAAATGAGCACGGCCCAGAGGGGGAGGTCCGCAATCATCAACGCAAAGCAATAGACCATGGCCCCACCGAAGCTAATACGGGGTAGGACGCGGGAACGAGATACGAGCGGCCAGACCATGAGAAGCGCCGGTAGGAACATCAGCCAGTGTTCGATGACGTGGAGGGTGCGGTCGCGTAAGGCGGCTTCATACAGTTCCGGAAAATGCCAGACCGAGAAGTTGAAATTAAAGATTAAGCCCGCCACCAAAGGATGGACTAGGAACCGGGAAAACCTGAGTAGCCGTGGCCGGGCTTCCAGGAAGGGATCCGTCAACTCCGGCGGCAGGCCAAGAATGATGAGCGGGGCGGCGACATAGATAAGCAGCATGTGCTGCAACATGTGCGCCGAGAAGAGAAAGGCTTCGCCAATCTGGTCGAGCGGCGACCCGACCGCGATGTAGGCGACCAGTACGCCGAGATGGAAACAGATCGCGTAATTGCGCGGGTAGGCCTGTAACCCCGGGGCACAGCGGGCGCGCAGCGGGCCGCAGGCGAGTGCATACGCCCAGGATACCCCAACGATGAGGAGCAGGAGGAGCGGCTCGGTATGCCAGTGAAGCGGGACGTTCATTTGAGTTTACTCAATTTTAACACCCAATCCGAATCCGGCTCGGCTGCAAACCTGGAGAACCAATGCTGGCGGCGAGCTTCCGCCCCGAGCGGCGTACCCCGCAACCGCGTGGCGAGCCCTGGCAGCGTGAAACTATCCACCGACTTGAAAAGCAGCCCGCAACCCAGTGCTATCCCCTGAAAAGCAGGAAGCTCTTCCCGCCGGCACCCTGCACCAACGCACAGGCAAGCCAACAGGATGAGCCTCAGGCGGCGCATTAGCCGGGTTTAGCTAAACCACTTCGTATCGATATCCTGGACGGAGAATAACGACAGTAACGCCGCATAGGTCGCAAACGCGAGCACTAGTCCGCACATGAAAATCCAAAACAGGAGCTTGTGGTCGTAGATCAAGTGCATGAACCACAGGATGACCGCGAAGAACTTGATGGCGGACATCAACGAGAGCACCGTCAAGACAATCGGCATCGGCACTGGCAAAAAGATCAGGACGATCTCCGCGCCGGTGATGGCAGCCAGCCACAGGGCCAGCGTGATAAAGTGGTGGTAACGGCGGACTTCCTCGGTGAGGAAGTCAGGGTCGTGGGCGACAGCGTCGGACATGGCGTAAGGGTGGCTAGGAGGTTATTGGGCGAGCGGCAGGCCCGTGCCCCAGAAGCCGCTCGGCCCGAGGTATTCGATGAGGTAGACGACGGTGAAGATGATAATCCAAACAATGTCGACGAAGTGCCAGTAGAGGCCCGCAACTTCGACATCTAGGCCCGCCATATGGCCGGTGAGTTTGCCGGTGAAGCTGTAGAAGTAGAGCAGGATGAGCCAGAGCACGCCGATGGCGACGTGGGTGCCGTGCGTGCCCGTCAGGACGTAGAGCGTCGAGCCGAACACACTGTTCTGAATTGTCAGGCCTAGATGATAGAAGTGGGTGAACTCATAGACCTGACAGCCCAGGAAGATGAGGCCAAAGAAAATCACGCCCAGGACGTTACGGCGGAAGGACTTCAACTGGCCCTTGTGCATCGCGGACACCGCGAGGGCCATCAGGAACGAGGACATCAGCAAGATGAACGTCGAGAAGGACGTCAGCTCGATGTTGAAGAGCTTCTGGATGAACTGCTGGTGGCCTTCGGCGTCCGTGAAGCCCGTCGGGTAGAGCTTACGGTAGAGCAAGTGCGTCGAGATTAGGGTCCCGAAGAACATGCAATCCGAAGCAAGGAAGAGCCACATGATGAGCTTCTTGTGTTCGATTCCCGTGGAGGTGGGAGCGTGCGCGTGCGTCGCGTCGGCGGCTTGAGACATAGTGCTAAAAGTTGGGAGTGACGAAAAAGTGATTAGTAGGCCGAGGCTGCGGCCTTGGCCTGAGCGGCGGCACCGTGCGGGTCATCCGGGGTCTTGAGCATATAGCCGCCGGGGCCTTCGAGGGCCCAGAGCCAGATGCCGAAGAACAAGACACCGAGGCCGGAGACGACCATCCAGCCCGCGTGGGGCACGCCCATGGCCATCATCGGCATACCGAAGCCAATGATGAGGAAGCCGGTCCCAGCGAGAAGCGGGAACCAAGATTGGCTGGGCATGTGGACGCCGGCTTCGCCGCCGTCGTTCTCGTAGGCCAGCTTCTGCACGCCATGCTTGTGCTCGAAGAACGCGTCGCGGGTGGCGATGATCGGGCTACGGGCGAAATTATACTCCGGCACCGGGGAAGGCAGCGACCACTCGAGCGTGCGGCCATTCCAAGGATCGCTGGCGCACTTGACGCCCTTGAACGCGGTATAGACCAGATTCACGAAGGCTAAGAAGACGCCGAGGCCGAGGATGAAAGCGCCGATGGTCGCAACGTAGTTCCAAGTTTCCCAACCGTTGCCGGCGTGGTAGGTATGCGTGCGGCGCGGCTGGCCAGCGAGGCCCAGGTAGTGCATGGGACCGAAGGCGAGGTTGAAGCCGAGGATGACCATGCCCGTGGCCAGGTAAGCGATACCGGCGTTGGGCATACGACCGAAGATCTTCGGGAACCAGAAGTAGAGGCCACCCATCAGGCCGAGGAGCACACCACCGAGGAGCACGTAGTGGAAGTGCGCGATGACGAAGTAGCTGTCCTGCTGTTGAGCATCGGCTGGAGCGGCCGAGTGCATGACGCCGGAGAAACCGCCGCACATGAACATCCAGATGAACCCGAGGGCGAGAACCATCGGCGGAGTGAAGCGAATGCGACCGCCCCAGATCGTGCCGAGCCAGTTGAAGATCTTCACGCCCGTTGGCACAGCGATGGCCATGGTGAGGAGCGCGAACGCAGCGGTCGGGATCGGACCAAGGCCGGTGGTGAACATGTGGTGACTCCAGACGGCGAAGCCGAGGAAGCCGATGACGGCGCCCGAGAAGACGACAATCGGGTAGCCGAAGAGGGCCTTGCCCGAGAAGGTCGGCAAAATTTCGGAGACGATACCCATCGCCGGAAGGACGAGGATGTACACTTCTGGGTGACCAAAGATCCAGAAGAGGTGCTGCCACAGGACGGGCTGGCCGCCCGCCGAGGGGTTGAAGAAATTCGCACCGAACTGGCGGTCGAACATCAGCTCGATGAGTGCGACGGTGATGGCCGGGAAGGCCAGGATGATGAGGATCGAAGTGACGAGCGCCATCCAGGTGAACACCGGCAGGCGCATCATGGTCATGCCCTTGGCGCGCATGTTCACGATGGTGCAAATGAAGTTGAAAGAAGCCGCCAGCGAGGCGATGCCGAGAATCTGAATGCCGATGATCCAGAAGTCGGTGCCGACGCCGGTGAAACGCGGGGCCTGCAGGGCGGCGTTGGCCTGGCCGAAGGTGCCCGAGAGCGGGGCGTAACTGAACCAACCGTTAGCGGGCACAAAGTCGGTATAGACCAAGGCTTTATGCCAAGCGAAGTTATCGAACCAACCCGCGAGGTGGGCGAACTCGAAGAGCCAGCTGCCGTTGAGCACCATGGCGCCCGCCACGAACGTCCAGAGCGAGAAGGCATTGAGGCGCGGGAAAGCGACGTCACGGGCCCCAATTTGCAGCGGGACAAGGAAGTTGAAGAACGCCGCGGAGAGCGGCATGACCCCGAGGAAGATCATCGTGGTGCCGTGCATCGTGAACAGCTGGTTATACATGCGCGCCGTGACGAAATCATTGTCCGGGCGGGCCAACTGCGTACGGATGGCCAAGGCCTCGACGCCGCCCACGAGGAAGAAAAGCATCGCGAAGGCACCGTACATGATGCCGATTTTTTTGTGGTCAACGGTGGTCAACCAGTCGAAGAAGCCGCGCGTGCGGTCTGGGCGGAACAGGCCGAGGTCGCTGCGCTCAGGCGCGAGCTCCATCTTGTCGGCGACAGGGGCGTGGTGCGAATCGTGGGACATCTGCGTAGAAAGGTGAAAGGGTTACTTGAGGGTGAGGAGGTATTCGGCGAGGTAGTCGAGCTCCTCGGCGGTGAACTGCTGCTTGGAGATATTGAGGCCGACGACATTGAACATCGCATAGTAGTGCATGCGATTGCCGGGCTTCACGTCCTTCGTCGGCTTGCCGTCTGCGCCGTGCGAGGTCCCGGATGAACCAATCCACTTGATGAGATTGGCCTTGAGCTTAGCCGGGTCGACGGCGACCGAGGCCTCCGTGTTCTGCTTCTCCTTCTCCAGGGCGAGCTGGGCTACCGAATCGCGGTTGTCGAGCCAAGCTCCCGCGAGCGACTTGCGCGAGGCGAGGTGCGTGAGGTCTGGGCCAAACATCCCGGCACCGAATTGGCCACCGACGTTGTGGCACATCGCACAGGTCTTGGCGGCGAAAATTTCCTTCCCCTTAGCGGCCTTGCTACCCGGCGTCGGCTCAGGGGCCGGGGCCTTCTGGGCCTTCACCCACGCATCAAAAGCGGCGGGCTCGACGACTTCGACGCGGAAGAGCATGTAGGCGTGCGAATCACCACAGAATTCAGCACACTGGCCGTAGTAGTGGCCGACTTGGTCCGCCTGAATCCACATGATATTCTTCCGGCCCGGCATGAGGTCGACCTTACCGGCGATCTTCGGAATCCAGAAAGAGTGAATCACATCCTCGGAGCGAAGGTTAATGCGGACGGCCTTCCCCCTGGGAATCACGAGTTCATTGGGGACGCTGTGCTTGGCGTCGCTGGTGAGGCCGAGCTGCGGGTACTCAAAGCGGAACCACCACTGCTTACCAATGACATCGACAATGAGCACCTCCTCTTCGACGGACTTGGGGTAATTGTCTTTTCCGTCGGCACCGACGCGCGGGTACCAAGCCGAGAGCTTCGAAGTCGGCACGGCTTCGTCGGGAACGTCGTGTGTGTACCAAATCGCGCTGAGGGTCGGAATGGCGATGAAGACCAGCGAAGCGATTGAAGCGGTGATGAGACCGATTTCGATGAGCGGGTTACCGTGGCCTTCTTCGACGATGGCGGGCTTGTTTTCGTCGCCCGGACGCGCGCGGAATTTGATCACGGCATACACGAGCAGGCCACCGACCAAGGCGAAGAGGACAACGACGAGGTAAACCGTGTCCATGAAAACATCATACTGCATCTGGGCGACCGGGCCCTTGGGGTCCAAGGTCGACTGGCGCACCGTGAGCTCCTCCTTAGAGCAACCGCTCAAGAGGAAGAGGTAAATTGGGGCGACGAAAAGGGCGACCCGTTGGAAAAGACGAGAAAACATGGGTGAAGCGTGAAGAGCGAACTGCTCGGAAAGTCGTAAAAAAGTCGTCATTTGCAAGCCCCGCCCTCGACTAAGGACATAATCTTGACCGATAGCATTTATTTATCAGGGGCTAAGTTTGTAAACATATGATAAACAACAATTTATGTTTTAGTAATGCCTATGAAGCCGCCTAATGTAAAGGGCGGGGGTGGCTTCTACCCCTCGGGAGCCTTGGAGGTTGCACCCAAACAGCCGCCGCTTACCCCCTTGGACTATGTCTTGGCGCAGTCCACATGGCACGCCCCTCCCCTCCTGGCGGGAGCGGACCCTTTTGATGGGTATCCTTAACCTGACGCCCGACTCTTTTTCTGACGGCGGGCAGTTGGCCACGCCCGAGGACGCCCTCCGACACGCGGAGGACTTGATCGCCGGCGGCGCCGACGTCCTTGACTTGGGTGCCGAATCCACCCGACCAGGCAGCCATCCCGTCGAGGCGCGCGCGGAGCTAGAACGTCTACTACCGACCTTACGTCTCCTCCGCCGACGCTTACCGGAGACACCACTCTCAGTTGATACCTATAAAGCAGACGTCGCCGCCGCTGCGCTCGCGGAGGGCGCCGACCTCATCAATGATGTCGAGGGAGGCCGGCATAACCTTCAGGGAGACGAATCGCCGATGGCCCAAGTTTGCGCTCGGGCCGGTTGCCCTCTCATCCTCATGCATCGCCGAAAAGAGGCTGATTATAAGGACTTTTGGCCTGAATTTATCCGCGACCTGCAAGGCTCACTACGCCTCGCCCATCTCGCGGGCATCCGCCCGGAGCAACTGTGGACCGACCCTGGTTTTGGCTTCGGCAAGACGCCCGCCCAAAACCTGATGCTCGTCCGCAACCTCTCGCAACTCGCCGCGCTCGGTTTCCCCGTGCTGCTGGGGACGAGCCGAAAATCCACCCTTGGCTTGGTCCTCGGCGAAACCGACCCCCTGAAACGCGAGGTCGCCCACCATGCCACCGTCACCTGGGGCATCGCTCAAGGGTGTGCGATGATCCGCGCGCACGACGTGGCCAGCCTCCAACCCGTGGTACGCACGGCCGATGCCCTGCGCCGCGGACCCAACTGGGCCGCAGGCTAAATCGTCCAAGGGAGCCAGCAATCGGACTTGAACCGATGACCTGCCGCTTACAAGGCGGCTGCTCTACCAACTGAGCTATGCTGGCGTTTCCCGTGGGCTAGGGAGTCTTTTCGGGCAACCGAGCCTGTCAACCTTGGGCCGAGGGTCGTTTTAGGGGTTGAACCCCGCCTCCTTTTCAACGGAAAATCGGCTTCCTATCCCCGTCCCATGCGTCTCCCCGTATCCCTCCTCGTTCTTTGCGCCGGTATCACTGGTTGCACGACCTCCATTGACCCCGCGCTCCTTGACACGATCACGGTCACATCCAATCCGACCAGCGCAGCGGTCCGTCTGAACGGCATCGCCGTCGGCCGCACGCCGACATCCGTCACGCTCGATCGCAACTCCAACTACGAACTCACAGTGGGTAAAGGCGGCTTCTCGCCTGAGGTGACCTACCTGAAGCCCGCACTCCGCAACAGCGACAGCGGCTCGCTCGACTTCGGCTTCCCCTCTAAGGTTAACATCACACTGACCAAGCTGCCAGTCGCCGGCGAGGCCTCCATTCCCGAAGGCGACGAAGCCGAATTCAAGGGTCTCGTGAAGAAGGCCAATGGCGAAACCGTCGAAGCTTCTGGCTCCCTTAAGAGCGATATCGCCGCCGTCATTGACGCTTCCCAAAAGGTGAAGGCCGCCCTCGCCCAGCGCGAAACTGCTTCCAAGTCCAAGCTCGAAGCCATCAGTAAGGCCCTCGATGAAGCTCGCTCGTCTGCCGCTAAGGGCACGGACGCTGCTTCCGAAGCCAAAATTACCGAAGCTGAAGGGAACCTCCGGACCGCCCTCGCTGAACGCGATTCCGGCGCCGCCACTGAAGCCGCAACCACCCTCGCCAAACTCGAACAGCGCCGCGCTAACCTCGAAGCCAGAATCGAGACCGCCAACGCCAGTGAGCTCGCCCAGCAGGTCGCTGCCGCCAAGAACGAAGTCGCCGCCGCCTTCGCAGCGTCCGACGCCAAGGTCGCCAAGGCCCAAGCTGAACTCGCCACCGCCCGCGGCAATGCTTCCAACGGCAAGTCCGCCGACGAACGCGTGACCGCACTAGAAGCCCAGTTCAACGCCGAGAAGACCGCTCTCGCCTCCGCCCAGCAAAATTCGCAAGACGTGCTCAAGGCCCTCACCAGCCGCAACGAAGAGCTGACCCAGCTAGCTAATAACGGCGTCAACGCCGCTAAGGCCGATGCAGCCAAGCAGCTCGCCTCCATCCAACAGGCCCTGGAAGAACAGAAGGTCGCCGTCGGTAAGGCCACCCAAGAACGCGACGACGTGAAGGCCGCCAATGAGAAGGCTGCCACTGCCGCCAAGGCCGACGCCGACAAGGCCCTCGCCGAAGCCCAAGCCAATGCCGACAAGGCCCTCGCCAACGCCAATGCCAACTCTGATAAGGCCCTCGCCAACGCCAAGGATGAAGCGGACAAGAAGGCCGCTGAACTCTCCAAGCAACTCGAACAGGCTAAGGCCGACAGCAAGGCGGAAGCCGCTGCCGCTGCCGAGAAGGCCCTCGCCGAAGCCAACGCCATGCTGAAGGAAGCTAACGAAAAACTCGCGGCGACCGAGAAGGCCCTCGCCGACACCAAGTCCGGCGCCGAGAAGAGCTTGGCCGAACTCCAGGCCGACGTTGCCAAGCAGATCGCTGCCGCCAAGGCCGACGCCGACAAGGCTAGCGCCGAAGCCAAGGACGCCGCTGAAAAGGCTATCGCCGCCACCCAGAAAGCCCTCAACGAAACCAAGGAAATCGCCGCCGCTGAAAAGGCTGCCGACAAGGCTGCCACCGAGAAGGCCCTCGCGGACACCAAGGAAACCGCTGCTGCTGAAAAGGCTGCCGATAAGGCTGCCACCGAGAAGGCCCTCGCGGACGCTCGCCTCGATGCCGAAGCTAAACTGGCCGAAGCAACCAAGGGCGCCAAGGAAGCGATCGCCGAATCCAAGCGTCGCGTTTACGCCGAACGTAACACCCGCGTCGCCCTCCTCGAACTACGCGTCCGCACCAAGGCCATCAGCGAAGACGAGTATAAGGCTCAGCTCTCCGAACTCCTTAAGGAATTCACTCGGTAAGCACCCGAGGTGCTTCTACTGCAAAGCCCGGCCTTGTGCCGGGCTTTTTTGTTGGAAGAGCGACCAAACCTCAGCACCTTGGGGTCATGTCGGAAACGCTCGCCCGCACGCCTCTCTACGACCTCCACGCTGAACTCGGCGGCCGCTTGGTCCCGTTTGCCGGCTGGGAGATGCCCGTGCAATACACCGGTATCATCGAAGAACACATGGCCGTTCGCAAGACGGCCGGGCTCTTCGACGTCTCGCACATGGGCGAAGCGCGTATCCGCGGCCGCGATGCCGCCGCGTTCCTCGACCGTATCATGACCAATGAGCTGTCGACGCTGAAGCCCGGCGCCGCCCGCTACACGTTGATGTGCCAGCCCGACGGCGGCTGCGTCGATGACCTGATCGTCTACCGCTTCTCTGAAACGGAATTCCTCATCTGCCTCAACGCCTCAAACGCTCAGAAGGATATCGCCTGGATGCGCTCGCTCATCGGTACCGCTAAAGTCGAAGTGCTCGACGAATGCGCCGCTTGGGCCCAGCTCGCCATCCAAGGCCCCCTCGCCGAACAGATCTTAGCACTGACGACCTCCCTCCCCCTCGCCTCGATCCGCCGCTTCGGCTTCCTGGTCGGCGAAGTGGCCGGCGCCTCCGGTTGCGTGGTCTCCCGCACAGGCTACACTGGATCCGCTGGTTTTGAAATCTACCTACCAGCCGCTTCCGCCACCCTTGTCGCCCGCGCGCTTCTGGCTGCCGGCAAACCGCTCGGGCTCATCCCCGCCGGCCTCGGCGCCCGTGACTCACTTCGCCTCGAAGCAGGTTACCCTCTCTACGGACATGAGATCTCCGAGCGGATCTCACCGATTCAAGCCGGCCTCGCCTGGACGGTGAAATTTACGAAGGCCCAGTTTATTGGCCGCGAAGCGCTCCGCCGCCAAGCCGAAGGCGGCCCGCCGTCTTCTGTGGTCATGTTCTCCCTCGATGATCGCCGTATCGCCCGCCAAGGGGCCATCGTCTTCGCTGGCGATACCGCCGTCGGCGAGGTGCTCTCGGGTACGCTTTCCCCTGTCCTCAATAAGCCCATCGGTACCGCCCTCGTCGCCGCTGGCTTCACGGGTTCATCCGAACTGACGGTCGACATCCGCGGCACGCGCTTGCCACTGCACATCTCGGTCGAACCGTTTGTAAAATAAACCGTCCCCTTTCTATATCATCACACCATGAGCCAAGTCCCCGCCCATCTCCGCTACACCAAGGAACACGAATGGATCCGCCTCGAAGCCGACGGCACCGCCACCATCGGCATCACCGACCACGCGCAGGCCGCGCTGGGTGACGTGACGTTCGTCGACCTCCCTAAGGTGGGTAAGAGCTTCGCCGCCGGCGAGGTCTTCGGTACGGTGGAATCGGTCAAGGCCGCTTCCGACCTCTATAGCCCAGTCTCCGCGGAAATCGTCGAGGCTAACACGGGGCTCAACGACACGCCGGACCTCGTCAACCGCGAGCCCTACGGCGGCGCTTGGATGATCCGCGTGAAACTGAATAATCCCGCCGAAGCCGCCCAGCTGCTCGACGCTGCGGCCTACAGCGCCACGCTCTAAGTCCGTTCGGCTAAACGCCGACTTTCTTCATGTCGTTCGCCGCTGTCCATGCCGCCCATCCTTGGGATGATGTGCTGGCCGGCGTGCACGCAAAGTCCGACGCCGACGTCCGCCGCGCCCTCGCTCGGGCGGCGCAAGGGGTGTGCGACTTAGCGGACTTTCAGGCGCTAATCTCCCCCGCGGCGGCCCCACACTTAGAGGAGATGGCCCGCCTCAGCCAAGCGCAGACGGTCCGCCGGTTCGGCCGCACGATGCAACTGTTCGCCCCGGCTTATCTTTCGAACGAGTGCCAGAATATCTGCACGTATTGCGGCTTCTCCGCGGGTAATAAAGTCGCCCGCCGCACGCTGAGTCCGGGCGAAATCCTCGTCGAGGCCGGCGCCCTTAAGAAATTAGGCTTCGACCACTTGCTCTTGCTCACCGGCGAATCCACGAAGGTGGCGCTGCCGTTCTTCGTATCGGCCCTCGACCTACTCCGCCCACACTTCGCGTCCTTGTCCATCGAGGTCCAGCCGCTGGAGACCGAGGAATACGCCGAGCTTCGCCAGCACGGGCTCAACGCGGTACTGGTCTATCAGGAAACATACCACCGCGAGACGTATAACCTCCACCACCCCAAAGGGCGGAAGTCCGACTTCCTCTACCGCCTCGACGCCCCCGACCGCGTCGGCGAAGCCGGAGTCCATAAGATCGGGCTCGGGGCTCTTTTCGGCCTCGAGGACTGGCGCGCCGAATGTTTCTTCACCGCCCTCCACCTGCAGTGGCTCGAGCGCAAACACTGGCGCAGCCGCTTCAGCGTCTCCTTTCCACGTATCCGTCCACACGAAGGCGATATCGAACCGAAGGTCGAGATGACCGACCGCGACCTCGTTCAGGCGATCTGTGCGTTCCGTCTATTCAATAGTGAATTAGAACTGACACTCAGCACCCGCGAACGCCCTGCGTTCCGCGACCAAGTGTGCAAACTAGGCATCACCGCCATGAGCGCTGGCTCGCATACGAACCCCGGCGGGTACTCCGAGGGTCGCGAGGCATCACTCGAACAGTTCGTCATCGACGACAGCCGTTCGCCCACCGAAATCGCCGCAATGCTCCGTACCGCCGGCTTCGAACCAGTCTGGAAAGACTGGGATCCTTCTTACGATCGCCCGGCAGCGCAAATGACATGAGCCCGCTCCGTGCCTGGATCGACCCCGCGCAAGCGCGTACCGCCACGGCCGGTTCCCGCCTGCAACTCTCTGGCGAAGAAAGCGCCCACTTGGTCCGCAGCCTCCGCGCTCGCCGGGGCGACCCACTGGTGCTACTCGACGGCGAAGGCCATCTCCTGGAAGGTAAATTAGAGTCCGCCGACGGTGAAGGCTCCGTCGTCGAGGTTACCCGCACGCGGATGGTCGAGCGGGTCCGCCCATCCATCACCGTCGCCCAAGGGATGCCCAAGGGCGGAACGATGGATGACTTAGTCCGTGGCGTCTGCGAGGCGGGCGCCAGCGAAGTAGTACCGCTCGAAACCGCCCGCTGTGAGGTGAGGCTCGATGCCGATCGCGCTCGCACCCGCACGATGCGCTGGCAACAACAAGCGGTCGAGGCGTGCAAGCAGTCGGGTCACCCTTGGCTCGCACACATCGGCCTGCCGATGCGCTTCGACGCTTGGCTCGCAGCCCTGCCCCCTTGCACTCCCGGCGAACTTCGCCTGACGGGTTCACTCGAGTTCGACGCGCAACCGGTCGGCGAACTAGACTTCGCCTCCGCGACGAAAGTGCTTTGGCTCATCGGCCCCGAGGGAGATTTGACCGCGGCCGAATACTTGGCGGCCCGCGCCACAGGATTCCGTCCCGTGGTGCTCGGCCCAACGGTCTTGCGTGCGGAAAATGCGGCCTTGGCCTGCGTGGTGATTACGCAAGCCTTGGCCCACCGTCGCTAAGCACGATCGGCGCCAGGGCCTACGCTTTAGGCAGCCCACACCCGCCAAGAATCCTTGGTCTTTCTGCGAGGCGGACTTGATTTTCCGTCCGAGTTCTGTAATAGTGATTGTCCCCTGCAGTGTTCGATAACCGCGGCAGCCTCCGTCTCCTACGAACATAATAATCGGGAGGTGCGACCCGACCGGCCTCGTCCGAGCCGTGGCAACGTACCACCCACCTTAATCCAGGAAAAACTGGAGCTCCAATCGGAACCGGCACAGGCGGGGGACCCTTTAAAGAGAGAATAGAGGATGGGGGATGGGGGATAGGGGATGGTTGAGCACGCAGCCCTCCCCATCCCCTCACTTCATCCCAGGTTCAGCGGACCGCCGTTACACAGGGCTGGGTTGCCGAAGGCGTCCAGGCGATGGCCGAAGGCATGCGCCAGGGCGAGGTGCAACCGGTTGTGCGCGGTCTTGTTGAATTTGAGGGCACGGCCGGTCTTGAAACCTAAGCCGCCACCAATGAGCACCCAAGGAATGTCCTCAAGGGCATGGCTGTTGCCCTTCCCGAGCTCGTTCGTCCAGATGATCGTCGTGTGGTCGAGCATCGATCCCGTGCCATTGGGCTCCGGGGTCTCTTGGAGGCGTTTCGCCAAGAAGGCAATCTGCTCGGCGAACCAGGTGTTGATCTTCGTGAGCTTTTCCACCGACCCGGTATTCAAGTCTGGGTCATGCGAGAGCGCGTGATGACCTTCCTCGATGCCGATCCACTTCATACGAATACCTCCCACGGAATTGCTGAACTGGAAGCTCGCCACGCGGGCCAAATCGTTCTGGAAAGCGCTGACGAGGAGTTCGGTCTGCATCTTCGTGACGACCGGGATGTTATCGTTCTCCATCGTCACGCCAATCGACGGTGATGCGGGAACGATTAGGGCACCCGAGGTCTGCTGCTCCTTCATGTTGCGCTCCAACTCGCGCAAGGCCGTCGTATGCTGGTCGAGCAAGCCGCGGTCCTTGGCGTCGACCGCCCGCGAAACCGTTGCGAGGTCATCGCGGAGGCCGTCGAGGACGGAGACCATGCTTTCGCTTTCCTTCATCTGGCCATAGAGCTTATCAAAGAGATCGTAAGGATTAGAAATAGGGGCGACGGGCTGATTGGCGCCGACATAGCTCCAGCGCGTCCAGGGGTCGGCGCGATTGCCGACGGCCACGCCGATCTCGAGCGAACCCATGCGGGTCTTGGTCGCTGGCTTCGACTGGAGGAAGCGGCGGATTTCTTGGTCGATGGAGGGTCCGCGCGCCCAGCCCGCAGGCTGACCGCCGCCGCCCATGATATTACCCGGGAAGAGTTCGATCCCGGTGAGCAGGCAGCTCATGCCACGCATGTGCGAATCGCCATCGCCGCGGACGAGATTATTCACGCCCTTCAGCGTGAGCATCTTGTCCTTGAACGGCGCCAAGGGCTGCAAAATCCGCTTTAGCTTAAAGTTGCTACCCTCGCCTTCGGGCCAAAACTCCGACGGCACCGTGCCGTTCGGCGAGAAGACGAAGATCACCCGCTGCTTGGCAGCAGTCGGCTCAGCGGCCTGGAGGGAGGTCAAGCCACCGAGCAGCGGTAGCGCAGCGGCCGATAGGCCAAGCTTGCGGAGGAAGTCGCGGCGATTTTGGAGGTTCATAAAGGGTAGGTCAGGTAAGGTTACTTCTGGAGGGCGGCGACCACCGCGACCTCAATCGCGAGGTTGCGCACGTGACAGTGGTCACGACGGAAACGTTCCGTGAGCTGGCTCAGTAGTTCAGGCGAGTAGGCCGTTGTGGGCTGCTTGACCATCGTCTGGAAGAGGTTGCGGACGAAGCCCGTTTGCCCGGCCAGGCTCTCGGCGGCATGGACCGCGACATCGCGCGCGCCCGTGAGGGTCAACTCCGTACCATCGGCGGCGATGTAAGGGGAGACCGTATTTACGGGCTTAGCGTTGTCCGTCTCACGAATACGCCCGACGGCGTCAAAGCGTTCAAAACTAAACCCGAGCGGGTTAATCGTGATATGGCACGACTGACAGGCCGGCTTGGCGGTGAGTTCGGTCACCTTCTCCCGCATGGTGAACGAGGGGTCAAACTTGTCGTCCATGAAGGCAATCGCCATGGGCGGCGGCTTCAGCATGCGCCCCAAGATATTACGCGACAGAAAAACACCGCGGTGAATCGGCGAGGTCGACTTGGTGTAGGAGAACGTGGCGAGGAGATACGGGTGCGTGAGGACGCCCGCCCGTTGCGCTGCATCCATCTTGACCGGCCGGAACCCATGGCCTTCAGGCAACTTCTGGCCGTAGAACTTAGCCAAGCGCTCGTTCATAAGAATCGTGTCGCTCAGCAGGAGCTGACGGTAGTCCGACGCCTCCGACCAGACGACCCCCTCAACAAAGAGGTCCAAGGAGGTGCGGAGGTCCATCACAACGCCGGGATCAAAGCCCGGATAGGCGGCTTGGTCTTTGGCAATTTCCGCCCCTTCCTCGACGTGCAACCAATGGTGCAGGAAGTCCCGCAGCTTCGCCTTCGCCCGTGGGTCCTTCTGCATACGCTGCGCCTGTGTACGCACCTGCTCGGGCGTCTTTAACGCACCCTGGACGGCGGCCTGCAGGAGGGCTTCGTCAGGCAAAGAATCCCATAAGGCCAATGCCAATCGCGCGGCGACGGCGTAATCATCCTGGGGACCAGTGGCGGGGTACAGGAAGTGCGGCGAAGAGAGCACGTGCAGAACCGCCCGCCTGGCGGCGATCTCGGGCGTGACTGCGGGTACAAAGATTTTGGCGAGGTCGGCCTTCTGCTCCACCGTGAGCGGACGGCGATAGGCCAACTGAGCGAAGCGCCACGTGAAGGCTTTAAGCTTCTCCGCCCGGTCCGGAGCGGTCGCGGTGGTACCCGCGTATTCGTGCAGGTGCGGGGCCAGTAAAGCGGCGGCCTGGAGGCCTCCCTTCGCGACCGCCTCTGTCCATTCGCGGGAAACCGAAACGCCTCGCTC
>Ga0209553_1000579_pt1 | contig 18992 bp, 17 predicted proteins | sample LauGreFBDMM110DN_2_FD_188217 | JGI IMG/M metagenome (GOLD analysis project Ga0209553, IMG submission 188217) | Freshwater lake microbial communities from Lake Michigan, USA - Fa13.BD.MM110.DN (SPAdes) (version 2) | ecosystem: Environmental > Aquatic > Freshwater > Lake | place: Lake Michigan...
ATGCCGTCGGAAATTTGCGCTTGAGCCGATCCGGCAAAAGCACAGGCGGCCGCAACGGCCAAAGAAATAAGATTGCGTTTCATCGTGATCACTCCAGTTGAATTAAGAAAAGTCAGACACCCAAATACTCATGCAACATGCCCATCTTGCTTGAGAGTTCTTGCGAAGAAAACCCTTCCACAATTTGCCCATGTTCCATGACATAAAACCGATCCGCCAGCGGTGCGGCAAATCGAAAGTTTTGTTCCACCATGATGATGGTGAAGCCTTTGGCTTTTAAAGCCGTAATCATCTTGGTCAATGCTTGAACAATGACAGGTGCAAGGCCTTCAGAAATTTCATCTAACAAAAGGCATTTGGCACCTGTGCGCAAAATTCTGCCCACAGCCAGCATTTGTTGTTCGCCGCCAGATAGCCTTGTACCAGGGCTGCTGCGCCGCTCGTACAGGTTGGGAAACATTTCATAAATTTCATCAACGGTCATGCCACCTGGGGCAATGACAGGCGGAAGCATGAGGTTTTCTTCGCAGGTGAGCGCAGAAAAAATGCCGCGCTCTTCAGGGCAATAGCCCAAACCTAACTTGGCAATTTCATGCGTGGGCCAATTGACTGTTTCTTGATTGTCAATGATGACCGAACCCGTTCTGCGCCCTACCAATCCCAAGATGGATTTCACAGTGGTTGTGCGCCCCGCTCCATTCCGGCCTAACAGCGTGACAACTTCCCCATGATTTACGGTCAGATCAACGCCATGCAAGATATGCGATTCACCATAGTAGGCGTGCAGTTGGCTGATGCGCAAGAACTCTGTGGAATTAGCCATGGGCACCTTCCAACTCGTTGTCTGCTGTACCCATATAAGCTTCCAAAACTTGTGGATTCTTGGAAACTGTTTCGTAAGGGCCTTCGGCAATGATTTGGCCCCGTTGCAACACACTGATGGTGTCGGCAATGCTGGCCACCACATTCATGTTGTGCTCCACCATCAGAATGGTGCGATTGGCGCTTACTTTTTTAATCAACTGAGTGACGCGGTCTACATCTTCATGGCCCATGCCTTGAGTGGGTTCATCCAACAACATGAGTTCGGGGTTCATGGCCAAAGTGGTTGCAATTTCCAAGGCGCGTTTTCTGCCATAGGGCAATTCCACAGCGGTTAAATTGGCCATGCTTGCAAGGTCCACCTCGTCTAACAAAGTCATAGCGCGGTCGTTTAACTGATTCAAGATGCTCTCAGAGCGCCAGAAATGCATGGAAGTACCCGTGGCACGCTGCAATGCGATGCGAACGTTTTCCATCACAGTGAGATTGGGAAACGTAGCCGAAATTTGGAAAGACCGAACAATGCCTTGACGCGCAATTTGCGCTGGCTTGATTTGGGTAATGTCCTTGCCATTGAACAAAATTTGACCGCTGGTGGGGATGTGAAATTTGGTCAGCAAATTGAAAACTGTGGTTTTGCCAGCACCATTCGGGCCGATCAGGGCATGGATCTGGCCTCGCTTGACGCTGAGGTTAACGCCACTGACGGCAACAAAGCCCTTGAACTCTTTCACAAGTTCATTGGTTTTCAAAATGAAATCATCAGACATGACGCTAGGCACCGAATTCTAAAAAACACACACAGCGAGATGGCTGTGTCTACAACGCTCACTATTGTGAAGCAAGTGAAGACCCATCAAGGCTATGGTTATCCCGAATTCCGCCTCCCAAATGTCTGGGGAATGACCTTTAACTTAAAACCATGCCGCCATCGACGTGAATAGATTGGCCAGTCATTCCGCTTGACTCTGCAGAACCCAAATAAACGGCCAATCCCGCAATTTCTGAAGGGTTTAGAACACGACCCAAGGGCACTCTTGTTAAAGCTGCCTTGACCATGTCTTCCGGACTGACACCCGTTGTTTGTGCAACCTGTGCTTTGAGTTCTTCAACCATGTCAGTTTGAATAAACCCTGGACAAATGGCATTGACAGTGACGGCAAAGGGACTGGCTTCTAAGGCAACGCAGCGGGTCACGCCCACGACGGCATGTTTACTGATGTTGTAGGCACTTTGATTTCTGGAGCCCCACTTACCAGCTGTCGAGGCCATGTTGACAATTCGACCATGGCGTCTCTCTTGCATGCCTGGCAAGCAAGCTTGCATGAAATTGAGAACGCCAAACAAATTCACATCCAGCATGTCTTGGAAATCTTGAGGGGAATAGTCTAAAAAAGTTTTAGATCGATACACACCAGCGTTATTGACCAACACATCGACGCGGCCAAAATGTTGAGTCACTTTTGCAACGGCATCAAAGCACGCACCGCGATCGGTCACATTGACCGCTAGGGCCATGATTCGATCTTCTGCCAAACCCAGGCTTTGTTTGACTTCTGTCAAACGCTTTTGGTCAGTTGCAATCAAACACAGTTTGGCACCCTCTGCCGCATACGCTTGTGCAATGGCAAGGCCAATGCCGCGACTGGCCCCAGTGATGATGGCAACTTGATTTTCTAAACGATGCGCCATGTTGGCTCCTTGTTTATGCTAGGGAATAGCCGCAAAGTTTTGCAACGATTTGCTTTGCATTTTCTGCAGTGACACGATCACCTCGCCAGACTGTGTGTGCATCTGCTCTGACCAGCGCGTAATGATGGCGGTATTCAAGGGGTATGTCTTGATGGCCGCTGACATCCAATATTTTGAGAGGCATGTTTGCTTTGGCGGCAACGTCTTGAAGAGCTTTGACATCTGCATTGAATTCTGTCTTCAAGCAAAGCAATGTGTAGGCGGGCCCCAAAGCATCGTACAAAGAATGACCCTCTTCAAGCCAGAAGTGCGGAGTCCTGCATCCTGGCACCGTAGAAGCCGTGAAATTGCCCATGCTGTAGTCAGGCGCCGCCTCGTCGTCGTACACCATGATGGGCGATTGATCGTAAAAATAGCCAAAGTTCAAACCTGCACAACAATACTGTTGAACATTCAAATCATAAAGATCTTGACCAAATGCAAGCCTAGCCTGCACGCCCAAAGGCGAGTCTTGTTCCAAGTGTTCGGGAATCTCCCGCCTGCGTTTGCTCATGGCATGCGCATGGTCCATGGCGAACCGAGACACTTGCTCGGTGATGGGATGCCTTTCTTTTTCATAGGCACTTAAAGCATTTGGAGAAGCCCAATACTCAAGTTGCGCTGCCAGATGCCAAGCCAAATTCGAAGCATCTGCCAAGCCTGCATTCATGCCGTAGCCCGCATAAGGCACCCACAGGTGGGCCGCATCACCGGCCACAAAAACTCGACCTTGCTGAAGCTTATCGCTGACCAATCGACGGCCAAACCAATCTTCTTTGCTCATCACTTCGTACTCGAAGTCGTCCCCGACGCCTAGGATGGTTCTGATGGCCCAATCGCGATCGACAGATTCAAAGTCTGCCTCATGATCACGAAGGTAGTTGTGGATGAGCCAAACTTCTTTGCCATCGATGGCGTAAATATTGCCGCTTCTTCTAGGATTGACGGTGAACATGGCCCATGCAGGAGGCGCCTTCATGAGCGCAATTAAATGCGGTGCGCGAATGCAAGTGCTTTGAACGCGTTGCACCACCTCATCGCCCACCAACTTAGCACCCATGCCTTTTCGCACCATCGAACGACCGCCATCGCATCCCACCATGTAAGCGGCATTCAAGGTGAATTCTGGGAAATCTGGCAATTCAAGATTTTGAATTTGCGCTGTCACGCCTTGCTCGTTTTGCGAAAACGCCATCACTTGGTGTCTGTGCAAACAGGTAATCAGGGCTTGCTTTTGCACGTGCAGCCTTAAGATGGGTTCAATGTACCTTTGGTTCAGCCGATGCGGTGGCTCTGGCGTTGGCCAATTGCCGTCGGGCCCTGAATGATCCGTCAGCCTTGTGGTTCTTCCTGGAATATGAATTCTTGCAATTTCTTCACCCAAAGTGCTGGTTCTGTAAGACACATCATGCGGGTATTCGTCCGGCAGACCTGCTGCTCGCAAGTCTTGAGCAATTCCCAATGATCTGAAAAGCTCCATGCTGCGAGAGGCAATGTGATTGCACTTCACATCAGGCAGGGCATCTTCAGTCCTCATCTCGACCAAGTAGCTGGCGATGCCTCTCTTGGCCAAGCAAAGGGCCATGGTCATACCAACCGGGCCACCGCCTACAATCAGAACTGGGACGTCTTTCTGAAGTTCTGAACTCATAGGGCCAACTTCAAAGCATCGTATTCAAACAGCCAATCGTAGCGCCTTCTCACTTTTTCCGGCTCCCATTCAGCACTCACGTAGTCGACTGCCTTGTCGGAGTCAGAAAGTTGTGGGTTGTGAAAGCGTTTGGCGTTGTCGCTAGATCGGTTCACGATGTCGGCTGTGCGCTGCCAACGCAAACTTTCGAATTGCGCAAATGCATCTGAAGCGGTGTCTTGCAATGACAAGCAGCGCGCCATGACGGCGGCATCTTCAATGGCCATGTTGGCGCCTTGCGCTAAAAAAGGCAGAGTGGGATGCGCAGAATCGCCCACCAAACAAATCGAGCCTTGGGCCCAGCCTGTTTGCGGCGATCGGCCAAGCAAAGCCCACTTAAAGGGTTGCTCAATTTTGCGCATCAGCTCACCCACATCTTCATGCCAGTGTCCAAAATCTTGAAGCAACTCTTCGTGTGTTCCTTGCTCTGTCCAAGACTCTCCGCGCCAGCCATCTTTTTCAATGATGCCCACCACGTTCATCAATTGTCCGCCGCGCACAGGGTAGGTAATGACATGCGCGCCTGGCCCTACCCAATTGGTACCCACTTGGGCTTGTAAATGCGAAGAAATGCTATGGATGGGAACCAGCCCTCGCCATGCCAGCAAGCCCGTAAATTGCGCTTTGTCTTCGCCCAATAATTTCTCGCGCAAAACAGAATGCACACCATCTGCTGCGATCAATCCAAAGGCATGGTACTGGCTACCATCTTGCAATTCAAAACTTGCACCATCCGCTGAGCTCTTCGCGGTAACTACTCGCGCATTCAGTCGCACAGGTTTGTCTGAACGTGCATTGAATGCCTCCAAAAGAATTTTGTGCAAATCGCCCCTGTGCACCATCCAATAAGGTGCCCCAAAACGCGATAAGCAGTCGTCGCCCAGATCAAACAGCTTCCAGCGCTGCCCTGTATTCCACATGCGGATTTCTTTGCCCTTCGCCTGACATACCACGGGCAGCAAGGCTTTTTCCAAATCTAAACTTTGAAGCACCCGTGTGCCGTTAGGTGAGATTTGCAAGCCCGCGCCGACTTCACCCAACTGGGAAGCTTGTTCGTAGACATCGACCTTGAAACCCTGCTGCAAAAGTGCCAGTGCTGTGGTCAGCCCAGCTATGCCCGCACCTGCAATGGCAATTCGCTTTTCTGTCATTCTGCTTTGATGTTGTTTTCTTTGGCCACTTGCGTCCACAGCTGAATTTCTTGAGAAATGACTTTGGCGAAATCTGCTGAAGAACTGCCAACAGGTTTGATGTCGAGTTTGCCCATGCGCTCTTGTACATCAGGCAATGCCATGATGCGAGCCACTTCTTCTTGCAAGCGTTTCACAACGGGAGCAGGCGTGCCAGCTGGTGCCAACAAGCCACTCCAAAAATTCACCGACACATCGATGCCTTGCTCTTTCAAGGTAGGCACTTGTGGGTAGGCGGCCAGGCGCTGCTCTGAGGTGACGCCCAAGGCGCGCAATTTACCGGCCTTTAACAAAGCCGCAATGGGACCAGAATCGATCAGGGTCATTTGCACTTCTTGAGTCAAGACAGCATTGATCGATGGCGCACTGCCTTGGTAGGGAACGTTCAGGGCTTTCAAACCCGTCTTCGCTTTAACCAACTCCATCACCAATTGAAAGGAAGCCGAGGGGTAAGAATAGTTGAACTTTGTTGGATTGGCTTTGCTGAGGGCGACCAATTCAGAAAGTGTTTTGGCGGGCGATGCTTCATTGACTGCCAGAATCATGGGGAATGAACCCGCCAATGAAATGGGCGTCAAATCTGTCACAGGGTTGTAGGCCAATTTAGCCACCAAGGCAGGGTTGAACACAATCGGGCCACTGGCAGCCATCAGCAAGGTGTAACCATCGGGAGGCGACTTCACCACCAACTCGGTGCCCACTGCCGCGCCAGCACCTGGTTTGTTTTCTACCAAAACGGGCTGGCCCAAGGCAGGGGCTAACTTCTCAGCCACAACACGCGCCAAAATGTCATTGGCACCACCAGGCGCGTAAGGCACCACAATGCGGATTGCTTTGTTGGGCCATGCGGTTTGAGCTTGCACGGATGTGCAAAGACCGGCCAACATGAGAAGCGCCACACCCACAAGTGTCTTGCATTTGTGCGTCATAAGTTGTTGTGGTTTCATTTCAATCTCCTGTTTAAACGGTGTTAAATTTGATACTTAATTTTGGGCTTCGGGGATCTGGGGCTGCAATCAGAGCGGCGTGATGCGAACATGAAGCAATGCACTTCGCCCTTCATCCAAGGCGGCCAAACATCTTTCGATGACCGCTTCAACTTGCTCAGGATCTGTCAATCTTTCGCCATGCGCGCCAGCAGCTTCAGCAATGGCGGCAAAGTCTGTTGAGTAACCTAAATCAGAAGCAAATTGGTTGGTACTCTTGGCTTCACCTTGTGGATACATGCGCAAGGTGGACTCTTTCACTGCAGACCATCCGCCGTTGTCTAGTAGCACCGTGAGAATGGGCAAGCCATACTGGTTTGCAACGGCATAGACCGAGCTTGGATTGCTAAAGTAAAAAGAGCCATCACCCACAAAATGAATCACCCTGTTATCGGCTTGTGCCAGCTTAATGCCTAGTGCTGTACCCGCTGAAAAACCCAAGCCACCTCCCGACAAGCCCATTAAGCTGCCCGGCACCTCGCGCGGTATTTGCTCAAACACCGCCATGGTGTTGCGAATGGCCTCATTCAAAACAACGTCGTGCAAATCGATTTTTTGACCCATCACGGCGCACAGGTAATGTGGATTGATGGCGTTGACAACACCCTTTGCTTGGGCAAGGGAAGCTGCCTTCTGTCTGTTTTGCGCGTGCGCTGTTTTGAAGGCCAAGCCCCTTGCCGCCGCTTTTGTTTTGAACTCTGGCGTGGCACTGCCTTCAATGATCTCAATCAATTGCCCAATCAAACGAACACTGTCGCCCTCGATACGCGCATTCAATGGAAATCCCCACATGGGAATATCGCGCTTGATGGCGTCTACATCCAGCTGCGCCCAAAAAGCATTCGGATTGACGCGTGTCGTTTTGGGAATCCAGGGAACGTCAACATCAACCATCAATCCAAAGTCGGCTTGCTCGGTGAATGCCGCAGGGTTGTAGCCACCAAAATAAGGCGAGTCGCGCCGTATATTCATGTAAATGGTATTGAACTCACAAACCCGCATGCCACACAAAATGGCCAATTTTTCAATGAGCGCAGGCGCTTCATGGTTTCTGCCTGCATAGGCGGTGACCAACATGGGATTTTCAGAACGCATGAGCTGTTCAGCAATGGCGCGAACTGCACTTGCATCTGCACCCTGAGCTTTGACGGGCAAATGATTTTGGTGGCCAAAGGCACCTAGGCTGGCAGCGTCAACAGGTGCTGCCAAAACTTCTCGGGGCAATGTGAGGTAGACAGGTCCGGTAGGGTCGCTTTGCATAACAGCGCCAGCTCTAGACACCACTTCATGCGCCATAGAGGGCCAGGCCAAGTTGTACTCCCACTTGACATACGGCCTCACCACACTGGCTTGATCAAAGGGTTCTTGAATGAAATGAACATAGGTGTCACGGCCACCCGTTGCATCATCGAAGGTGCTCATGGGCGCGCGACCCGCAATGAGCAGAACAGGAATTCGTGTACGACAAAGATTGTGCAAGCCCATGGCAGCGTTGGCTGTTCCCGCATCAACGTGAACTAAAACGGCTTGTCCACGACCCGTAGCAACGGCATAGCCGCCCGCCATGTGAACCGCCGTATTTTCATGCGGGCACAGAATCAACTTTGGGAATGCTCGGCCTTGCTCCCGCCAATGCGCCATCTCTTCAATCAAGGGCGCATGGTCGGTGCCCAAGTTGCAAAACAAATATTCAATGCCTAAATCAACCAAGCCTTGCAGCAAGTCGTTGGCGGCGGTGCGGATGTATTGTTGTGACATGGCTTATTTATTTGACAGGCCCGCGGCCTTCACGACAGGTAATATCAAGCTTTGTAAGCTAACACGCCTTCCTATTTGATGAAATGATGGAAACCCCAAGCACGTGAGCTTCTGTCACAGAAAGTGGACTTCTGTGTCGCCTTTCTAACAGAGAGGCCTCGCACCTATTCAATCCTCTATTTAAGCAGCATCGACCACTAAGCTGGCATCAACCAATCGCACACGTTGATCAATGTAGTAGCCACCGTACTCGGTGTACTTTAAAACAGCGCAGCCACATTGCTTACAAGCATAAACATTGGCGCGGTTATAAGGGAAATAATGCAAAGCAATGGGCGCCTCTGGCGAGTCATATCGCGTACCGTTTGGATGATATTCTTCAAAGCTAAGCTCTGACTCCCCTTCAGCCAACTCGCGGCGCAATGTGCCCTCAAGTTTGAGTTGCTTGGAGGGCCAGCGATCATCACTGACACTTTCCCAGCCTTTGCAAATTTTGAGTGAGCACGCGCATGGGTCCGATGGCTTTTGGGCAAGCGCTTTAAGTTGGGTTGAATTCAATGGGAATTGCAAAGCATTAGACATGTTCAAATCTTACTGTGACTCAGACGCCATGAAAAAAAGCACATTCGCGTGCGAAAAATTGACTGACGGGCATCTTTTTTGCATGAGTATCATAGGATACTGGAATACTGCACCAAATTAGAACTTCACTCATGACCTGGTCTTTGCTTGCTAGAGAATCCAATGGCACTTTAGGTGTCACAATTGCTTCGCGATTTTTTGCGGTGGGCTCCTTGTGCGTTCACACGCAACGCGGCGTTGGCGCAGTGTCTACCCAAGCCCTCATGAATCCCTTGCTCGGCCCACTGGGCATTAATCTCATGCGAAGCGGCATGGCCACGCAACAAGTGATGCAAGATTTATTGCAGACCGATGCGGGCAGAGAGCAAAGACAAGTCCATTTGTTGCCCATGCAGGGCGAGGCTGTTGCGCACACCGGAAAAGCTTGTATCGATTGGTGTGGCCATGTATCAGGACAAGATTTCAGCATTGCAGGCAACATGCTGGCAGGCCCTCAAGTTCTGGCAGAAACCGCGAGAGTATTTCAAGCCACACAGGGCATGCCTCTGGCAGAGAGACTCATTCTTGCCATGCAAGCCGGTGAAGCTGCTGGCGGAGACAAGCGTGGCAAACAATCGGCCGCTCTTAGAATTCATGCTGACGAAGACTATCTCCAACTCGATCTTCGTGCCGATGATCACGAAGATCCGCTATTGGAACTCAAGCGTTTGTATGACAAAAGTCTAGAGCGCTTCCAACCGTTTTTAAGCTGCCTGCCCGGCAGACATAATCCGGTAGGACTGACAGATCGCGCCCTCATTGATGCTCAAATTGAACGCTTTCATCAAGCGCGACTCAAACCATGAGCAGCCTACAACTCACACCCACCGTCCTTCAGGTCAGGGACTTGGTCACCACCTTCGACACCGACGCGGGTGAATTGACTGCGGTTGATGGCGTCAGTTTCAGTGTGAACGCAGGGCAGACCTTGGCCATTGTGGGCGAGTCTGGCTGCGGCAAAAGCGTCACCTCTTTGTCCATCATGGGCCTCTTGGCCAAGCCAGCGGGAACTGTTCGAAGCGGCTCCATCCAATTTGAAGATCAAGAATTGGTCGGGGCACCCGCCAGCCAGTTGCAAAATTTGCGCGGCAATCGAATGGCCATGATTTTTCAAGAGCCCATGACCTCCCTCAACCCTGCTTTCACGGTGGGGGAGCAAATTGTTGAAGGCCTCATGCGGCATCTACCGCTAGACAGAGACCAAGCCACCGAACGCGCTTTGGAAATGCTCCAAAAAGTTCGAATTCCTGCGCCAGAGAAAAGACTCGACGACTATCCGCACCAATTGTCAGGGGGTATGCGGCAAAGGGTCATGATTGCCATGGCCCTTTCCTGCAATCCCAAGTTACTCATTGCAGACGAACCCACCACCGCACTGGATGTCACCATTCAAGCGCAAATTCTAGATTTGATGCGCACTTTGCAAGATGAAACACAAACAGCCATTGTGCTTATCACTCACGATTTGGGCGTTGTGGCAGAAGTGGCTGATCACGTTGTGGTCATGTATGCCGGCCAAGTGGTTGAGCAAGCGCCGGTGCAAGCTTTGTTTGACTCACCACAGCATCCTTATACTGTGGGCCTACTTGGCTCTATCCCAAGCCTTGATGAAGTGCAAGGCCGGCTTGCCTCCATTGAAGGACAGGTGCCCAATCCTTTGAACCGTCCGGTGGGCTGCACTTTTGCTCAACGTTGCCCGTTTGTACAAGAGGCTTGTCTCATCGAAAGACCTAAGCTCGCAGAGCTAACACCTGGTCACTGGAGCGCCTGTTTGCGGGCCCCACTTAAAGCAGAAGTATTGATGCCTCATGTCAACCATTGAAACGCCCCTGCTAAAGGTTCAAGGACTGGTGAAACATTTTCCAGTCAATGCCGGATGGTTTGGGCGCAGCCTCAACAAGGTGCGCGCAGTGGATGGCATCGACATTCATTTGAATGCGGGGGAAACATTAGGCGTTGTGGGAGAGTCGGGTTGCGGCAAGTCCACACTGGGCCGGCTTGTACTCCGGCTTATAGAGCCCACACAAGGCACCGTGGTCTTTGCGGGCCAAGATTTGTGCGGCCTGTCTGCAGATCAATTGCGCTCACAGCGCAAAGAAATGCAAATCATTTTCCAAGACCCCTTCTCGTCTCTCAATCCACGCATGACGGTCTATCAATGTTTAAGTGAGCCCTTAAAGCTGCACAAGCTGCACACCGGGCGGCACTCCGAGCGCGTGCAAGAATTGTTGAAACTTGTTGGCTTAGCGCCTGAACATGCACAGCGCTATCCGCATGAATTCTCTGGTGGCCAAAGACAGCGCATTGGCATCGCACGTGCTTTGGCGGTCGAACCTAAGTTGATTGTCTGCGATGAAGCCGTTTCAGCATTGGATGTTTCAGTACAAGCCCAAGTTGTGAACTTGCTACAAGACTTACAAAAGCGCTTTAGCTTGGCCTATTTGTTCATTGCACACGACTTAGCTGTTGTGAAACACATTGCCGACCGTGTGGCCGTGATGTATCTGGGGCGGGTGGTAGAACTGGCAGAAAAGCAGCAACTCTTTGTGCAGCCACGTCACCCTTACACGCAAGCCCTCTTAAGCGCCATCCCCAGACCGAATCCCAGCATCAAGAAACAACGTACCCTTTTAGGCGGTGATGTGCCAAGCCCCATGAATCCACCGAGTGGTTGCCACTTTCACACCCGTTGCCCGCATGCAACGCAACTGTGTCAAACGACAGTGCCGAACATTCAATTCAATGGGACGCATCAAATTGCCTGTCACTTCTGGCAAGATTTACCCATGCCAGACTCTGTGATGTTTCAACCCCAAATGAGCCGAGACGCCCAACATCTGAAATTGTTGCAATCTGCTTTTGTGCAAACCCCCTAGTTTTTTCACTGGAGATATTTCATGACTTTCAAACCTCAAAAGTATTTGCTTTTACCGCTGTCGCTTTTTATGGCCCTCAGTCAAGGATTGGCCAGCGCCCAAACCTTGCGCATTGGCCTGGCAGAAGACCCCGATGTGCTTGACCCAACCTTGGCGCGAAGCTTTGTAGGTCGAATTGTTTTTTCATCTCTGTGTGACAAGTTGTTTGACATCGACGAAAAATTGAATATTTTGCCGCAACTAGCAACTAGTTACGAGTGGTCTGCCGACAGCAAAGCCCTCACCCTCAAAATTCGTCAAGGGGTCACCTTCCATGACGGTGAGAAGCTCGATGCAGCGGCTGTGAAGTTCAACATTGAGCGTCATAAAAATTTACCTGGGTCAAACCGCAGAGGTGAATTGGCACCCGTCGCCAGCGTAGATGTGATTGACGCAAACACCGTTCGCTTGAATTTGAGTGCGCCTTTTGCGCCCCTGCTGGCACAACTGACCGATCGAGCCGGCATGATGGTTTCACCCAAAGCCGCACAAGCTGCAGGCGATAAATTTGGCTCCAACCCCGTCTGTTCAGGCCCTTTCAAGTTTGCCGAACGCGTGGCACAAGACCGCATCGTGCTTGAAAAGTTTGCCAACTATTGGAACAAAGATGCGGTTCATTTCGACAAAGTCACCTACACACCTATTCCTGACGCCACGGTTCGTTTGGCGAATTTGAAATCTGGTCAACTCGACTTCATTGAACGCATGGCTTCCAATGATGTTGAAAATCTCATGAAAGACAAAAAATACAAGGTCTCTCGCATCACCGAAATTGGCTATCAAGGCATCACCATCAACGTGGGTAAAAGTGAGCAAGCCAAAAAGAATCCTTTAGGTCGCGATGCCAAGGTGCGTGAAGCCTTTGAATTGTCTTTGGACCGACAGGGTTTGGCCCAAGTCGTGATGGACAATGAAGCCTTAGTGGGCAATCAGTGGGTTGCGCCAACCAACTCGTATTACGCCAAAAATGTACCGATGCCCAAACGGGACATTGAAAAAGCCAAGGCACTGCTCAAAGAAGCTGGCGTTGTCAAACCCAGCTTCACACTCATGACCACCACCGCCTCAGACGCACAGCGCTTGGCTGTGGTCATTCAAGCTATGACGCGCGACGCCGGTTTTGATGTAAAAATACAAACCACCGAATTTGCGACATCTTTGAACATGGCAGACAAAGGTGATTTTGAAGCTTATGTTCTTGCGTGGAGCGGTCGCCCTGATCCCGATGGCAACATGTTCAGCTTTCACGGTTGCAAACAACCCCTCAATTACGCTGGCTATTGCAGCGCTGAAACAGATGCACTTTTGAACCAATCACGTGCCGAGCGCGACCCTGTCAAGCGCAAAAAAATCATGGAACAAATTTCCGCACAAGTTCTGAAAGATCGTCCTGTGATCTATCTCTACCACCGCAATTGGCTATGGGCCTACAACGGCAAATTGGCAGGTGTGCGCAATATTCCTGATGGTCTGTTGCGCGTTTCAGGTCTGAAAATGGCGCCATGACAAGCTACCTGGTCAAACGCTTACTTTCTGTCCTGCCAACGCTGCTGTTGGTGTCGATGCTTATTTTCGGGCTGCAGCAATTGCTGCCCGGCGACCCCGCCAAAATTTTGGCGGGAGAAGAGCAAGACCCCAACGTGGTGGCCTACCTCACGGCCAAGTTGCATTTGGATGAACCTCTGCCCGTTCGTTACGGCTATTGGATCGCTGGCGTGGTGCAGGGTGATTTGGGTGAATCGGTCAGAACACAATTGCCTGTTCTGTCTTTGATTTTGCAAAAATTACCTGTTACGGCAGAGTTAGCGTTTTTGGCCATGTGTGTTGCAATTGTGATTGGCATTCCTGCAGGCATTGCGTCTGCAGTGGGGCGCGGCACCGTTTGGGATTACGCTGCCAATGTGTTTGCGCTTTGGGGTTTGTCAACGCCCAACTTTTGGTTGGGCATCTTAATGATCATGCTGTTCTCCGTACACTTGGGTTGGCTGCCAGCATCGGGGTTTGTCAGTCCCAAAGAAGACCTGCTAGGCAACTTGGCCAGCATGGCCATGCCCGCGTTTGTGCTGGGCAATGCCATTGCTGCTGTGCTCATGCGTCACACTCGCAGCGCCATGCTGCAAGTGATGCAGTCTGACTATGTTCGCACGGCACGCGCCAAGGGCCTAGACGAACGCACGGTTATTCTTAAACACGCTCTTCGCAACGCTTTAACACCCATCATTACCTTAGGCGCGTTGGAATTCGGGACGCTTTTGTCGGGCGCCGTCTTAACGGAACAAGTTTTTACCATTCCAGGCTTTGGCAAACTCATTCTTGACGCAGTTTTCAACCGAGATTATGCAGTGGTTCAAGGTGTTGTTCTGTTCACGGCCACCACCTACATCATGCTCAATCTCATGGCCGACATGGCTTACTTCTGGGTCAATCCGAGGTTACGCAAATGAGCCAAAGTCTGTCTTACACAGCGTGGCTTCGATTGCAAAGAAGACCCAGCGCCTTGATCGGTTTGGCAGTGGTCATTGCCTTCATCTTGATGGCTATTTTTGCGCCCTATATTTCTCCGCAAGATCCGATTGCTACAAGCTGGGGCGCCATTCGAAAAGCACCCAGTGCCGCGCATTGGTTTGGTACCGATGAAATTGGCCGTGACGTTTTATCACGCGTCATTTGGGGTACTCAAGCATCTCTGATGGCTGGCGTTATTTCTGTCAGCATCTCGCTTTTAATTGGTGTGCCCATTGGGCTTCTGGCTGGCTTTGTAGGTGGCGCTGTCGATGCCATCATCTCGCGCATCACCGATGCATTTTTAGCCTGCCCCTTTCTAATTTTGGCCATTGCATTGGCTGCATTTTTAGGCCCAAGCCTCACCAATGCCATGGTGGCCATTGGCATTTCTGCGGCCCCCATCTTTGTTCGACTGACGCGTGGTCAAGTCATTCAAATTAAAGTGGAAGATTACGTAGAGGCCGCGCGATCGGTGGGCAACCCGCCTTGGCGCATTGCCTTGGTTCACATTCTTCCCAATATCTTGCCCCCCTTGTTGGTTCAAGCCACTCTGGCAATTGCAGCAGCCGTCATTGCGGAAGCCAGTTTGTCATTTTTAGGATTGGGACAACAACCTCCCGCCCCCAGCTGGGGCAGTATGCTGAATACTGCTAAGAATTACATTGAACAAGCGCCATGGATGGCCATTTGGCCCGGAATCTCCATTTTCTTATTGGTCTTGTCTTTCAATCTTTTTGGCGACGGCTTAAGAGACGCCTTGGACCCCAGACAGCGTTGAATTCAAAAAATTCGCGGCTTACTTCAAGAGATGACTTTCTAAAAACTGCATCACGGCTGTCAGACCTTTTTCGGGCTGCTCTTCCTGCAACAAGTGCCCTAGCTCAGGAACCAGCACCGTGGTGGAATTTGACAAAACATGGGCGTAGCTCTGCGCATTGGTGTTCGGAATCATTTGATCCCGCTCACCCCAAATGAGCAAGGTGGGGGCCTTGATCGCTTTCAAACGCGGCACAGGATCTGTGTAAATGGTTTGATTGGATCTTTCCAAAATAGCACCTCGCACACCGGGCGCTCTGAGCATGTCGAAATAGCGGTTGACCAGTGCATCGTTCAATGCGTCAGCTTGGGCAAATGCAGGTTCAATTGATTTTCGGACCAAGTACTTTGGTAAAACATATTTGATGAGGCCCATGATGGCTGGGACTTCATAGGGCTTGGTTCCGATGTCTTTAGTTTCGGGAAAGCCGTCTGGCGCCATGAGCACCAAGGCTTGCACGCGTTCAGGCTGAGAAGCCGCCAAAGACCAAGCCATTTTTCCACCCATTGAATGGCCAATGACAGAGAACTTTTCAAGGCCTAACTTGTCGGCAAAGTGCGTCAGGACGGCAAGGTCTTTTTCTTCTGAATAATCATTTGCAGGGCTGGCACCTGTGAGGCCAAATCCGGGTAAATCCATTCTGATCACTCGGTATTTCTGCTCTAACTTCACAGACCAATCGTCCCAAGCCTGCAAACTTGAACCAAAGCCGTGCAATAACAACAAAGCAGGAGCGCCTTGAGGCCCCGTCTCTTTGTAATAAACTTTTAAGCCGTCGACATTGATGATCTGCGGCGAAGAAGAAAAGTAGCGTTTTTCCAATTCGGCGCGCTCAAGGTCGGGGGTCCACAGGCCATACAAAGCAACTGCAAGAAAGGCTGTACCTAGTCCCAGTGTGCTTAGCATGGAACCACTTTCGCCATGATTGGCAAGCACGCATTCATTTTCATCAAGTACTTTCTAAAGAGGTGACCTGATTGTACGAAGGATCATAATTTAACTGCATCTGATGTGATATTGTTGGCATTCTTTCAATTGGACAGACTCGCTTTTCAGAGGAATGCATGACGGCACCTAATCACTCCAACGCCTTGAACAACGTCGTCACGCAAGACGCAATGGCCAGTTTTTCAAAAGCCACCGACCCTCGGCTTGCCCTTGTCATGAGTCTGCTGGTCAAGCATTTGCACGCTTTTGTCGATGAATCTCAATTAAGCAAGGCAGAGTGGTTGAAGGGTTTAGAATTTCTTACAGCTGCCGCCAAAATTACAGACGACGAGCGCAATGAGTTCAGCCTGTTTTCAGACATCATGGGCATTTCCTCCATGGTCGACGTGGTTTCACAGCCACCAGGCGGCACATCCAGCAGTGTGCTGGGCCCGTTTCACAATCATGATTCGCACATTCAGCCCAACGGCTGCGACCTCACGCATGGTCAACCTGGCGAGCGCGTTTGGTTGCATGGTCGCGTTTTGGACATTCATCAAAATACCATTCCCAATGCACAAATTGATTTTTGGCAAAACGCAGACAACGGTTTGTACCCCGCTCAAGATGCTGCGCAAGACTCTCAAAATTTGCGTTGCAAAATCGAATGCGATGAACACGGCGCCTTCAGTTTATTGACCATTCGCCCTCATCCTTACACTGTGCCAACCGATGGACCTGTTGGCGCCTTGCTGGCCGCAAGCAACCGAGGTATTTGGCGCCCTGCACACTTCCATATCATTGTGAGCGCCCCTGGTTACGTAGGTTTGGTCACCGAGCTGTTTCCTTCAGGGTCAGATTACCTTGATAACGACACCGTGTTTGGTGTGCGTTCTGGTTTGATTGTGGATGTCAAGAATTGCCAAGATACAGAAGTCGCGCATCGATACGGTTTGACAACCCCTTTCAAAGAAGTTGTATTTGATTTTTCATTAGTCAAGCAAACATCGCCAGCTTGAACTGGCTCGAATCTAAAGGAGACAAAACCATGGTTCATTATTTCAAAGCCCTTCTGGGCTTCGCTGTCATTGGCAGCTTGCATCTTACGGGCTGGGCTCAAAGCGATTGGCCTAAAGCCAAACCCGTGACCCTCGTGGTTGCCTTTGCACCTGGTGCCTCGTCCGACATCGTGGCAAGGTCACTGACTCAGAAGCTGAATGAACTCACTGGTGGTAATTTCGTTGTGGAAAACAAAGGCGGTGCAGGTGGCAACATTGCGACCAGCCAAGTCAAACGCGCAGCACCCGATGGCTACACCATCTTGGTCCACAGTGTGGCCTTTGCGGTCAACCCCTCGCTTTATGCAGATGCTGGTTACGACGCCCTCAAAGACTTTGCACCCGTTGCGCTGGGCCCTAAAACGCCCAATATCTTTACCGTCAACCCCAGTGTGGCTGCTAAAACATTGCCCGAGTTGGTTGAAGCCGCCAAGAAAGCACCTTTCAACTATGCCTCCTCTGGCATTGGCACCACCACGCATCTTTCCATGGAGCGACTCAAAACAGCTGCCAAAATTGACATCGTGCATGTGCCCTATCAACCCGCAGCTGCCATCAATGCCGTTGTAGCAGGTCATACCCAAATTGCATCAACCTCCATGCCGCCTGCAGTGCCCATGATCAAAAGTGGCAAGCTCAAAGCCTTGGCCGTGACCAGTGCCACGCGCTCACCGCTGCTGCCCGATGTGCCGTCTATCACTGAGTTTGGTTACAAAGAATTTGACGACTACACCTGGTTTGGTTTCATGGCACCTGCAGGCACACCACCCGATGTGATCAATAAACTCAATGCGGCCCTGAACCGCGCCATGGCATCTGCCGAAGTTGTAGAGCGTTTTGCCCAACTGGGTATGGCCAGTAGCCCCAACACCACCATTGAGTTCAATAACTTCTTAAAAGCAGAAGTGCCTAAGTGGGCTGCGGTGGTTAAAAGCTCAGGCGCCAAAGTCGATTGAATTGAAGTCGCTATTTTTCACCAAAGTGAAGCGGTAAGCCCACATAGTTTTCAGCCACGGTGCGTGAACCGGCTTCACTGTGAATGAGATAGTTCAATTCAGCTTCTTGAAACCGCTGCCCTATTTCGCCTTGCTCAGGGAAGCGATGCATCAAGCTGGTAAACCACCACGAGAACCGTTCAGCGCGCCAGATGCGCGCAAGGCATCTTGTGGAGTAGTGGTCAATGCCTGCATGCGATTTTTCAACGCATGCTTCAATGAGAGCGTCTGACAAATACTTCACATCGGTGGCTGCCAAATTCAGTCCTTTAGCGCCTGTGGGCGGCACAATGTGCGCCGCATCGCCTGCCAAAAACAAAGTACCGAAGCGCATGGGCTCGGTTACAAAACTGCGCAAGGGCGCAATGCTTTTTTCAATGCTCGGGCCTGTGACCAACTGCTCTCGTGCTTGCGGGTCTAGGCGAAGCCGCAGCTCTTGCCAGAATGCGTCATCAGACCATTGCTCAACTTTATCGGTTAAAGGCACCTGCAAGTAATAACGGCTGCGTGTAGTGCTGCGTTGCGAGCACAATGCAAAGCCTCGGGTACTGTTGACATAAATAAGTTCTTCGTGCACCGGAGGCGTATCTGACAGCACGCCCAACCAACCAAAGGGATACACCTTTTCAAATTCTTGAATGGACTTGCTAGGCAAACTGGCGCGGCAAACACCATGAAAGCCATCGCAGCCTGCAATGAAATCAGAAGTGACTGTGTGTCGTTGCCCATCTTTTTCATAAGAAACGCTGGGATGGTCAGAATCGAAATCGTGAATCTCAACATCATTGGCTTCATAAATCGTGGTAAGTCCTGCCGCTTGGCGCGCGTCCATCAAATCTTTAGTTACCTCGGTCTGGCCATAAACCATGACCTTTTGGCCGCCTGTGAGGCTAGTCAAATCGATGCGATGACGCTCGCCTTTGAACAGCAAGTCAAATCCTGTGTGAACCAAGCCCTGTTGCTTCAAGCGTTGATCG
>Ga0209553_1000580_pt1 | contig 18975 bp, 12 predicted proteins | sample LauGreFBDMM110DN_2_FD_188217 | JGI IMG/M metagenome (GOLD analysis project Ga0209553, IMG submission 188217) | Freshwater lake microbial communities from Lake Michigan, USA - Fa13.BD.MM110.DN (SPAdes) (version 2) | ecosystem: Environmental > Aquatic > Freshwater > Lake | place: Lake Michigan...
TTTTGTGTTTCAATGAGTTCAAAGAAGTTTACTTCGAACCCAAAATTGCATCTTTAATCATTTTGCCTGGCAACTTGCCTTCCAATGACAGCATCTTTGCCTTGGAACTGGTCTTCATCGATTTGACAAATTCCAAAACAGGGGTGAGTTCTTTTTCCTGGGCAGCCATCAAACCAAGGAAACCCAAAGCTTGTGCCATCCCTTGATCCATGGTCTCCTTCAGTTTCTTTGAAGAATCCTCTTCCTTGGTGAACACATTGATTTTAAGGGTAACATCTTCGTCGATGCCAATACCGCCAATGATTGAATCAATGCCTTCGATGATAGCCTTGTAAGGTTCTGGAATGGCTTTACTAGGAAAAGCACTGCTGACAGTAACCATGGAAATGGCAAGATCGGGATCAAGTTTCTCTACGAGTGCGGAGAAATCTTTGTTTGCAAGCTTGCTGCCAGAGTTAGCAAAAGCTTTTTCAAGATATTCTTTTTGTGTGGAAGCGAGGATGGTGCTGTTGGATGCGATCATCATGAACATGGGAACTTGTTGGTCAGGGAAGAAGTCTTTCGATTCGAAAATAGTCTTATCGCCCGCCTTGTGGATTTTTACTTTGTCTTCGTTGTTTTTAGCTTCTTCATTAGCTTTTGCTACAAGCTTATCTGCTTTGAACTTGCCTGTAAGGATGATGAGGCATTTTTCCATGTCACCACCACCCGGCGCAGCAATAGTGATGGAATCGATATCTTTGAGTGGGTCGAAACCCATTTCGGCAAGGATTTCGACATCGAAGTCAAGAGCTTTGATAATTTCTTTTTCACCCATTTTTTTTGCAAGGGGGGAATCAATCATGGCACGGAAATTAAAGCGTATAAGAGCTTGAGTATCTGCAGGAAGTTGAACTTTTGGTGCAGATTCTTGAGCGTAAGAAATTGCGAACGAGCCTACTGCCAAAGCCAAAACTAACGCAACAGGTGTAAACCGCCAGAATTTAAACATGAATAAAATCCTTTCAAATGATGTCATCAAAAGAAACTACAACAGAGCAATAACATGCTAATTATGATATAGACTGAGCCAAGTTTTTTAGACTCTAAGTTAAGTCCGTATCGATTATTCCCGCTTTAACGCCAAAGATTAAAAGCTTGGCAGGTTTGGCAACAAAGAGCAGAGCATAGTTGAATAAAAAAGGAACCCGATTTTATATTGGGTTCCTGAGTTAATAAGGGCTAGTTTGTTTGTTTTAAACAACGCCTTTTTATCAAACCTACTCGAACAATCTACCTACTGCCTGTTCCGCAAGTGCGGAGGCTGTTGCGAACAGTAGCAGTGTGATGGCCGCTGATCGAATCAGGTTCAGGGCTTTCATGTGTGCCTAGAGTGGGTTAGTTCGTTATCGCCAACTCATTGCTTTTTTGCGGGGATTCGCAATTCAATCTCATCGATCTGAAGCGGGGTTTTCGTCTCGAGAGTGCGCTGCAACTCGAGAAACTTGTTGCGTTGCGACCACGCGGTAGAGGCGAAGTCGTAATCTCTGTTTCGGTAAACATCGTTGTTCAGAATGATTTGGACGTTAATGCCGTAGAAACGGCTGATGTTGGCGGCGAAGCGAGCCTTCAACTCGTACCCGCGGCGGGCATAGTAGTCACTGGCCTGCGAGTACTTGCCGGCTGTGTAAAGCTCGTTCCCGCTGCGAATCGTGTCTTTTACATAGCCGACAAAACTCTGCCAAGTCTGATCGGTATCTGGCGCTTCCATCGCTTCGTCGATAATGCCGTTGATGCCGTGAGCGACGCCGTTTCGCGCCAGAATATCGGTTTCGACAATCTGAATGCCCTGAATCGTACGTTTCGCCCCTTCGCGAACGAGATCGATGCGTGCGTTAATCTGCGAAGTGAACCGCCGGAAATCAATTGAATTAGTGGTAAGAATGCGCCCCGAAACGACGTGCCTTAACAGTACGGCACGAAGGCGCTCGCGGTTGGCAGGATCCTTGAGCATCTTGAGGCGTTCTTTGAGCGCGTCCGACTTAAGTGCTGCGTCCGTCGGGGCGAACACGGTCACTTGCAACTGAAACTGGCCGAGCACATTGTAGATGCCGGCATCCCGTGCCAAGTTAAGAAACTCCCCGAAACCACCGTTCCTCTCGAGTGCCGTTATGATGCTGTCTCGCTTAGGCAAAAGCGGGCGATCAATCACATGGACAAACCCGTTGCGGGTAACAAGATCGGCAGTACTTATCGCAATGTTCTCGATTGTGCCGCGACCGTTTGCAGTGCGGTAGACCAGTTCCTGCCCGTATTGATTGGCGACATCGATTCCGGGTGTGCCAAGCGGGGGCACATCAGGGATCTTTGCGACGGTCCAGGTTCCCAAAGCGATGTGCGTCTTAATTACATCCGAAAGCAGGTCGAGTTTCTCAGGCAGCAGCAGAGCGTCTACCGTGCCCTTAGGCAGGCTTGCGAATGCCTCGTCCGTCGGGGCAAACACGGTGTAAACATCGTGCCGGTTTTGGAACAGTTTGGTTTGCCCGCTGCGCTTGATCAACTTCGTGAGGATGGCGAAACGCCCATCTTTTTCAAGGTACTCGAATAGGTCTAGCTCGATGGGGTCGAGAACCGTGTCGATAAAGTGGACGACTCCGTTGGAGCACGCTAGGTCATACTCCTCGATCGTTGCCCCATCCACTGTGATTACATCGCCGGTGCGGTCGGGGTTGATCTTCAGGTACTGCCCTAAGCCGCTGAGAAGGAAGCCGATCCTTCGGAGCACATACCGGTCGATTCGCGTGTTGTGAGCGGCGTGGTAGGTGAGAACGCGCTCTAAATACTGCTTGTTCGCTGGGTCGATTAGAGCCTGCAGGCGTTCCTTGGAGAGTTTCTCGAAGGCTTTGTTAGTTGGCACAAATACGGTCGTCGTGCCATTGCTGCTGAAAAGTAAGTTTTTGGCTGCGTCTGTATCTTTCAAAAGCTTAACGAAAGTACTGGCTTTCTCAATGCTGCCGAGTTTGCGGCCGATAGTCGAAGCCTCCTCTGGCGTCTCAGCCCTGCACGCTTGCTCTCCCCCTAGAACTAAGAGAGAAACGACCATCAGAGGCAAATACTTGTAATTATGTATCATCGTTTTTCCGAATTGAATAATAGAAGCGGAGCGGTTCGACATGTGTTACTCGCAGTCTCGGTTGGAGAATTTTCAGACGCTAAGATCTATTATAGACGGGATACTAGTTCAGAAACAAATCGCTGTGCGTGATTTTTAATTTTTGTTGGTACACCTTGCTTCGATATTGACTACTTTCATCCGAATGGATTTTTTGGGTACATTCTTTTCTTTAAGGGATTCTTTGACGCTTGTAGTTGCTTGTTCGAGTTGACATTGCATAACCCACCATCATACGACTATCCATATCTTCCACTATTGATAGATACATTTTTCCATCCGGTGCTTCTGTCATGTATTCCACCTCGGTACATCTTTCCCGAGTTCTTTCATGGCCAGCCAATTAAAGGCCAGAGTGGGTAGAAGGTTTCTGACTGGTGGCGTTAGGCAAGCCGACGATCATCGGGTCAAAAATTACCGCGGCCCGGGCGGAAGATGTTCGAGCAAGTATCTAGTCATCAGCATCCGTAGGTGGACCGGGGTGCCTTTACCTTCTCGTAAGCCGTGGTCGCGGTTAGGGTAGGACATGTAGTCGAATTTTTTGCCCAACTCGATCAGTCGATCCACGAGGCTTTCGGTGATTTGTAAGTGCGTGTTCGTTTCTCCCGTCCCATGCACGATCAAGAGATCTCCGCGCAGACCTTCTGCGTAGTTGATAGCCGCTGCCTTGCGGTAGCCTTCAGGGTTTACCTCTGGTGTTCGCATAAAGATTTCTTGGAACCAGGCGTTGTACAATTCTGGGCGAGGCTTCGGCGCAACAGCAATACCGACATGATAAACATCCGGCCTACGGAACATCGCATTCAATGTGTTTGAGCCACCACCACTCCAGCCCCAGATGCCCACTCGCGATGGGTCCACATACGATCGCATGCGTGCTAACTCGATGACGCCAGCCGCTTGTTCTTCGGTCGAAAGTGGGCCGAGGCTTCCATAGACTGCACGTCGCCATTCGGCTCCCTTCGGAGCTGGTGTGCCGCGATTGTCCATCGACACTACGAGGTATCCTAGATCGGAGAGCATTCGGTGAAACATTGAATGGTTCTGTCCCCCGGCCCAGTCATCAAGCACCGTCTGGCCGTGTGGTTCACCGTAAATGAAGAAGAAAACCGGGTACTTCTTTGTCTCATCGAAGTCCCGCGGCTTGATCATCCACGCGTCCATCTCAACACCATTCCCGATGTTGATTTTCAAGAACTCGGTCGGTTTGTAAATCAGACTGCTGGCATGTTTGCGAACTTGATCGTTCGCTTCCAAGATGCGCACTGAGCGATGGCCGGAGAGTTCAATCAAATCCACGACTGGTGGCTTGTCGAATGTTGAATATGTGTGAAACGCCCACTTGCAATCCGGTGAGAATTCGTAGCTGTGTGTTCCAGGTTGGTCATCTGGTGTTACACGTTCGGGGTCGCTCTTGCCATCCAAGCGGATGCGATACAAGTAGCGTTGCGTGGCGTTTTTCGGCGATGCGATGTAATAAAACCACCCGCCTGATTTATCGACCGGCCCTCGAGCGATGATGTCAGATTTATCTTTAGTGAGAAGCGTACGCTGTTTACCATCTCGCGAAATCACATACGCTTGCCGCCAACCGCCTCGCTCACTGATTAAGACAAACTCTTTGCCATCGTGAATCCACTCCAGCCCTGCATTGGCGGAATAGCTTGCGTCAATCCAAGCTGGATCGGTTTCCTCGTATGCGGTAGCGATCTCGCCCTTCTCGATGTTGGCGAGCAGGAACTTGCGGTTATCGCGTGAGCGGCTGAGCATTTCGATTAGTAGTTCCTTGGAATTCCCGGCCCAACTTACGCTATTAATGTAAAACGTGCCCGGATCACTTGGCAATTTCACCCATTGTGTTGCACCACCTTCACTATCCACAACGCCGACACGAAGTGTGGGAATCGGCGTACCAACGCGTGCAAAGCGTTCGAGCGTCACCTCGGGATAAGTCGGATCGGTCGGATGAACAACGGGCCGTCGACGCACTTTCGACGAATCCGTTTGGATGTACGCAATCCGATTGCCATCTGGGCTCCAACTGATGTTGCCTCCGTTGTCGAGGTCTTTATGATTGTCGTCGTTGGTCAGTTGTGTCACGCGTCCATTCGCGAGATCGGCTACAGCGAGATTATGGCCACGCCTAAAAATGATGCGATCGACTTTGGGAGAAAACGAGTTGGCCGCCGATGGTTGTGGTGCCTCATTGGGAAGCTTTTTCAGTTCCCCCGATTTCGAGTCGAAGAGCCAGTTTCCGCTTTGCGTTTGTAGATAAAATTTGTTGGCGATAGGGGTCTGCAAGAACCGTTGAACAATCAGTCGATCCTTAGTGCGGGGCACAACCAGTTGGCTCTCACTGAAAAAGTTGATTCGTTTCCCGCTTTTCGCATCATACTTAACAACTTCGGGTTCAGCACCCGGTTTGGCAGGTTCTAACATCCAGTAGTCGGAGCTATCTGCAAGCCATTTTCCGGGAAATGTCGCCGGTGCGAAGGTCCGTTTTTCGTAGATGGATTTTAGCCTAAACTCGGCATCGGCGAGTTGTTTCTCTCGCACAGTTCGCTCTTCAGCAATTAATGTCGCACTGGCGCACACAATCCAGAAAACCATCAAAGTATAGAATCGCCTCATTGTCTGTTCCTCATTGATAAAAACAGTTTCTTTCCACTCAACTTATTCGCAGCTTTGTGCCAAATTGTATATTAGTGCAATAGGTGTGTCAATTTATCCACTAGTGCCGTTGGAGGCTTTGCTGCGTTATAACCTCTTTTCTAAACTAGATGTATAGCCATCTTGCACCATTTGTGTCGGTATATTGATATCGCTTTCCATTTTGTTGGATGAGTTCAGTTTCAAGGGTTCTTTTGTTGAGTGAGGTTTAACATACTTTCGGTTAAAGCTAATGAAACTTGCAGAATTATGGAACCACAGGCCGATCAGCATTAAATGGCAGCCGAAAAGTGCGGAACCTGCAGGCGAATGATAGCGGTACTTTGTGATGAGGGTGTATTTGCGTTTTCAGTCTCTAAACAAATAGAACGCTTTGCCTGTCTTTGGTGAAACAACGACAAGGCACATACCACGGTAAGAACCGTAAGCATAATAATTGCCGGGCGTGGAAATAGCCGTGTGAAAGGAATCAGCATATTCAGGGGATATCGATGAGACAAATTTAACTGCGAGAGTATCTCCTTCGAATGATAGATAGAAAGTTGCGATGGAAGGCTCCCACCCTTTCTCAAAACGTCGCTCGTCCTCATATCGCAGCCATCTCGCCGCCCTTGAGACGGGTGTCGCTTGCCAATTCACAAAAGGTCCACTGAATGCTGTCTTGTCGGGAGCTTTCTTCCCCAGTGCTGAGGGCAGGGAATTCAGGTAGGTCAGACCTTGATCCGCAATCGTTGCGGAGACTTCCTTTGGGAGTTCGTAGACAGTAAATGAATGATTCCCCCCTCCTGGTCCCATCAACTGTGATACTTTCTTTTGATGTAACACTCGCGTCAATTTGAACTCCATTGGAAGCGAATCATTCTTTAAGCAACCAACAATCGCCGTGAGCGCGAGCGCAATGAGCGTGATGCATGACATAGAAAAAGTTCTGCGTGTGATGTGGTTTAGTTTCATTTTGGCTCCTTGTTTATATTGCGAGGTGGTTCGGGAACTTTCCAGACACCTCCTGAAATCCGAGGCCATCAAATGGACCCGACCCCTTTTCCTATTCTAATGAAAAATCCTTACTTCAACAGGCCCTTCATTCCCTCACCGCACGCTTCGCCGATTAGAAAGTAACTCTCCGCATTGGCGAACCAGTGGTGACCATGGGTTGGACAGGGCGACAGTTCTGCCGGCCGGGCAAAATCGGTGGTCTTAACGAATACAGCGTTCTTGATCTGCTTGGTCCCCTCTTCCTGCGCCTTTCTGAATTCAAACATGGCGCCCTCGGTCACCGGTCCGCCATTGCCAAGCTGGCCCACAACCACCGGCATGTTTGGCACCTTGAATTCTTTGCGGAGATCGCTGACCAGGTTGACGAGAAGCTGCGCATATTCGGGTATCGCCTTTGGGGTGACCATGTCGTTAAAGCCCTGCTGCCAGTAAAAACCTGCGATTTCATATTTCTGATCCCCGAGATCCGCCAAGGCGGCGCGAACTTCTTTCACCATTTGGCGATAAGACTGCCCAATATCCTCCGGCTTTGGCCAGTTGCCAGTATCATAGGCCGGCTTGCCGGAACTTGGCGAACGGAAATGCCCGTGCAGGCTGTGCCCGCCCCAGGCCGTCTTGATCAACAGGACCGGCTCTTGGTAGAAGTCGCCCAGGACAAAACCGAACCCAAGCTCGGGTCCCATGTGCCTTCTCGATCCGTCTGCTGCATATCCGGTGTAGCCCACCGTGAGGCCACCCTTCAGGAGCTTGTCGCCACCAACCTTGAATGATACTTGCACATCATCCCGGACGACCCATTCACCTTTTTCGTTTTTGAGCTTCTTCATCCTGTCGGCGCTCTTTGAGTGTTTCATCGACCAGACCAGATTGCCCTTGCCGCCGTTGGAGTCCCTCTCATCATCATGGTCCACCGAGCCTTGCCCTTCCATGTTGGACTGACCGGCGAGGATGAAGACCTTCACGGGTCCTTTGAACTGCTTCTTGGGGTCACCCGCGTTGGCGTCTTCCGCCATAGCCATATGCGCCATTAACAACAACGCAACCCCGACAACGACCCTTGTAAATTTCGCACTCATTATTTTAGTTCCTTTCATAGTTATTGTTCTTTTGTAATCAACAAAGGATTATTTCTGGGCCTCAAGAAGAGCCCGGGCTTCGAAAATCCGCCGTTCAAGGTCGGCCGCCTTCAGTGCCTTTTTGAGTGCTTCGACTTCTCCGCCATTCACCAGTCCAAGGACTGCGGATTTTTTGCCCGTGTAGTTTTCATACATATCGGCGACTGTCCAGTTGTCACTGCGCTGCGCCTCTAATGGAATATCTTTGATATACACCATGCGGAGATTCCCCATGGGATTGCGCCCCCAGGCAAAACGGTAGTGAATGGGATTGGGCACGAGAGGATGGCTCAAAACAAGAGCCCTCCAGTTCTGTTGCGGCTTACCATTATTGTCTTTACCGGTTACCAGGTATTCCGTTTTAGCAGGCTGGAATTTTCCATCTTTCCCCGCAATCGAGAACCCTGCGATCGCCTCACTGTTCAAAGATGCCACATCGGAGTCAAAATTCAGGATGAGGGTATTGTCCTTTGGCTCCACTTTCGTAACCATGGGTGGCTTCCAACTCACGGAGTTGACTCCATACTGGGTGACCATGGCCCAACGCGCGATTCGCTCGGCCGCAGGTATCTTCATTTCCGGGTGCCACCACGCTCTGCGGTGGTCGTAACTGCTGGCATATCCGATGTTCTTGTCGCCTGCCTTGTAGAAGTCGAGAAAGGTTTTGTAATGGGCTTCGCGGACATAAATCCCGAAGTCCATCATGCATTCCAGGTAATTGTCCAAAGTCTGTGGCGGAGTGTCCGTGCACAGGGAGATGATGCCGAACGGCATATTGGCATCATTAAACGCGGCACGCCACGAGGCGATCATCTTCGGGAAAACCTGATAGTAGAAAGTCTCCGCATCAGGTCGCGCATTATTGTAACCCTGATGCCAGACCGCGCCCTTCACCGAAAATCCCGCTATGGGAGAAATCATGCTGGCATAACAGTTGCCGGGATAATTCTGGTTGTCGATGGGAGCACCGCTTGGTTTGGATGGAGGCGGCTCATTTGATGGTTTCCCCTGCTTCTTGAGCTCCGCCATTTTTTTCTCATGCTGTTTGATCTGATTTTCCAGCTCCTTCTTCGGATCCCATGCTGCAACCTTCTTGTCCCAGTCGGATACTAACGCCCAAACGACATCGCTATCCATGGATTTGACGACTGAGAGCGGCATCCATGCTTCGACAGGTGTTCCCCAATAGGAGGCATCGATCACGCCAATGGGAATTTGCGATGCCATATGAATCCGCCGTGCGAATATGTATCCGATCCCGGAAAATTCGGGAACGGTTTGGGGTGAGCATATGTCCCAATCGCCATCGGGCTGCTTATCCTTTTGGCGGCGCGGGAAGTTCTTCTTCTCTTTGTTGTCAATAATGTTGGGAACGGTTAGGAGCCTGATCCTGGGAAAATTCGCACTGGCTATTTCCATATTGCCGTTTTCAAGATTCTTTAGGGGCTCCTGCATGTTGCTCTGTCCACCCATCACCCAAACATCACCCATTAGAATGTTGTCGAGCGCAATGGTCGCCTTCTTTCCCTTGATCGCCATCTGCAACGGTTCTGCCGTCGCTGGCATCGCTGGAAAAATGACCTTCCACGACCTGTCTGCGCCAGCCTTTGTGGTCTGGGTCTGTCCACCAAATGATACCGACACATCTTCGCCTGACTCCGCCCAGCCCCAAATGGTGATTGGCTTCTCGCGCTGAAGCACCATATTGGATTGAAACAGGTTATGCAGGCTGAGCCCTTCGGTAATCGCAGGAATAACCGTTATGTCCTTTCCGGGTTCTTGTTGCGCCGTAGCTGACGATAATGTCAGCACCGCTGACAGCAGGGCTATCAGTGAGATAGTGTAATTCTTCATAGGTGAACTCCGTTTGTTCATTTCTTTACAGGCAGCAAGGCTTCTGCAAAGGCCTTGCCCATCTGAGCAAAGATCTTCGCACTGCCCAAATAATGGTAACCGCCATTGGAGGCGCCTTTGAGGATTTCTTTATCTTTATGCGAAAAGATTTCTTCCAAGGCGAGATCAAGCTTCTCTTGGTCTGCTTTGGTGATACCCTCAACCCGCAGATCCATCGCGGCATAGTGTTCTGGAGACTTAAGGTCATATTGGTCATTGGCATAGGCCGCCAATACGTTCTTCCCCTTCTTTAAATATTTGATCTGTTCGATTTTGAGGACGATGGAACCATAACGCGGATTGTCCGCCGAGCGAGGCGAGATAGTGCGCGAGCGCGTCCGCTGTGGAAGCGCGTTCAGCGGCGGGCAAGTGCCCGAGCACATCCGGCATTGTCGTGCCGGACTTGGTGGTCGATGGCGCTTCAATAAACCGCCGCAAGTGCTCGCCCATCACACGCGATCCGACCGTTGATAAATCCGGCCCCGCTTTCGCCGCGAACTCCGCACGGCTCGACGCATGACACGCGACGCAACTGAGTTCGTTGATGAGCACCGCGCCGGAGATTTTCGGCGACGCCTTCTCATGCCGTGCCAATCCACCGACAAACGGTGGCGCGGCGCCTGCGCCGTGAAGCGAGGCCAACCCGAAGGCGAGCAATATGGCAGATCGGATTGTCATTGTGGCGAAAGCCTTTCGGTTTTTATTTCTTGGCCGGCTTGAGTTGATTGAGTTCTGCCATCGCCTCAGCCATTCCCTTGCCGATGCCGCCGAGAATCTTTGTCGAGCCGAGATAGTGGTATCGTTGATTCGAAACTCCTTTTTCTAGAACCAACCGCTCACGTTCCGTGAGGCCTTCCGCGAGCCGTTTTTCTAACGCAGCTTTTTCATCACTGGATTTCTTTTTATCCTTACTTTCCACTTTCTTTGCCTGTTGTTTGAGTTTGTCTCTTTTGTCACAAGCGGCGCTCAGCTCGAGGTCCCAATACTTTTCCGTCAACACCGCCGCGACATTGCCCTTGAACTCGGGCAAAAGTGTTGGTGCTGCCATAGCGGCGCGGAAATTATCTTTGGGGTCCGGTTTGTCCGACTTTGCGGTCGGGCCACCCACTCCGAGCACGCCGATGACGAAGGGTAATTTCGGTGCATTGAGATCCTTGCGCACATCGCGGATGAAGTGTGCCATCGTAGTGCTATAAGAATCGTAGCCGCCTGGCTGGTCACGGTTCGGATAGGTGCCGCGATCCACTAAGTCGTTCCAACCTTGAAACCACGCGAAGCCCGCCAGTTCGTAGCCCTGCGCCGTGTCGTAGTTCGGTACCACGCGCTTGAGGTCTGCGAGTACCCTCTTCACGTGCTCCAGCATGAGGCGGTAATAAACTCCGGTCGCCTTCGCCCTCTCCGCTTTCATCGTCGCCACGTCCTTGCCCTGTTTTTGTAAGTTGGCGAGTTGCTGCTCGTTGAACACATACGGCCCAGCACTCGGCGAGCGGAAATCCGTGTTCAAACTTTTGCCGCCCCACGAGGTCTTGATGAGCAAGATGGGCGCGTCGGTGAACTTCTCCATGTAGAGACCAAACGTGAACTCCGGCCCGATTTTCTCGGCCGAAGCACCAAACCCTGCCGTCAGCTTCCCAGTCTGCTCCTCCTGCGAATCCTTTCCGCAACCGATGGACGAAATCCACACGCGCTCACAGACCTTCGGCTTGCCGTCCGCGCCGAGCATTGCCGCGAGCATCGGTGCGGTGGCTGGGTCCATGCCGATGTGCTCAAAAGTGCTGATCTTCCCGTGCCCCTGCATGTTCGATTGCCCGGCGAGGATGAAGACTTTGAGCGGTTTCGCGTCCGCGTTGGCAGCGGCAAAGAGTGTCGTGATGAGTAATGTGGCGATGTATTTCATTTTTAAGTGCCTGAAGGTGTTCTGTTTCATTGTTGTTCCTTGTTTGTGTTTGTTTTGCGTGGTGGTTCTGATTTTCACTTGGAGCTCTTTTCCTCTTTGATGCGGATAATTTTTGGGGTGTCCGTCGAGGCTTCAATCGCAGTGATCGTATCGCGGACGCTCTTGGCTTTTTGGAGCATCAGTTTCCTTGGGAAGTCTTTCTCTTCCTTCTCGAAGTAGTCTGCGATCTTGATCAGTTCTGGAATGACTGCCTTGGCGTGAGTGCCGTAGGTGAGAAGAATTTTCATTAGCTCAGGGGTGCGAATTTGGCTTTCCCATGGATTCTGATCACGGGTGTATTTCACCAGAGCGCTCGTGCCTTCCTCGATGTGGTGCTGCGACAGCAGACGCAGGCCCTCCACGCGGATCCCGTCGGCGAACATCTCGCCGCTCGGCGCAGGCTTTACGATTGCTTCGTGGATAGCAGGAAGTAAGGGCTTGATTTCTTCGAGTGAGAGATAGCGATAGACGGAACCAATGCTTCCACGAGCACGGCCGTCCTCATTTTTCAGTCCGGCGCGCACGGCCTTGTAGAGCGCGGGGCGGTCCACACCTTCCAGTGATCGGCCGAGCATGCCATCACGCTCAAACAGGGAGAAGGAGAGATAGCGCTGCTGCATGCCGCGCGGGTCATTCTTTACATCCACTTGCGCCAGCAGTTCGAGTAGTTGTGGCACCGCCTTCATTGCAGGCGCGCCGATGGCTGCGAGTGCTTCAGCCGCTTTGATTCGGAGCCAGAGGTCTTGATGCGCGAGCGTTTTTTGCAAGGCATCTACGGCAGGCGCTCCACGGCCGCGCAGGAAAATCAACCCCTGGCAGGCGCCATAACGAGCATCAATGTTCGGGGAATCGAGCATCTCGACCAAAGGTGTCACCAGAGCGTTCTTGCGCCTTCCGATAGCCATGGCGGTTCGCTCGCGCACCACCGGCGACCAACTGCGAAGATGCCCGAGGAGTTGTTCTTCACTTAGCGCATCGTAGAAGCTTTTACGATCTTTGTTGTTCCAGCCACGCCCGTCGAGTATGAGTGACTGAGTTGCGGCGGCATTGAGTTGCGGCACTGCGTCGGGCTTTTTGCCCGTGAGATAAAGCTTCTTCAGCGGCATGGCGTAGGCCAGCAGATAGCCGCCGGTGCTATCCCATCCCGCAAAGCTGTCTTCCTCAGGTTCCGGAGGGCCTTGGTGCAGGAAGTTTCCGTTCGCACCGCGTGCGAGGTCGTAATACCATGTCCCAAATTCGCTCATCCACGCCCCCGTTGCCTGGGGTCCCGACATGGCAACGCCTGGCATCGCCCAAAGGATGTTGAAAAAATTGCCGGTGTGTCCGGTGTCCCGCTCCGATCCATGTGAAGCGACACTCATGCGCGAAAAGAACTCTGCCCCTTTCGATTCACCGAGCAGGTTGAACAGCACGGCAGCCATCCCGCACTTGCCATTGTCCTCGTGATTTTCAATCCATGGACTATGATCGCCGTAAGGAATCGCACCTTTACCAATATAAAAGCGTAACAACTTGGCACTGCGCTCGATCGCCTGATCTAAGGCCGGGTCTTTCACGCCCGCCTCACGGGCCATCACCAGCGAGATCGTCAGAGGCAAACCCGGCGAGTTCATCATCCCGTAGCCGCCAAGTCGTCCGTCGGGCTTTGCGAACCCGTGGCCCCACGAACCGACTGCGCTTTGACCATTGGCTGCTTCGAGGGCGAGTCGCGTCAAACCGGGCATGACCGAATCATCGCCCGTTGCAATCTTATATTCGGAAAGGAACATCATGACGTAGCCGTAATACCATGTTGCCATTCCTTCGGTTTTGTAGTTTGCGGCCCACTTGGTTTCCTTCTTGATCAGCGGGAGATAGCTGGGGTCGCCGCTGGCTAACAAAGCGAGGGCATTGAGCGATCGGGGGATAGGGTCTTGCCGCTTTGCATAGGAGGGATCTGCCATCTGTTTGGCGAGATCTTTGCACCCTTGTTCGAGAATGCGTTTGGACTTCGGGCAATCGTAGGGCGCAGTGGCGCTGTAAGTTCCAAGCACCGGAAGCTTCACTACGATTTCCGCTGTGCTGCCAGCGCGCCACCGGGTCAGGCTAAGCTTGCCTTGGCCGGCCTCCGATTCTGCAAGGGTTAGAGCCTTACCCATTTCGGTGCGCGGGTCATAGGAAAACGGCTTGCCGCCGACGCCGAGAATCACATCGCCGACCGCAAAGATGCCATCGGCGGGAGAATTGCTCTCCACTTTGGTGATCGCGATCTGGCGAGCGTCTGAGGTGACCATCTTGTCGCAATAAATCCAGCCACGCAGGCCGGTGGCACCGAGATTCCAGTCATGCTTTGCTTTTTTAGGGATCTTGTCGCCTTTGGTGAAGTCGGGAGCGGGTACCTCCGCCCCGAAGACTGAGCCGATCGTTACGAAAATGGTTAGGGTTGCAAGATATTCGAGATTGCTTTTCATGGGATCAGATTATTCCTTTGTTGGTAGTGTCACTGTAGCGGCTTGCTTTTTCTGGTTACGCACGAATGAAATCGAAAGCGGTTTGCCAACAGCGGAGTTGACGATACCGAAAAACTCTCGGAGGCCAGTCACAGTTTTACCATTGACGCCTTGTATCAAATCGTTGTCGCAGAAACCGGCTTTGGCGGCGAGACTTCCTGTGGGGACTTTTGTCAGGTGAACTCCGCCACTTTCTTTAGACACACCAAAGCTGGAAAATTCATCGCCTTGTAATTCCTGAATGGCAGCACCGAGCCAAGTGTCGGTCGGGCGCCCTGGATTGGTGGTTTTGGTTTGCTTTAGTGCAGGCAAAACCGGGGTGCGTGCAATGGCTTTAAGCCTTGGCGATTGCACACCAAACTTGTCCATCGGGAAATTTTTGAAACCGAGTTTCAATGCCGGTGATTCGTCTCGTACTCGGTAATCGCCCTTGGCTGGGTTAACGAACAAAGGGTCGCCGACGATCGAGTGCGCATCACAACCGTTGCCAGCAAATTTCGTGCGGTCGGTTTCGTTGGTGGTAAACAGATTCGAGTCCACCAGTTTTCCCCATTGTCCGCTCTTCATTAGAGCGGGACGATACGCGCCCATCCAGATGTTATTAGTTACGATGTCGCCGCTGTTTTCGTACCAGACATGGGGGTGCAGCGAATTGTTGACGGTAATATTATTCCAGACTCGACGGTGGAATCCTTCGCGAAGCTTGAGTCCGCCGTTCAGGAAAAGATTGTTGTAGATCTCGAAGTTTGATGAACCGTCGTCGAGGTCAACATCCCAACCGTGATCGCAGCGCCACCGACTGTTGCGAATAATGTTCGGCTTCACGGCGTCGAGGAGTGCCAGCGCAGGCAACTCTCCTGCGGGTGCTTTTAATCCCCAGAATCGGTCGCGACCCCACGAATTGAACGAACCATGATCGCCAGTTTCGCGCACGGTGTCGAACACATCGCAGAATTCGATTACATTACCACCCCAGCAGCCGTCGCCGATGTTGATACCAGCGCGGGAGGCATCGTAAATCGAGCAATGCCGGATTGTGATTCCCCGAGCCATGGAGATTTCAACACCGGTCGCTTGTTTCTCGACAACGCCGACATGACGAATGATGCAGTCTTCCACTAAGCAGTCTGCCGGGTAGTTGTCCGTCTTCGGGCCTGGAGTTTTATCGATATCGGCGTAATTATTCTTTTGGCTGTACTCGAAGAGTGGGTTGCGGACAGCGTTTGGATCGCCCACAAATGCAACTGCGCTTGCACCGGTATCGTGGATGTCGCAACCGACAACACGGATGCGGCGGTTGCGGTTATTTACGAAAATTGCATTGCCTCCGAGTTGGTCGAGTTCGCAATTGGCGATGGTGCAATCTTCGGAGTTGTTGAAAAGCAAGGCACCACCCCGGTATACAGTCCAGTCGCTACGCAATAAGGGTTCGCGCGTGTCCATGAAAGTTCGCGCCGCATGCCTGAAGATGAAACCTTGGAGTGTGACATCTTTTGTACCTTTGAATTCGATGAGATTGCGCAGTCGAACGATTTCGACCGAACCATCCCAAGCGGTGCCCGCAACTGGGAAATAATACAGTGTGCCTGTCTTGGCATTGTGAAACCATTCTCCGGGCGCATCTAGTTCCTCGAAGATGTTTTCGATGTACCGGTGCTGTAAATGCATTCCCATTTGCCGATTGTTTTGCCAACCGCCTTCGTAGGAAATCTCGCCATTGGGTTTTTTGCCGGTGATCCGGTAGTGGTAACCGCCCCAGTGTGCGATGTGCATTGCGTGGATGTATCCGCCCATCGGATCGACCCAGCGCTTGGCGCGCTCCTTACCGAACGCATCCGCTGCATAACCGCCGTAAGGCCGGATTTTCGCATCGTAGTTGGGGTAACGCGCCATGAGTTGGCGTTGGCCGTTGACGAAGAGTTGGTCAATCGCAAAACCCTGTGGCACCTTGGCTTGCATGATTCCGTCTTTGAACGGTTCCCATTTCAAATCAAGTTTCATCCCGCCGCTAATGATAACGCGCTCTCCGGGTGCAGCAGAATAGGATGTACCAGCATCCTCGGCGGTGAAAGTTAATGGTTGCTCGAGGTAATAGGTTCCCGCATGGACGATGACCGGCGACTTCGTCTCACGCGCTTTTTTTTGTGCCGCTACCAATGTGCGCACTGGTCCGTTCGGGCTGACGTGGATTTCGGCTGCCGACTTATTCAACTCACGCAAAGTGCCTCGGCCAGCCAAGTTGGAATGGCCGGAAAGGATGTTGATCTTGGCTGACTTTGCAGGCGCCAATCCAGCAAGGGCCATGACAGCTAGCAACGATAGAAATGCGAATAATGATTTAAGATGCATGTTTCCCTTTGTTTATTTCTGCAAAGCCAGCACGGCCTCTGCGAATGCCTTGCCCATCTGAGCGAAGATTTTTGCGCTGCCAAAATAGTGATAACCGCCATTGGAGGCGCCTTTGAGGGCGTCCTTGTCTTTGGGCGAAAAGACTTCCTCCAAGGCGAGGTCGAGCTTCTGCTTGTCCGCTTTGGTGATACCCTCAATCCGCAGATCTATCGCGGCATAGTTTTCTGGGGACTGGCCCGCAATGTTATATAAGTCATTGGAATAGGCCGCCAATATGTTCTTCCCCTTCTTCAATAATTTGATCTGGTCTTTATTAAAGACGATGGAACCATAACGCGGATTGTCCGCCGAACTGTTAGTGGTGTGAATCTTTTGTCCGTTCAAATAAATATGAAATCCTTGTCTGACTATTGCCAAACCCGCGATGCGATACGAATCGCAGGTGAGGTCTTCGACTTCAAAAGTTGTGCGCATCAGCAGGAATTCGCCATCTCCCCATCTTGAGGGGAATTTGTCAAAGTTGAGGTTGAAGATGCTGTGTGCCCAGTTCTTAAGAACGCCCTTTCCGATAGGGGCCTTGCCTGCCGTCCATTTGCTGTCATCGAAGTCGGGCCTGTACCAATTCTCCATCCCGGCTGGCAGTGTGATGTCACGGAATCGCCTGTCACGTTTTTCCATCTGGTCCTTCTTCTCTGTGGCATCAACCGTAGCGAAGCGCCAGATCTGTTCTTCTGGCAGAGGTTTACCAAGCGGCTTCCAGTAATGATTCCATTTTCCTTCCGTATCTAAAGTTCCATCCTTTTTCAATTTGTATGCCGTGGCGAGGATGTTGTTATAAGCGCCCTGATTCGCTAATGCGGCGGCAATGTTATGATCCCAGAAGGGAGCGGTATCAACGGCAACCACATTGCCCTTGAACTCGGGCATGTCGGCCGGTGCTGCCATGGCCTTGCGTAAATTCACATTTTTATCACCGTCGACTCCCAGCACGCCAATCACGAAGGGCATCTTCGGGGCCGATAGGTCTTTGCGAACATCGCGAATGAAGTGTGACAACAAGCGCGAGTATTCATCATAATTCCCATTGGGGTAGGTCTGGCTATCGACTAGGTCGTTAAAACCCTGAAACCAGACAAAACCAGCCAGTTCATAACCAGCCTTCTCATCATATTCCGGACAGACCCGCTTGATGTCCTTGGTCACTTTCCTGACATGCTCAATCATTGCCCGGTACATCACACCCGAGGCGGCATCCTTGTCATCCTGCCATTTTTTCCGGTCCTCGAGTTTAGGAATTCCGTGTGCGCCCTGGGGATGCTGAAGCCACACATCCTGAACCGCCTTAGGCAGCTTGTACTTTCCGGCACTGGGCGGACGGAAATCGGTGTTCAGACTCCTGCCTCCCCAAGATGTCTTGATGATGAGGACAGGCTCCTTGAGCATTTTTTCACTGTAAATACCGAAGGTGAACTCCGGGCCGATCTTACTGTCCGACGCACCGAACCCGGCTGTCAGTTTGCCTGTCTTCTCAAGCATGTCAGAGTACTGGTTGCCGCCGCAACCGAGCGACGAAATCCAGACATTCTCGCAGACCCTTGGCTTGCCCCCGGCATCACGCATCGCCGCGAGTATAGGCGCCGTCAACGGGTCTTTGCCGATGTAATCGAACGTCGAAGTGTCCGCATGCCCCTGCATGTTCGACTGCCCGGCGAGGATGAAGACCTTCACGGGCTTCTTCTTGCTGTCCGGGTTCGAGATTGGCTGCTCCGCCGCAGTAGCTTGGGCGGTGCTCATGACCGTTACTGCGAATAGCGCTAGCGCGGTGAGCCCGATCGATGAAAGAGCAAACGCTCTGCGGGTGATGGAGTTCTGTTTCATTTTTAATCTTTCTTTGTTTGTTTCTTTAATAACTCGACCATAGCCACACCCATGGCTTCGCCGACGTCCATATAGACTTCAGCTTTGCCGCCGTAGTGGCCGTTGCCGCTACCGCCTTGTGCCATGGGGTGTGTGTAGATGGTTGCAACATTGCCTTTGAACTCGGGGTACTTGCCTGTTGAGCCGTCAACTGCAAGATGTGCTTCGAGGATCTTGCCACCGTTGCCTCCCTTGCCCTTTATAGATTCACCCATCGTGCCGAGCACGAACTTCGCATTCGGTGAATTGAAGTCCTTGCGCAAAGCCTTGATTAACTGGACCAAATTTTTCTCGTAGTGAGCCGCCCAGACTGGATTGCCGGCGTCCTTTTCACCCTGCCAGTAAAAAAAGCCGGCCACCTCGTAGCTCTTCGCCCCGGGGTAGTGTTTGTCGAGATCCGCAAGCACCTTCTTGGCATCCGCCGTGTCATCGTCATACTGTTTGCCAGCATACCAGCCT
>Ga0209553_1000581_pt1 | contig 18944 bp, 15 predicted proteins | sample LauGreFBDMM110DN_2_FD_188217 | JGI IMG/M metagenome (GOLD analysis project Ga0209553, IMG submission 188217) | Freshwater lake microbial communities from Lake Michigan, USA - Fa13.BD.MM110.DN (SPAdes) (version 2) | ecosystem: Environmental > Aquatic > Freshwater > Lake | place: Lake Michigan...
CCCATGTGCTCTTGGTGTTGGGGCTTCGCACCAGTGATCGATATGATCCGCGAGGATTACTCAGACCGCCTCAGTATGGAATTATTACTCGGCGGGTTAAGACCCGGAACCAAGTTGCCGATGGAGTCCTCCCAGCGGGAAGAGATACTGAACCATTGGCATGCTGTTCACCTTAAGACCGGGCAGTCATTCCTCTTTGAGGGCGCGATGCCACCCGGTTTCATCTACGATACTGAGCCTGCGAGTCGGGCGATTGTGTCCACGTCAATGATCAACCCGGGTGTAACCTTCTCACTATTAAAGGTCATTCAGTCGGCCTTCTATCTCGATCAGTCAGACGTCACCAAGACTGAGGTTCTGTCATCACTCGCATCTACCGTGGGGATTGATTCACACCAGTTTATTCCTCTATTTGAATCGGATGAGATGCGCTCTCAGACCCTCGCTCAATTTAATAAATCACGCGGGTGGGGTGTTCATGGATTCCCCACTCTGATCCTGCAAGATGGACAGGGTTATAGTCCACTCAGCAGTGGTTACGTCACACTCGATGAACTCCGGCCCAAGATCGATTCCTGGCTTACGAGATCATGAACCCGATCATCGATGCTCTATCGCGTGGCCTTCGAGATCTGTTTCAGTTGAGGGTATTGTGGATCGTGATCTGGCCGATTGTATTGGCAACTATGGCATGGTTAGTCTTGGGGGTGATCTTCTGGGACACTTTCTCCGGATGGATTGCTAGCGGCCTCACCGGTATCGGCATTCAGAACTGGCTCGAGGGTGTGGAGCCGCGCTGGGTTGCGTATGCAATCCAGGCAACGGCTCATCTCATCTTGTTCGTTCCACTGGTCTTCATCACCGCTCTGGTGATCACCTCACTATTCGCAATGCCTGCTCTGATCCGTCTGGTGGAGATAGATTATCCGATACTTGATCGCCGCAGTGGTAGCAATGGTAGCAATGGCGGCAACCTAGGCGGGAGTCTTAAGAACTCTCTCATCGCGATCGGTGTATTTACCAGCATCTGGTTAGTGACCTCCCCTCTCTGGTTAATCGGGGCGGGAGCACTGGTTCCATTCATCGCGACAACCTATCTGAACCAGCGTTTATTTCGATATGATGCCCTGTCAGAACATGCTGACCCAGGGGAGATGAAGACTCTGATCAGGACACATCGGTCTTCATGGTGGACCTTAGGATTTCTGACCGGTCTGATTCAGTTCGTGCCAATACTAAATCTGTTCGCACCTGCACTGACGGGATTGACATTCATTCACTTCGGATTGGCACGATTGTCTGAACTACGGAATTTGACAGCGGTCAGAAATGATTTAAACGAGTCCTGAGCTAAGTGATGGATCCTCAAGATGAATGGAGCGTTTACATGGTCCGATGTCTGGACGGAAGTCTCTATACCGGGATTGCCAAGGATGTATCACGACGTGTATCAGAACATAATTTGGATGATTCTCTTGCGGCTAACTATACCCGTAGCAGACGTCCTGTCACCCTCGTCTACCAAGAAAAGCAAGAAACCCGATCCTCTGCAAGTAAACGCGAGTACGCAATCAAGCAGATGAGTAGACACGAGAAATTGAAGCTGATCGATGCCGTAAACCTGACCCCATAACCGCTTACACCTTCAAATCAACCGCAGTATACTCACCGACATGAGACCTGAGACCCTTCTGATCGTTATTGCCGCCGCGGTCATGATCGCAATGACATTCCTCGTGATCAGGATGGGTATTCTCTCGGCTGTGATCCGTAACATGCTCTCTCAGCAGGCAAAGCTGATCGAGGATAAGCACCGAGAGATGATTAAGGACTCGAATGAGGGTCTGACTCGGCAGGGTGACCGATTATCTGAAATGCTCACTAAAACCTCTGATCAGCTACGGGTTGTGGTTGAGGGGAGGCTCGACCAGATCAGCGGCAGGGTAACGGAGCGTCTTGATGAGGGATTCAAAAAGACTAATGACACCTTCATCAGTGTGATGACACGTCTTGCGACCATTGATGAGGCCCAGAAAAAGATCGATGGGCTCACCACCAATATGATGAGCCTACAGGAGCTACTCGGTGATAAGCGCTCTCGCGGTGCATTCGGTGAAATTCAGTTGGATGCGCTGGTACGGAATATCTTACCGGCCGGTGCTTATGCGATGCAGCATACCCTCTCAAACAATAACAGGGTTGATTGTGTACTCCATCTCCCCCCCCCTACCGGTATGGTGGCGGTTGATTCTAAATTTCCGCTGGAGAATTATCACCGGATGTTTGATCGCGAGACCAGTGAGACTGATCGTGGGTCAGCTCAAAAGCAGTTCAGATCAGACCTTAAAAAACACATCGATGACATCTCTGGCAAGTATATCCTCCCCCCCGAGACCTGTGATGGCGCTGTCATGTTCATTCCTGCAGAGGCCGTATTTGCAGAGATCCATGCTTATATGCCAGATGTGGTGGATTACGCGATGCAGAGGCGTGTATGGATCGTCTCACCAACCACACTGATGGCGGTTCTGAACACCGCTCGTGCAGTATTGAAGGATGTTGAAACCCGTGAACAGGTCCATATCATCAAGCATGAACTCTCTAAGCTGGGACAGGATTTCGGACGTTTTGATGACCGAATGAAGAAGCTTGCAGAGCACATACGACTCGCCAATCAGGATGTTGAAGAGGTCCATATCTCCAGTCGCAAGATCAGCCAACGATTCGCCAAGATCGAGTCGGTCGATCTGGATCTGACCCCCGTAGACAATAAGCCGATCGCTCGTTCAGACAAGGACCCTGTCTAGGATGCGATGTCATGAATGAATCCTTTATCGGTGGTGATATTGGCGGCACCAAGACCCTATTAAGACTGGTGCAAATGACGGGGGGTCAGGCCCAGTTGCGGCATGAAGAACAATACAACAGCCTTTCCTATACCAGTCTCTCAGATATCCTCAAGGACTTTCTAGGAAGTGTCTGGATGCGTGATGGGCATTGCGAGTTAGGGGCCGCTTGCTTTGCAGCAGCAGGTCCAGTTTCCAATCAGAGAGTCAGTCTGACCAATCTGACTTGGTCGATCGATGCAGCCGCCATCGGAGCCGAGTTCTCTATTCCTCATGTGAAGATCATCAATGATTTTGAGGGTGTTGCAATCGGGATCGAGTCTCTTCACAAGAGTGATCTGATTACACTACAGGCAGGAAGACCCGAAGTACGGGGGGCTCGTGTGGCACTCGGTGCAGGGACCGGTATGGGGGTATCGTGGATGACCTGGCAGGATGGTCATTACCAGATACTACCGACTGAGGCCGGTCATATGGACTTCGCACCCTTAAATGAATTGCAGAATAGACTGATCGAGCATCTCTGGAAAGAGTTTGGCCATGTCTCGTATGAAAGGGTGCTATCCGGCCCTGGACTTACAAACATATTTAATTTTTTACAGTCGAGCATCGGTCTTAGCTCAGGACTTGTGAAGGCAGAGATGGATAACGATGGTGCATCCCAGGTGACCGATCTCGCGCTGAACCGTAAGCACCCCATCGCGGTCAAGGCACTCGATCTATTTGTCGAGATTTATGGCGCCTATGCCGGAAATCTGGCGCTGGCAGGACTCACTCGGGGTGGCGTGTATGTGGCAGGCGGGATTGCTCCGAAGATTCTGAACAAGCTTGGGGAGGGTAGTTTCATGCGTTCCTTCCGTAGCAAGGGACGTTACTCAGAGATGATGTCTGAGATTCCAGTCTGCGTAGTGATGAATCAGAAGGTCGGTCTGATCGGTGCGGTGGAGGAGTCTCACCGGATGATGGACTCTACGAGCGAGATATAACCGGGCTAGATACCGAGCGCTTGCTGGGGGTCCTGATATTTAAGTCTGAGAGCCATGGCAACAGCACGGTGGGTCACTTGACCTGAATAAATGTTAAGACCACACCTAAGGTGTGGATTATCCAAACAGGCCTTTTGAGTACCCTTATTAGCGAGTTCAACTGCAAATGGCAAGGTCGCATTATTGAGTGCAAATGTCGACGTCCGCGCAACTGATCCTGGCATATTAGCAACGCAGTAGTGTATGACACCATCGACCAGATAGACCGGGTCGGTATGAGTGGTGGCATGACTGGTCTCAAAACACCCCCCCTGATCGATCGCAATATCAAGAACGACTGAACCCGCTCTCATCCTTCTGATCATCTTGCGACTGACAAGCTTGGGTGCGGTCGATCCTGTGACCAATACCGCTCCGATGACCAGATCAGCATCGATCACATAATGCTCAATCGAGTCGACCGATGACTGGATAGTATTGAGTGAGTCGCCAAACATCTCATCCAGTTCTCGTAACCTGTCTGGATTTTTATCGATGACGGTGACCATGGCCCTCATTCCGAGTGCGATACGGACCGCCTGTGTGCCAGCGATACCCCCACCGATGATGACCACATTAGCCGCCTTAACACCGGGCACGCCACCGATTAAGACACCCGAACCACCCTGAGCCTTTTCTAAGTAGTGAGCACCAATCTGAACCGACATACGGCCTGCAACCTCAGACATGGGCGCGAGTAGAGGTAGTCCACCGTGCTTGTCTGTCACAGTCTCGTACGCGATCGCAGCACAACCCGAATCAAGTAATTTATTAGCCTGCTTTGGATCTGATGCTAAGTGAAGGTAAGTGAAGATTGTCTGACCGGGGCTCAGCATCTTGCACTCGTTCGGCTGAGGCTCCTTGACCTTCACAATCAGCTCAGAGTCAGAGAATACCCTGACCGGACTCTTAGCGATTGATGCACCAACCGACTTGTAGTCCTTATCACTCAGGCCGATCCCTGCACCGGCATTCGTCTCGACCAGTACACGATGACCCTTATAAATTAATTCGCGGACGGAGGATGGAGTGAGGCCGACTCGGTACTCCTGATTAACAAGCTCTTTTGGTACTCCGATCAGCATAATCTTGTCCTAGTGTAGAGGTGAGTTCTATTCTTTAAATGGCTTCGGATCTCTACCTTTCAGAAGAGAATCGTCCGGATGATGATACCTTAAAATAAACAGGACCGTTCTTCGGATATCCCATCTGGATGATAGCCCTGACCACTCAATAATCCTTGCAACCGAACCCTTCCAGCGCTAGCATGATACGGCCAGACCTTATGAAACGTATTTAAATTAATGGGTATCAATCTAGAACCCAAAAATTAAACTCGCACGAACACAGGAGAGAAGGATATGAAACGCATTAAGTCTATCATCACCATCGGCGTAGTCACCATCACGATGTTTGCATGCTCGCACATCCCATCCACACCACTCGTCACGAACTATAAGGATGGAGAGTTACCTATCCCTTCGGGCTACGAGAGCTGGCCGAAGTTCCTGTCGGCGGTACAGCGCCCAGAGGTTAAACAGGTACGAGAGATCTATATCAACCCGATCGGACACCGGACCAAGATGGGTGAATCCTTCCCGAATGGGACACTCACCGTCATGGAGATCTATAAGGCTCTTGAATCCTCCGATGGGTCCCCTCTTAAGAGCTCAGATGGAAACTTCATCAAGGGCGAGTTACTAAAGATTGCCGTGATGGGGAAAGGGGCTGGATGGGGTGACACCGTCATCCCAGCTGAATTGAAGAATGGTGATTGGATATATTCAATCTATCTTGCAGACGCTAAGACCAAGGCACCTGACAATACCGGTGCCTGCCGTGCTTGCCACTTACCGCTCACAGAGAAGGATTACATCTTCCGCTACGACGAGTACTTCGAGAAGCGGGCCAAGCAACAATAATCTCGGTATCGCACCCCTCCGATCTCATTCAGTCAAGAACGGCCGTTCTGCGTTATATAGCAGAACGGCCGTTTGTCATTGACAGACTCCAGACCCAATTCGCTTAATTACAGTCGTTACGGACTGCAGGCTCGAACGACCCAGAAATCTGCTGCGACATCAGACCATCCATCACCTATCATTAAATTTAGCCATTTTAATCAGCTTGAAGTCCTGCATATCTATACTTTATGAGTCTCAGAAAGACGGTCAATGCTCTCTTACAGCTCTTTATGGTGGGGGCACTATGCGCCTGCACAGGCAGTACATCCTTCTTGCCGGATAAGATACAGCTCCAAAAAGATCTCAAGACTCCACCAACCTGGATCAAGGTTAAAGACCCTTATCTAAGCAGCAGCGAGAAGCTAGAGGAGGCTGAGTATCTGGGATACCCGGCGGAGAAGATTCTTGATCATTATCTCGGCAAGAAGTGGAGAGAGGCTGATAATGACATTCAATTTAGCAGCAAAGACGGTTCAGATGTGGTCGTTCCGGTGGAACGATTTAAAATGCATAAAGCCTATATCGTCTTTGAGCAGAGGGGTCTTTATAGCGTCTCAGAAAAAACCCTCCAGTTAAATGAGGGAATCTCAGAGATGGGGCCCTACTTCCTTATTTGGGATGATATCTCATCTCTGGATGAGATCAAGACTGATCTCCCCTACTGGTCCTTTCAGGTCTCACAAGTCTCTCTAACGATCAGTACCCGACAGGCTCTCCTTCCGAAGGGTATGTCAGGAGACTTTGCAGAGCAGGCCGATCTCAGCAAGAAATACTGCCTAGGTTGTCACCAAGTGAATGGAGTAGGCAGTAAGAATCAATTGGTGTCATCAATGAACCTGGTGAAACGCGTTAGAGGTTTGGATGAGACCGACTTTCTGACTTGGGTCCTAACACCGAAGATCATGATGCCCAGCACAACAAAGACCCCATTCCTAGAGGATCATCCCCTCGAAGAACGGGTCAGGGTGGCCACACAGATCTATAGCTACCTCAAGGCATTGCCCGTTCATTAGGATCCCCACCTCGACTGGTATCAGTCTGAAAGCTTATTAGAGGCCTTCTTCTTACTCGAGCAGAGTGATCAGTTTATTCTTCTGATCATTCATAGCATCCTCGTATTTTCATTGTCCATCTTCCTCCTGGACTATCTGCGGGCTCGGTCAGAACATGTACACGAGTGGGCACCACACCCCCCAACGGCGGTGGGTCTGTCTGCTGTCTTTGCACTATTCTTGGCATTTCATGCATCAGCAATCTGGGCCCAAAAAATGACTGCTGAGAGGGCATTCTCCTCTGTATCCGGATCCGCCCAAAAGTTTGCAGACTTTATCGGCCCGAACCATGTCGACTCCCCTGAAGCTAGAACCGCTTTCAGGAAGTACCTGCTCGCCATCGTTTATGATGAGTGGTACGCCACCGATAACCTCGTACCAAGCTCACGAGCACAAGACCTGCTGAAAGAGCTTAATGCAATCACGATAGACTTAGGTAACTCTGGCAAGATTAACGGAACCGTTCAGTCACATCTTTTTAGGATGGTCGATGACCTTGCATCTGTCAGATCGACAAGGCTCTGGATCGGCGCTCACCATCTAGATACCGATGCCTGGTCAGTGGTCCTGTGGCTGGGGCTGATCGCTCACCTAGGATTTGCGGCGGCCCATCTTGACAAGCCCCGTGGTGGAAAACTTCTTTTGGCGCTCTTTTCGATCGGGACGACATCTTCCTATTGGTTATTGATCGTGGCTAATAATCCTTATAATAATAAGAAGATTCTGGATCCAGAGATACTCCTCCGTATCATGGTCTGATTAAAGTAATAGAGAATGACTGGATTGAGATTCATCAATATATAGAGGGCTCTTAAAAGTGTTCAATTTCATTAAGAATATGAAGATCAGAACGGCGGTCATCGCTGTCGCAATTCTTCCCCTCATGTCGAGTTTTATTTACTCGACACACTCTGTCTATTCAGATCTACAGACGGTCAGTGAATTAGAGTCCTTGGGCCGTCTAACCAAACTCACCATCAAGATGAATGAATTAGTCCATGAAGTGCAGCTAGAAAGGGGCGTCTCATCGATCTACTTGGGGAGTCAAGGGAAGACCTTTGCTAAGGAGTTGTTAGATGAACGTAAGGCAACCAACACAAAGAGAACTGAATTTATAGATCTGATCAAGCGTTCTGACATTAAGGAGTATGGTGATCAATTCTCTGGTGGGATCGATAGCCTGATTAAGGATCTGACCCGTCTCGATTCCATTCGTGAACGGGTAGACCATTTCACAATCTCGATACCGGAAGAGGTCGAATACTTCTCAAGTCTGAATGCACAAAGCATGGACATCATCTCCAAGATGGCCTTGATGAGTTCCAGCTCGGAGATTACAACCCGAATCATTGTGTATGTGAACTTCATGAGAGCGAAAGAGTTTGCTGGGATGGAGCGTGCCACAGCCTCTGGCGCTTTCGGTCAGGGGATCTTCTCTCAATCCGCAAAGGATCGAGTCAAGCACTTGATCACAGCACAGGAAGTTTATCTAAAGCTATTCAGAGGGCTTGCCACAGCGGATGAGGTTGATTTCTTCGACTTAACCATGTCCGATAAGGCTGTGACCGAGGTCGACCGGATGCGTGAAGAGTTCATCCTGACGAATGATTCAGTATCGGCAAAGGGTAACCAACGTGACTTAACTGAATTTGCTGTTGATTGGTTCGATAACATCACAGCCAAGATTAACCTCATGAAAAAGGTCGAGAATAATCTCGCGGATAATTTAGAAGCCAGTATGGAGAAGACGCTGGCCTACACAAAACAAAAGACCGCCGCTGCGACAGCACTACACCTTCTGTCCACACTACTGGCATTACTCATCTTCTTTCTGATCACACGATCCATTAATCGATCCTTCAGCGAGGTCCTGACATCGATGAAGGGCTTGGCTGCTGGGGTCACGAGCACTCTGATCCCGGGTGAGACTCGGAACGAGATGGGAGAGATGACCAAGGCTCTGCATATCTTTAAGGGTAATAAGATTAAGGCGGATGAGCTTGCTGCAATGATCGAGAAGCAGCGTGAGGTAGAGATCGGGTTAAATAAGCTTGCAGAGGTGTTACGGGACCATGAGGATATGAACATTCTCTCGGGTCAGATCGTCCACCTTCTGTCTCAGTATCTTGATGTTCAGGTCGTTGCGCTATACGTTCTGGGTGAGGGAGAGATTTATACCTGTAAGGCACGTTACGGGTACCCAAAGAAAGGCTGCATCGATCAGTTCGGACATCAGGATGGAAGTCTCGGTCAGGCCGTTCTTGATGCCACACCGATCACCGTTAAGAATATCCCCAGCTATGCTCACCTGACACTGGGTCTGGGTGTGGTCCCCATTGATAGCTTGTTAATCTTCCCACTGATCCACGACGGTGTTGTCGTGGCTGTGATCGAGATGGGTTCACTTCGACCCTTTGACGAGGAAAAATTAGCTTGGCTAGAGAAGGCCAAGAGTGGCCTCGCGATCACTATCCGTATGACCTTAGATCTTGAACAGCGTACCCTCGCAGAAAAAGAATTGGCCAGGGCAAAGGATGATGCAGAGGCCGCCAATAAGACTAAGAGTGCCTTCCTTGCAAATATGAGTCATGAGCTACGCACCCCCATGAATGCAATCATCGGATACAGTGAGATGCTGATGGAGGAGGCAGAGGATGTCGGCCAAGAGGGGTTTATCCCAGACTTGAAAAAAATCAATCAGGCGGGGAATCATCTCCTCTCACTGATTAACTCAGTACTAGATCTATCCAAGATCGAGTCTGGAAGGATGGAGGCCTATGCCGAGAACTTTGAAATTGACGGACTGATAGACATGGTCTCAGGAACCGCTCAACCTCTCATGTCAAAGAATAACAATCACTTTGAAATTAAACGCGGCCCCGTTCTTGGTAATGCATTCCAGGATGTTACAAAGCTACGCCAAGCACTTCTGAACCTGATATCGAATGCAGCAAAATTTACCCATGACGGGACCATCACTCTCGCCGTCAATCGTGAAATTAATGATGGAGCCGATTGGCTAGTACTCTCAGTCAGTGATACCGGGATCGGTATCCCATCAGATAAGCTGGAATATGTTTTTGAAGAGTTCAGCCAGGCAGACAGTTCGACCACCCGAAATTATGGAGGGACCGGTCTGGGTCTGGCCATCTCACGACGCTTCTGCCAGATGCTCGGTGGTGATATCACCGTCACCAGCCAAATAGGAACGGGATCTGTCTTCACAATAAGACTCCCTGCAACCCTCCCCGGTACTGAGTCCCAGACCCCTCATGAAATACCATCCGCCCTACCAGACGATGGTCACAATAATCTTAGTATTGAAGAACGTGCCAATACGGTACTGGTCATTGATGATGATGCAGGTGCCTGCGAGATCATTAGGCGCCTACTCGAGAAGGATGGATTTAATGTTGTAGTGGCGCATACCGGTCAGGATGGACTACGGATTGCACACGAGATGCCACTGGTCGCAATTACACTCGATGTCACGATGAATGGGCTTGATGGATGGTCCGTTCTGAGCGTACTCAAGGCTGATCCCAATCTTAAGGACATCCCGGTCGTGATGCTGACGGGGATTGATGACAAGGGTAAGGGTTACTCACTCGGAGCGACGGATTATCTGATTAAGCCCGTGAGCCGTGAGCAGTTAAATAATGCCCTTCAAAAGTTCTATACTCCAAGCCGTATCAGCTCGGTATTACTCATTGAAGATGACCTCCCGACCAGATCGGTCATGGCACGGACACTAGAGAAGATGAACTGGACGGTCTATGAGGCTGGTAATGGCCAAGAGGGGCTCGACCGTTTGGAGCAACATAAACCCGATCTAATTCTTCTGGATCTCATGATGCCGGTCATGGATGGATTCGAGTTCCTCATTAAGATGAGATCTAAGTCTGACTGGATCGATATCCCTGTGATGGTCCTAACAGCGAAGGATCTAACCCCTGAGGACCGGAATATACTTAAGGACAAGGTCTCTGTTGTTGTTGAGAAGGGGAAGAGTGATTATGAGGAGGTTGCGAAAATGATCCGACAGGTGGTCGATAGTCCACCCTCCCAGACCCATTAACACACCGATCAGATCAATCATTAAATCATTAAAGAGACGAGAGAGAGAATGCCTAAAATACTGTTGATAGAAGATAATGAAATGAACCGGGATATGCTGTCACGACGTCTGGAGAGGATGAAGTTCGAGGTGGTGATGGCGGTTGATGGTCAGGCAGGAGTGAATATGGCGACCTCTGAGAGTCCTGACCTTATTCTGATGGACTTAAGTCTGCCAGTGATCGATGGGTGGGAGGCAACAAGGAGGATTAAGGCCAACCCAGTGACCAAGAGTATCCCACTCATCGCGCTGACCGCACATGCGATGCAAGGTGATGAGAAAAAGGCTTTCGATGCGGGTTGTGATGACTACGACACAAAGCCAGTCGACTTTAAGAGACTACTCGGTAAGATCGAGAAGTATCTCGGACCGATCGCTTCCTAATCTTAACGATCTCTAGTAGATCTGCTGAGCGAGTACCACGATCTGGTCGTCCTCACCGAATGACCAGACCATGTCTCTGCGTGGATTCAGAATGACCTCTCCATTATTTCTCGAGAGAAAGAATCCGAGAGCAATCTCCATCCTCTGCTGTGCTGCATAAATGATTCCATTGAATTGGTAGTCCTGACCCAACTCGACATAAAGACTCGCCGGTCTCAGACTGATCTCAACACCGCCCGCACTCAGTAACTCTCGGTAGATCGGGCTGAGGACCTCCTGAAGAGAGACCTGAGCTAGCTGCGCACTCACCACATTAGAGCTGATGACGATATCGTCAACACCAAGTTCAGCCATCAGACCTCGGTTAGACTCATCCGTAATCTCGACCACGATATGGGTATGAATCTTCTCGTATTTACGTCGGTCCCACAGACGGAGAAGTATGCAGAGTGTCCGTGTATCGATATCCTCACCCCCTCTGCCCGTATCATCTGCTGGGACGATGATGCTCTGAAAGCTGGATAGATCAATCTTTGAATAGGGTGTTGTGTCTGCAGGGTCTGCCTCAACGAATTGCAAGACCAGATTTTTAAATCCCCCATCCTGACGTTCTGATATCTTCTTCGAGGCCTCATCCGGCGTCCTGACAGAGACGATACAGATCTCGGTCCCCTCAGATGCATGAGCATCTAGCTCCTGCATAATATCGAAAATCATGTCTGACCAACCCATCACCAAGACCCTTCTCGGTGTCTTGATATGGCTATGATCACGAGGGGTTGAAAGAGTCTGGTGGTTAACCTCAGAAGGAACATAATGAACCGGTAGAGAACCCGCAATGACGATCAGTTTCTCATCGGATGCGACCTCGTAATCAGGCTCTGGATTGAGTGCTGCTGCGTACTTTAGGAGACCACCCTCCCTCTTCTGCCAGGTAATTCCGATCGGGATACCGTCGGTGATTCGGTAAGCAATATCCTTGATCGAGATGTCAGTACATTCAGGAATTTGCTGGACATGAATGCTATTTCCGATGATCGAGAAGAGCTCATTGTAGATGTGAGAGACTCCCGGATTACGGATCGATTGGACGATGACCTTGCTGATCACTTTGGCAGATGAGATGATCCTTAACTTATCTCTTGATGCAATCTTAGCCAGCTCAAAGTTGCGCTCATGAACGATCTCGGCCGTTATCTTGGGCATCTCTCCATTCCAATCACTCTTCGCTGCCAGTAATACCATCATCTTGATGGTGTCAATGTCATCAGAATCGGTCGAGAGGATGATGATGCTACGAGCGTAATTCAGAGCAACACGATCAAGTTCAAAGAGATTGCTCGGACGACCGCTCCTCAGGATGATGGTGATCGATTCATTCTGAATCCCAGCAGACTGTAATTCAGACTGCATATCCTTAATCTCAAGAGGTGCCAGGATGACTACCTTGATGCCGGGCTCTAGGCAGGCCAATTGACGAAGCACAGAAAAAATTTTCTGATTCCATCCGAGAACCAACATATGGTCACGCTCAAGGACCGGTGTCTCACCCCTTCTTAGCGCTTGTATATGAGAATCGACCGCATGATCGATGAGGGATAATAGAATCCCGAATGCCACTAATCCCATAATCGACAGGCAGAGCGAATATGCGATCACAACCGGTGTCGCACCATACATCGGGACGAACATCTCTAAGAACAGAACTTGACTGAATGACCACCAGAGAGAGTCTAGAAAACCTTGATCTAGATTTCTGGGGATTCCGCTAACGGCCGCATTCTCTGCAGAAAAAAGCCCAAAGAAGTAAGCTGTCATCCCGAAAGCGGTGAGAGACACCACCAGAATAATCAGAAGCAGTATCTGACCCGCAAACTTGCGCGCAAATACCCTGTCAATCAGGTAGCGTGAATGCTCTTTAATCTTCTTTAAGGAGGTTAACATTTCACTCGCTCTGAATATCCCGTATATGACTCAGTCTCGTAAACTACCCGGTGAGAGGGGTACCTAAATACTAGCCCTGATTCGCCGGTTAGGTTGCTAATGATGCACCCATCTTCATACATACCTCCTCTTCAAGAGATCGGCAACCGATTGATCCAACCGGTCTGCCCTCCTGACCTCCTCAAATCTAGCCATTAAGTCCTCTGGGCGGAGGCGATTTTTTTCAGAACCGCTAAAGTCATGGACCACTCGCCCCCGGTGTAGCATGACCAAACGATTCCCAAGATCAACCGCCTGCTGCATCGAGTGCGTCACCATGAAAGTGGTCAGTCGATTCTCTGAAACAATCCTCTCCGTAATTCTGATCACCTGGTCAGCACTCTTGGGATCCAGTGCCGCGGTATGCTCATCTAGCAGTAATAGCTTTGGCTTTAGCCATGTCGCCATGAGTAGGGTTAATGCCTGCCTCTGACCGCCCGAAAGACTCCCAATAATATTATCGAGTCGGTCCTCTAACCCCATCCCGAGGGTCTTGATCGTATCAATAATCTGATTCCGAAGGTCCTTATTTAAGACCCGTCCAAAACCCCTCGGAAGACCTCGATAGGCTGCGAGGGACAGATTCTCAGCGATTGAGAGGTTCGGGGCCGTTCCACTAAAAGGATTTTGAAAGACGCGTCCTATGAATTTTGCACGTTTATACTCTTGCCAGTGAGTGACATCATTTCCATCGATCCAGATCGAACCCTGATCAACAGTGAATCCACCCGCAATTGCATTCAAGAGGGTCGACTTACCAGAACCATTGGTCCCGATGACCGTGACAAACTCGCCCTCCTCGATGGATAGAGTGATCCCCTGCAATGACCTGACCTCATTGATTGTTCCAGGGTTAAATGTCTTGTAGATATCTTTAATCTCAAGCATTTTATTGTGTAACTATGGAACGTGACTTTAACTTCTTAATTAAAGTCGGAAGGATGAGTGCGGCAAATACAAAGCATGCAGTGATGAGTTTCAAGTCATTCGGGTCGAGTCCGAGCCTAAGTGCAACAGCAACTAATAGCCTGAATAGAACGGCCCCGAAGATGGCACCCGCCAGCAAATGACCCAGACGCTTTGTACCGATCAATGACTCTCCGATGATAACGCTCGCGAGACCCCATACCAGCATCCCAATCCCCATTTGAACATCAGCAAATCCTTGATACTGACAGAGCAATGCCCCCGATACAGCGACCAGTCCATTGGATATCGCGAGTCCAAAGATCTTCATGGTTCCGTCATTAATACCTAACGCCCTGACCATCTGGGCATTGTCACCAGTCGCCCTCATTGCGGTACCGATATTCGTATTAAAGAAAATGAATAACAGGAGAGAGACCGTCACCACGATCGAGAACGTGATCAGAAGAATCGAAAAGTCATGGACCGGTACCTCATGACCGATGAACATGAATGTCTTAACCCCTCCAAATAAAGAGGAATTTAAATCGTCCGCCCAGTCTGTGAAAGTGAATGAGTTCATGAGAGGGATATTGCTCCTTCCCATGATGTGCAAGTTAACCGAGTAGAGTGCCGTCATCGTTAAGATGCCAGACAGAAGTCCATTAACATTAAACTGGGTATGAATAATACCGGTCGTCGCACCCGCAACCGACCCTGCAAGTAATGCCGCTAGGGTCGCGATAACGGGATTCACTCCACTCACCAGGAGGACCGATGCAACAGCCGCACCGAGCGTGATACTCCCCTCAGCGGTCATATCCGGAAAGTCATAAATTCTAAAGCTGATAAAGACACCAATCGCGAGGAGTGCGAGGATGATCCCGATGGTGAGTGCACCCAGGAGGAGACTCATTCTGAACCCTCCATCATGAGTGGTGAGAACCAGCATGCACCCCTCTTGAAATTACTTTGATCTAACCGGGTCTGGTCCTGATCATCGCATAACAGATGCAGAAGACCTGACGCAGGACCGGTCTCGAATAAGGTACGGACAGTCTTATTAAGATCGATCTGACCCTTCTGAATCGGAACATAACTAAATGGAACGGCATGGACATGACCCAGATGACTCCCATCCCCACCTAATGGCCTCAGGAAGGGCATTAAAGAGATCGGGGTATAGTCTTTATGTGAGATCACACCGCATGCAATGACAAGAGAACCTGCATCAAGACGTTCTGCCGAGAATGATAGCCAGTCCCGCATCGCTGGAAATCCGAAGGGTGCATCAGGTTGAGATTGATTGGCAGGTGATCGGTGAAGGCTCGCCCCGATTAGACCGGCAGACTCGGCCACAATGACCATGCACGCCATCGGAGCACCGACCCGTTCTAGAATGGTACTTGAGAGTTCCTCGAGGGAGATTGTTTTATCAATGGTCCGTGGCTCGAACCTCATCAAATGATTAAACTGTCCCTGACAGATCAACCCATAAAGGACCTGCAACTCGGGGGTGTAGTCCTCATCTGAAATCAAGAAGTCACAGATGCTGGATCCATCACCGGCTTGATACGCGGTCACCCCTGAGACAGATAAAAATTCACCGAACCGGTTCTGACACTCCTTAAAGCTGTGTCCAAATGCCCCCAATCCTAATGCCATGACCGAATCCGGTACCGAGAGTGTATGGCTATCCCTCTCAGTGAATTGACATCCATCAAGGAGTGTCGGATCACCGAGTAATCGACAGACCATTCCATCTCTACCCTCACCCATCCGAAAGGTTTCAAAAGAGGTCGATTCCGAGGAGAAGGCATCCCCCTGAGAGATGCTTTTAAGGTTCAGGGTCTCATCATGACTCTCTGATGAGAGATCGAAACCCCCTATCTTTAAAATCTTCTCGATCCGGTTCGGAGGGTTCTCAAGACCAAAATAACCATCAATCTCTTTTAACTTCTGTTTGAACGAGACCAGGACCCTGAGCCCGATCGAGCTCAGATAATGTACCCCTTCAAGGTTAATGATGATCCTGTGATGACCCTGACGTAGCAGCTCATCCAGTTCATCCGTTAGATGTCCTGCCCAGTATCCATCCAGTCTACCGACCATGGTCACGATGATGATATTGCCGCGTTTTTGGCTTGAGATTTCCATAGGATGAGGATTAGTTCGAGACGCGGGTCGCGTCCTCAAGTAGGCTTTTAGGGAATGTAATCCCTAGTCTCTTAGCGACTGAATCATTCAGAATCACCTTCTTTATAGCGACCTCTTGGAATGGAATTTTATCAGGAGATTCTCCCGAGAGGACTCTACTCGCAATAAGACCACCCGCGTACCCGGCCTCATACCATCCAAGTCCGACCGCTGCGATGGCGCCATGCTTGATAAATTCCGGATCATTAATGATGAGTGGTAGACGGGAGTCATTAGCAGCCTTAACCACAGCATCGATCCCCTGTAGGACCGTATTGTCCCCCGTAATCCAGATCGCCTGTGCACCACGCTGAGATAGCGTCTGGGCTGCCAACAGAATCTCACTGCTTGATGTGATTGTGACCTCTTCTAACTTAATACCGGAACGATTAAATATCACACGTGCAACCTCGATCACTTTCCGTGAGTTTGCTTCTGAGCTGTTATAAACAGTCCCAACCGATTTTACTCGGGGGATTAATTGAGTAATGAAACGGACTGTATCCTCGACCGGTGGGAAGGAGCTCACCCCGGTAATGTTTTTTAGATGATCATTCGCGGACTTGCCAGCACCGGCCGCAACTGGATCATAGACGTAGGTGAACACGACCGATTTATTTTTTGCCATCGAACTGGCACCAGTCAGGACGGGTGTTGACAGTGTCACAATCAAGTCTAGACTCTGGTTGTCATAATTTTGGATCAGCATCGGGATATTTGAGATCTCTCCCTGTGCATGAGTCTTGACGACCTCGAGTGATGAACCCTCCTTATAACCATTCTTATCTAGACCCTCGATCAGGCCCTTCATCGCCAGATCGGCCCCCTCCTCTGGGGAGAAGTAGATGACTCCAATTTTTTTCTTGGGTCGTGTCACGACAGCGGTCGGGGTGGCCGTGGATGCTCTCTGGTGATGGATACCAGAGTCATCGATATAGACGGTGGTCTGCTCCAGCATATCGGGTGAGATCTTCCAGTTATCGCGAAGCCCTTTAAGGGCAGTCAGATTGATCGTTCTCTTGAGTGGGACCTGTGTAGAGGTCGGCGTATTTGCGATATCGGCCCCATTTAAAATACTCGCTGCCAGATCACCAAGATCCTGTCCGACGGTATAAAAATCCGCCCCTATATCGAATAGGGATCCCTTCTTCGAGTTTGTGGGAATGATTGAAAAGACAGGGATATGACCCGCCTTCGCGGCCGCAATAACGGTATCTGCTGCCGTACTGACCAGGACATCACCGGTCATGAAGATCGCATCAACCCCCCTCGCAACTAAAGACTGAGCTGCCTCACCAACTCCAGAGGTATTTTCTACGGTTGCCTCAAGCAAGATGATGCCGAGCTCTTTACAGGCCTTACGGGTATCCTCTGTGTAGATCTGAGAGTTAATCTCTGCGCTGTGCCAGACAATACCAATGCTCCGCAATTTCTTATTGGCCTCGAGCGCAAACTTCAGGGCAGTGATGACGGGGACCTGGGTACTCATCCCGGTCATGTGGGGTGGGTGCTCATTCGGGTTCTTGGAACTGACCCCTACGCCGGAGGATGATGCATCCGTCACAACGCCATAGATATGCTTGACCTTGCCCTGCTTATTCGCATTTGCAATCGATTGTAGTGATGGTGTACTGATCGAGATGACCAGATCCAATGATCCATTCGTCACCTGTAGTGCGATATCGCTCGCAGTGGGGAGATCACCTTGTGCATTGAACTGGGTGAGTGTCATGGTCTTTCCATCGATGAATCCATTCTTAGCGAGGCTATCGATGACACCACGTGCACCCTCATCAAGCGCAGCGACCGAGGCATGCTGAACGATGGCAACACTTGGAATTCCAATATCGAGGGGTCTATGGCCGCTATTATCTAGTGCCAGGAGAGCAGCACTGATGAGGGTTATCAACGAGATTGCCAGAAAGAATGGCCTCACTTCATTGATAACACAGTTTAGAAGTTTCATAGAGACTGGCGTTCGGACGAGAGTGTTATCTCAGTCAGTTCAGATGAGTCGAATGATGATGGGTCAATTAAACTCATTATTCCGGAGAGAGATTCTCTTATTTAGACTTATTCTGGATGGTGCGCCAGGGGTGATAGGTCTGGGCACGGGAAAGAAGTTATAACAATAGACTATTTGAATTGTTGCTCAGAAAGTAATGTCGTACCGATCTAAATCACGCGATACAACCAGAGTTCAGGATGTTTAGCCACAACAGCAATTGAGATTGTAGCAGCGGCTGAGGGTGTAATTCTACCCCGTAGGTCTACCCAGTTCTCGATGAGAATGAGCCCATTCTGTATCCGTCCTTGAGTATCAGGAAATTTTACAGGGAATCGGATGAAAATACCCATCCGAGCCTCTTCCAATATGAAATGAGTCTGAAGGCTGGTCGTATTTCCAACAAGGAATGAGTCTGAAGGGCTGAAGTTCTGCATCGGTCATTATGCGAGGCATGGTGATCAAC
>Ga0209553_1000582_pt1 | contig 18928 bp, 14 predicted proteins | sample LauGreFBDMM110DN_2_FD_188217 | JGI IMG/M metagenome (GOLD analysis project Ga0209553, IMG submission 188217) | Freshwater lake microbial communities from Lake Michigan, USA - Fa13.BD.MM110.DN (SPAdes) (version 2) | ecosystem: Environmental > Aquatic > Freshwater > Lake | place: Lake Michigan...
GCAGCAATGCTCCAGCTGAAACCTTAATCTCAAGCGGCGAGTTGATACAAGCCCGCGCTTGATGTGCAGTCCGTCTGGTAGACTTCCACATCCCACCTCCAGCGATACAGAACTGCAATGGTCTGTGCCGAAAGGTGCAGGAGACTGGTGATCAGCCGAAGTATTTTCTTCTCACCGTTGTCATCGTACGAAACGATGACTTCGCGAAGTAGGATTTTCGACAGGCTCTCTCGCCTGAGAAGACAGTCCGTTTTGCCGACGACTGAGTTGATTTCGCAGGGCCTGAACGATGGGAACCAGTCTTTCCGGATCAATGCACTTGTTGAAATCCGAAAACGTACTCCTGCCATGGAAGCTGCAGCCGATGTCACCCGATAATCTCCCGGCGATGGTTGACGGAGTCCCATTCAACATGGCGATCCAGATCACGGCCGGCGCCGAAGCAGACCCACCCCGCGGTATTCTCCACGAGACGCTGTGATCACGGGCCTGCCAAGCATCGCCCTTGGTGATATCAGGAACCGCATACGGCCGTCAATGAGTGGACGGTTTCTGAACCGAAAGTCATGGTCGTTGTTTGAATTTATTTCATCTGCCAAGTTCACGCGATTTAGCCTTGCAGGTGTGGCGAGGTTTTCATATCGGCGGGTAGCCATGGCGGGGTTTGATGACGCGAGGCTCTAGCGTTTCGGAGCGGTTGCTGACCCTGCAAAAAGTCTAAAGAGTGCCTCTCTGTTTTTTGCCCGACTGGGCGTTGAATCTGGACGGAGTCGGTGTTGGATCTGCTGAAAGTTGTGATAGACTCTCGAGGCGACTAGTTGGTGGAGGTCAGTGCCCGTATGCTCTCAGGAGAACCAGATGCTGTATCGTCGTGATGCGATGCTCCGATTGGGATCGGTGGGCTGCGGGGCGCTTTCGCTGCCACAACTGATGGCGATGGAGCAAACAGCGGCACCGGCGGTAAAGAAGTCGGCTCGCTCTTGCATTTTTTTGTTCATGTGGGGCGGACAACCGCAGCAGGATATGTGGGACATGAAGCCGGATGCGCCCGAAGGCATCCGCAGTCCTTTCAAGGCGATTGCCACGACCGTGTCTGGAATCACGCTCAGCGATCAAATGCCGCAAACGGCCCGTCAGGCCGACAAGCTGGCCATTATTCGCTCGCTGACGCATTCGACCACGGACCACGGTGTGTCGGTGTATCATACGATGACTGGCCGAGCGATGAGTCCGCCGAGGACATTTCCGTCTAATGGACGAACACGAAGCGACTTCCCTTCGATCGCTTCGATGTTCTCCTACCTCGGTGAGAAATCGCCGATTCCTGCCAGTTTCAGCATTCCGCGGCCTGTCGCTCATGACGGTTTGTACTACGCTGGAACCCACGCAGGTTTTTTGGGATCGACGCATGATCCCGTGGAACTTGGAGAAGTCTTCAATCACGTTCAAACCGGACCGCGTCCGGATGCGGAAAAAACAAAACTTCCGCTAGCACTGCCGGGCGACGTCTCCGTCGCTCGCCTGCAGGCGCGACGCGGACTGCTGAGTTTGCTCGAAACAGAAGACCGTGCCATGCAGCGTGACGCATCAACTGTAGCGTTCGACAGTGTCTACGAATCTGCCTATCGACTCATTCATGCCACAACGGTCAAAGATGCGTTGAATCTTGAACTCGAATCACCTGCTGTTCGGGACCGATATGGCCGCAACGAATACGGTGAAAGTTTTCTCACTGCGCGACGACTTGTTGAAGCTGGCGTGCGACTGGTCACGGTCAACTGGATGTTTATCACGCCCCGCGCCAAGGTCTACAACGTGTGGGATGCACATGGCGGACTGAACGATCTGGAGCATGGCGCGACTGGCTATGGAATGTTACGGGCCAACTACTGTCTTCCAGCCTTTGATCAGGCATACTCGGCGCTGCTTGAAGATCTGGCTGTGCGCGGCCTACTGGATGAGACGTTGGTGTCCTGCGTCGGTGAGTTCGGGCGCACTCCAAAGATTAATGCAGCCAACGGTCGCGATCACTGGCCCTTTTGCTACTCCGGTGTCTTTGCGGGCGGAGGCATTCAGGGGGGTACAGTATACGGAGCCAGTGACAAGCAAGCGGCGTACGTCAAAGAGAACCCTGTGACTCCCGGTGATTATCTTGCGACTGTCTGTCAGGCCTGCGGGCTTGATCCGGACCGCGAGGTTCCCGATCTCGAGGGGCGACCGTTTCAAATCTGCGACGGTGAGCCCATCTTGGCAATACTGTAATTACACGGTGACATAGACGCGGAAAGTCGAAGAAATGCGGATCGCCATCGGTGGAATCTCTCACGAAAGCAGCACGTTCGTGAAGACGCCAACCACGTTCAAAGACTTTGAGTCCGGGTTTGGATTATTCCGAGGTCAGCAGATTATCGACCGCTTCACCGACGCGAACATTTGTGCTGGCGGCTTCATTGCAGGAGCTCAAAAGCACCGATTCGAAATTGTGCCGCTCTTGTGGACGTTTGCTTATCCAGGCGGTCTGATTGTTCGCGAAGCCTACGAATTACTGAAGGTGGAGTTCCTGCAGCGATTGCAGGACGAAGAAATGTCCGGTGGTGCTGTGGATGGTGTCCTGCTCGATTTGCATGGTGCAATGGTGGTGGAAGGGATCGATGACGGCGATGGCGACTTCATCGCGGCGGTGCGAGATTTCATGGGCCAAGATCGCCCGGTGATTGTGACTCAAGATCTGCACGGTAATCATTCCCAATATCGTGTTGATCAGGCAGATGCCATTATCGGCTTCGATACCTATCCTCATGTCGACATGGCAGAACGTGGCCGCGAGGCGGCAGACATAATGGTTGCGATGTTACGCGGTGAAATTCAGCCCGTGATGGCGCTACGCCAACTGCCTTTGTTCTGGAATGTGATCTGTCAGGTCACAGCTGAATCGCCGATGAGAGAGTTGATGCGTCGCGTCCATGAAATGGAGGCACGTCATGGAATCATCGCGATCACAGTTGCGACCGGTTTTCCATGGGCGGACGTTCCCGATATGGGGGCCAGCGTGATTGTCGTTGCCGACAATGATCAGGCACTGGCTCGCGCGGCAGCTGATGAACTGGGTGACTGGATCTGGGAACATCGGGAGCGATGGATATCTCCTGCCGTTGCAGTTCTTGAAGCCATCAGCCGCGGCGAGGCCAGCGGCAAATTCCCGATCGTATTAGCAGACCACGCCGACAATACTGGCGGAGGTTCACCGGGGGACTCCACCGAGATCCTGCGAACCTTTGTGGAACTGGGTCTAACGGACGCTGTGATACTATATATCGTTGATCCGGAAGTCGTGGAGCAAGCGCATACTGCGGGCGTCGGTCAGATGCTTGCGGTGTCGGTGGGTGGGAAGTCTGATCCGATTCAGGGACCACCCGTCGAAATGAACGTCAAAGTCATGGCTTTATCCAATGGCGACTTCACCTACGACGGCCCCATGTATGCCGGACTGACAGGAAACATGGGCCGTTCAGCGTGGTTAAAACAGAATGGTGTGTCTGTCGTCGTCGTGACTGCACACGAGCAACCGCTGGGCCCTGCTTTTGCCCGCACGCTAGGCATCGAATGTCAACTCATGAAATATATCGCAGTCAAATCCGCCGCCCATTTTCGAGCCAGCTTCGGACGTTTCGCCGGCATCATAATCAACGTCGATGCACAGGCAATTCAGACTCACGACTTTGCCAGACTCCAATATCAGAAACGTCGACGCACGTTCTTCCCCGTTGAAGTGAGACCGTAGAGCCCGAGGCCATCTAGGAGTCTGTCCTGCTACCTGTCATCAAACGTCGCTCAATTGAGTTGAGAAAAAAATTTCGGCCTGCGGATTGCTGTAGAGCCGATGACATGAATTCGACATAGGGACATGGATTTTGTGGCCCGTCAGACGTCGTTTTTCAGGCGAGAATCCCCCTCACGGCTTCATTTCAGTTTGTTGCAACCGCACCACTCCGGAACAACTTCAGTAAGTTGTGAGTTGCAGTGACCGGATTCCATTCACGAAACGTTCGACTCATCCTTGACCTCGACTCCACGTCGCGCGAAAAACGGCTGACGAAAGCTGCTGAAAATCAAACGCAACAGCAGCGGCGGCGGGTTTTAGCGCATTGCCACAGTAATTTCTAGGTCGAACGAGGTATCAGGACAGACTCCTGGCAAATCACCGCAGTGGCAAATGACTGGGGCTGTGCCACTGCCATATGATCTATGGTATAAAAATTGTGAAGACTCAAACACAACACCTACTGCGTGATGCCGAACGCCGTGTTGCGGCGTGACGCAGATTCGCTTACAGATGAAGAGGCAGGCACAGCGGGAAAAAAGGCACTGTGAAGCATGCAAAATTTACGGCTGCGGAGGTTGTGCCGCTGGCTGCAACTGCTGCTGGGAGCCGTCATTATTGACCCGCATCAGTTGCCACTGTTCTGTGCGATGTTGGCCATAATGGACCAACGCTGGAGAAGTGTGGCGGCTTAGTGATAGCACTGCCGAGAAGAACGGGAGTTACTGCCGAAAGTTGTGTTTGAGTGAGAGTTGAAAAGGGGTGCGTTTTCGAGAAGAGTTGGTTGCCAAACAAAGTCCAATTCATCCCGAGAGAAACGCCACCCATGAAGAACAGTACCCGAAAATCCAAGAGTGAAACAGTCAGTACAGCGATCGATTCGGACGTAGCCAGCGATGCCAGCGTCAGTCATGAGTCTCGCGATATGTTGTCGGAAATCCTCCGCGACGGAGCTCAGAAGATGCTGCAGGCGGCCATTCATCGCGAAGTTGACGATTATCTCCTGGAGCGATCGAGCCTCGTCGATGAACTCGGTCACAGACTGGTCGTTCGCAATAGTTCTCTCCCGGAACGTGAATTGTTGACTGGTCTCGGACCAATTCCGGTGCAACAACCTCGAGTGCGTGATAAGCGAGGGGCCGAGGAGCGTGAAGTTTTCAGCTCATCGATCCTGCCGAAGTATCTTCGCAAGACAAGGTCGATCGAGGAACTGGTCCCTTGGTTATACCTCAAAGGCATCAGCACGAATGATTTTCCGGAGGCTCTGCAGTCGTTGTTCGGCAAGGATGCGAAGGGACTTTCAGCCACCACGATCACGCGACTGAAATCAGTCTGGGAAGAAGAATACGACGAGTGGTCGAAGCGTTCACTTACGGGAAAGCGATACGTCTATATGTGGGCTGACGGCATCCACAGCAACATTCGATTCAATGACAATGAAGGACGCAGCCCTGACGAAAATCGTCAGTGTTTGCTGGTGCTGATGGGAGCCACAGCCGATGGAACAAAGGAACTGATCGCCGTTGTGGATGGCTTTCGTGAAAGTGAGTTGTCGTGGAGAGAGGTGCTGTTGGACCTCAAAGCTCGCGGACTTCGGCATGCTCCACAACTTGCAGTTGGCGATGGCGCTCTGGGATTCTGGAAGGCCCTCGCCAAAGTATTCCCGACGACTCGCGTGCAACGCTGCACGGTGCACAAAACAGAAAACGTACTCAACAAAATGCCAAAGAGTGTCCAGCCCCAGGCGAAGCGGATCCTGCATCAGATCTGGGACGCACCAAAGAAGGAAGAAGCCAACAAGGCCTTTGACCTGTTCATCAATACGTTCGAATCCAAACACTCAGCAGCCGTGGAATGTCTCAAGAAGGACCGCGATGTGCTCCTGACCTATTACGATTTTCCGGCGGAGAACTGGTGCCACATTCGGACGACGAATCCCATCGAGAGCACATTCGCAACAATCCGTTTACGACATCGCAAGACAAAGAACAGCGGCAGTGCCAGAGCGTCACTCGTGATGCTCTTCAAGCTGGCCTAGAGCGCGGCGAAAGGCTGGAGAAAACTTCGAGGCCACCAGCACATTCCTGACCTCATTCAAGGAATCCGCTTCATCGACGGAGTCAACGAACATCACGTCAAACAGCAGGATGCTTCAAGTCCAAAAACCCGTACAACTCATACCGAAACCGTCGCCTGATCAATTCTGGCCGAACACAACATTTCGAAGTAACTCCCCATCCCTGATTGGTAACGGAACGTTCGGATTTTATCAGTTCCGGAGTAGCACGGAATCCTCGTGTTTTCACTCAGGACACACCGCAGGCATACGGTTCGACAGCAGCGGTCGCTGCTGGGTGCCTGTTCGCGATAAATTCACGATCATGTGGGCCAGCACCGAAGGCGATTCAGCACCGGTTGTCTCCAGCGGAGTACATTCTTGAATATTTCGAAACCAAGTATGCTGTCGTTTGGCAAACTGTCGCGTCGAAATTTTTGTCAGAGTCACAGCCTGCTCCAAGGACAGTGTTCCTTCAAGATGCTGGATGAGTTGCTGATAGCCCAGCGCTTGCCTTGCAGTTCGGCCCGGGGGCGGTTCGGTTTTCAAGAGCAAGCGTGTTTCAGCCAGCCAGCCAGCCTGCATCATCATGTCGATGCGATTGTTGATCCGTTCATGCAACCACGGACGGGGTGGTTGAAGCCAGACGACACACGCTGGTCGATCTCCGCGTGGTCGCGGTTGATGGTGTTGATCGTCTGAGAGCGGTTTTCCGGTCAATTCAAAGACTTCGATTGCGCGAATCAACCTCCGCGTGTCATTGGCATGCAGACGTTGCGCTGTGACTGCATCACGTTTAGCCAACTCCGTATGCAGCCATTCGGGGCCATGTTGCACGGCCAACTTCTCCCATCGATTTCGCAGGTCCCAATCGGCTTCTGGGCCTTCAAACAAACCGCGCAGGATCGAGCGCAGATACAGTCCGGTGCCCCCAACAAACAATGGTACGCATCCCCGCGTTGTGATATCGTTTGCTGCTTGATCCGCCAACCGCACAAATTCTGTGACACTGAAATCCTGAGCAGGGTCGGCGATATCGATGAGATGGTGACGCACCGACTGCTGATCCGCAACGGATGGCTTTGCCGTTCCGATTGTCATCCCGCGATAGACGGCCATTGAATCCAGCGAGACAATTTCAGCGTTTAATATCTGAGCGAGATGCAGCGCGGCGGATGACTTTCCGGATGCAGTGGGCCCTGCAACGAACCAACATTGTTTTAGCAGAGTGACGGGAAACGGCATAATCTTGTGCGAACCATGAATGAAAACATCGCGGCTTACCAAGTACCCGTTTCCCCATGGCTTAAGACGAGCCCGTCCAACATAGGTGGCTCAGCCAACTGGTTCTTGTCCACAGGTTCAACAAATCAATCCGCACCGCACCGCATCAATGGTGCCTTTGTTTATGCGTTGGCAACAGCGTCTCGTCGTTCTTCAGCACAATAGTCATCCTTGGGTCAATCCCAAGGTTTTGCGAAGGACGACAGTATGGACATGGAGTCGAGTAGATGACTCGGCCACAGTGGAAACATTCTTTAGGCCCGGCTGTGAGGCTAGCATCTTTGATTGACTGCGCCCACGCTAACCGGGAGAGTAAGGCTATTATCAGAATTGTTAGGACTCCGTTCCATGGCATGGGGTAAAACCGAAAGCAAGCAAAGCATAAAGCCGCAGCACTCGCGAAGTATAAGACGAATGGCCAGATGGCCCGAAAATTCTTTCGGTTGTTGTCGCCGATTTCAGCTTGCCACAATCGATTCAACGATTCGCGGCGCAATTCCCGGATATTGACAACCTGATCACTGTGGATCGCACAAAGCAGGCGTTCGATACCATCGAGAACTCGATAGATGTCATTTTCACTCATCGGTCCCTGATGTGCCCAACGATTTCTGAAATCTCGAAGCTCACTGATCAAACAGCGTTCAACAAACGACAGATCCTGTCGAAACAACTCATTCCAGTGGTCCCACATTAAGACGAGCAGAAACTGAGCGTCCCCATGCTCGATATCATTTATGATTTGTATTCCGTAAGACATTGCCGAGGCGCGTTTGGTAACGTAGGGTCTCAATCCTGTTGAAAGCAACTGAAGTCCGGTGAAAATGCGGTCTGGCATAATCTAAACCTTAAAAAAAGCGATAAATCAAGTTGAATCCTCACAATGTCATCCGAGAAAGGCCAGAAGTTCGTTGGTGGGAGAGCTAGAATTCTACATCTAGAAACTGAAAATGCGGTGAATAACGATTACAACGATCCGAAGGGACATGTCGTTTCATTTGGAAAGGGATTCAATGACAAAGAAGACTGTGCTCAGTATTGGACAGTGCCGCCCGGATCAGGCTGCCATTTCACATTACTTGACGACGCACTTCGGAGTGACGGTGCTGACGGCCGATCTAGCTGCAGATGCCTACCAACTGCTGAAGTCTCAGACCATTGACTTGGTCCTGATCAATCGAAAACTGGACGCAGACTCCAGCGACGGCATGGAAATCCTACAGCGAATTCTAGCAGATAAGCCGACACTCACACTTCCCGTGATGCTCATTTCGAACTTTGTCGAATGGCAGGAAAAAGCCGTAGCGCTGGGAGCAATGTACGGCTTCGGGAAAGCGGAGTTAAATCGATCTGAAACGAAACTGCGCCTGAGTGCTGTGTTGGAGTGATCAAACGAGCAGCGTTAGATCCACAAAAGAACACACCGTAAAATGCGTGGCGTAGGAAGTCTGTTGCGCGTTCTTTCGGCTCGAAATCTGTCCTGCTACCTGTCATCAAACGTCGCTCAATTGAGTTGAGAAAAAGTTTTTTTCGGCCTGCGGATTGCTGTAGAGCCGCTCACATGAATTCGACATAGGGACATGGATTTTGTGGCCCCTCAGACGTCGTTTTTCAGGTGAGAATCGCCCTCACGGCTTCATTTCAGTTTGTTGCAACCGCACCACTCCGGAACAACGTCAGTAAGTTGTGAGTTGCAGTGACCAAGTTCCATTTGGCTTTCATTTTCTTCATGCCGCGGAGAAGAAACTGCCGGAAGCCGCGGCAGTGTTTGATCTGGCCGAACGGTGGTTCGGCGATCGCTTTGCGGCGTGCATATTCGGCTCGCCCTTTCTTCGTTCGAAGTTTGCGGGCCATCTTTTCCTTCACGCTCAGCCCCGCGGGAATGCGTCCTGTCGGAGCGGGTGCGACTCGTTCGTGATGCTTCAACCGACCGGTCGCAATCTACGCCTCAGCCGTAGCTTTGTCAGGAGCCTGTTGTTCCAGTGCGGCTTTGGCTTCACGGATTTTCAGCAGTCGCGATTCTCTGCGACTCAGTTCGTCTGGAAGTTCATCACCTCGATTGTCACGGCCAAGTTCTGCATCTTCCGCCACCTGTGCCTGCTTGAGCAGTTCATCAATTTCCGCCTGCAGACGTTTTTCTTCGGCCAGCATGCGGTCGTAGCTCATGGCCTTATGGCGAGATGCGTTGGCTTTGATTTTTGTACCGTCAAGTGCAAGGCGGCCTACCTTCAGTCGTCCGGACTCCCGACACAATCGCAGGACTTCGACAAACAAATATTGGAACTCTGCCAGATGCCGACGACGATATTCACTGATCGTGCGAAAGTCCGGGATGTTGTCACCCACGATGATTCGGAAGGCCACGTCCGTTTCGCATCGCGCTACGATCTTCCGCGATGTAAACACGCCAATGCAGTAGGAATCCAACAGCAGCACGAGCATCATTCGTGGATGGTACGGCGGTTTGCCGCCCTTCTCGCTGTCATACTTTTCCATGATCGGTGACAGATCCAACTGCTCCGACACATCTATCAAGAAATAAACCAAATGGCCATCCGGCAGCCAGTCCTGCGGCGATGGCGGAAACAGCCAGATCTGATTCGGATTCCATTCACGAAACGGTCGACTCATCCTTGACCTCGACTTCACGTCGCGCGAAAAACGGCTGACGAAAGCTGCTGAAAATCAAACGCAACAGCAGCGGCGGCGGTTTTTAGCGCATTGCCACAGTAATTCCCAGGTCGGACGAGGTATCGGGACAGACTCTTAGGGCCGATTATAAGGGCTGAAACGTGGAAGCCGCATAATTCTGGGATGCGACTATTTGACAACGGGGAGGGTGCGACGGTAAAAGAGGAAGTCCGGCGGGACACGTGCGAATATCCCGTGGAAATCGAGTATCGGTGTTCAGCAGATCGTGACGGGGTTGCGTCAATTGCTGATTCAAATCATAGTCATCATTCGCCTCAGAAGTTGAGTTTTCTTATGAAACTGTTTATTCGAATCTGCCTTTCGTTGTGTGCTGCGGCTGTGTTTGCGACCTCTGCGAATGCACAATATTGGAATCCGTGGAGTGGGTGGTGGGGCGCGGGCTATTATGGAAGCCCCGTGTATGCTGCCCCGGTCTACACAACCTATTATGGATCGTACAACTCCGGATTTTCGTCTTATGGCGGTTGCTGTGCAACGTCTTGCTGTGATGCATGCAGTTCAGGCTGTGCGTCAGGTTCATGTGGTTCAGGTTCGTGTGGTTCAGGTTCGTGTGTGGGAAGTACGTCCAGTGGTTCGTTAAAACCGTCTCAGGATCCGATCTCAGACAAGAAGTCACCCGCCTACGAAGGCGAGACTCGTTCACGACAATTCAATTCGGACGCAGTATCTCCTCGGACCCCAGCGACTGAGGATGCTCTGGACGACCGCACCGATCAGTTCCGCAGCCCACGGCCGAATCCTGGCGCTGGCACAAAGATGTTTGATGACACTGTTGATCCGGCACTGGAACGGGCAAATCAAAAGCCACCAATGATCGATCCTCTGGACGGAAAGGCACTTGACCCAATTGAGAGCAGTCCCGTGACACCAATTGATGAAAAGACATTCTTCGAGGACACTTCCAAACCAGACAACAGTGTTTCCCGTGGGCGTGATGCCGTCATCGCCCGCACTGGTTCCCTAAGTGAAGTAATTGCACCAAAGCGTTTGGCATCGCGTTCTTTGCCAGCCACAAAGCATGCTGCTTCCAGCAGCAAACTCGCCGACGAGTCCCACGACGCGAAGTCTGATTCACCGCGACCAATTCGGTGGATTTCTGCACCACTTGCGGATGGCCATGTGCAATTGTGAGCATAGCCGTTGGTTTGTCCTTGTTGAACTAGAAAGCCCCAGAGTCCGCTCTGGGGCTTTCCTCATTAACGACTGTACCAACTGCATAGCGCCGAGACCTGTTGCATTGTGGCGAGTTGTTGAACGCGTTTTTTGGCACTAGGCATGCCAAGCGCGGGTGAATATCCGAAGTTGTGGTCGAGCGTGGCGAGTGCAGCCTGAACATCTGGCAGTGAGATGGTCTGGCGTCCGTTGCGTGCCGCGCGCATGCGTGCGACCCATAACGTCGCGGGATACATCAATGCCAGACTTTGAAATCCATCAATGAACGGCATGTCGTAGCACGCACGACCACAAAAATGCAGGCCTTGCAATTTGACGCGAAAATAACGCACGAACAACTCGTCGAATTCAGGGTTCCGTCCGCCGAACTCATGTTCCAGTTGGGCGAACGTCGGCATTGTAGCCAAACTTGCCGGAGCAGATTCAGGAACTATCGCTGAACGGCGAGAAAACGCGATCCGCACCGAGATTGGATCGGCCATGATCGGAATGCGCCCACGTCCCAAGGTGAAACGGATGCCATCACTCAGCAATCGTATGCGGCCCATAAAACCACTGCGCGCTGTCATGTCGGTATCGTGTCGTAGGAGTTGGGCTACCAACTGCCGAAACATTGTGCTTCCAATACCTGTTGGCTGAACCAGCGGCAAGTCATCGTCCGGCTGCGCGCGGACCGATGCCTCATGCAGAACTGGCAGGAGGTTTTTAAGTTGGTCACCGATGATTGTTTCGGGTGGAACTTTTTCCAGCAGATCAATCCAAGTCAGCACGCGCAGTAACCGAGTTACAAAACTCACATTTCCGACAGAAAGTCCACGTTCCACAAACGCCAGCAGCAGCATCACGTCCGGCCAAGTGACTAGTTGCTTAAGGGTGGAAAGCCGCGGTGGCATGAGTGCTTGGTAGTTCGATGGGACAATTTCGCGTGCAAGTTGCTCGAGGGTCTGGCGTTGCTGAGTGACCGCCTCTCCGAGATTTTGCACCACCGAAGGGCAACTGAACCGTAGACTCACCGTCACCGAATTTCCTGCAGGATGCACGGCGTACGGATAGGCTCGACACGCTAGCGGTTTCGCTGCTTCACCGAACTTTGAATGAATGCGGCACAGGCCGTGATCATCTAGAAAGACGCACGCGCCATCGGCTTGGTGATTGAGTCGAAAATCTGAGCCATGAACGACAATCAATGGCCGGTCGTCAGTAACTCCATCTGCTGCCGTCCACTGGTGTTTATCGATCCGCGTCTTTTCCTCTGCCGTGATGACGATCTGATGCTCTCGGCAGCAGCCACCGCAATTATGACAGCTCCAGTTCTGGAGAATCGGCAGGACGACGCCCGGACGAGCCATGATGCCTCAATCCCGCGGAGTTTCCAGTTGCACGACTTGGATATTCTTCGCGGCATCGGCATCGACGTAGTCGCTGTGACAGTTCCCTTTGCCGTCGTCGGCACCGACAGATTTCTTTGTTTTACTGGCCAGCCGATGAATTTCATCCGGCGACAAGACGCCCCGTTTTTGCAGAATCTCTTGTTGCTCAGCAGTCAATGCAGCGGTGACCTTTGCCTTTTCCCATTCGAATTCTTTGGCTTTGCCACTCGCGAATTCCTGAATCTCCTTGCTGATTCGCACACTACACCAGTCATGACCGCACATCGCACAGAAGTCGGTATCGACATCTAGGTCTTCGTCGTGATACGCACGAGCCGTATCGGGATCAAAACTCAGATCAAAATGCTTTTGCCAATTGAGCGCCGCGCGAGCTTTGGTGAGTTCATCATCGCGATCGCGAGTTCCGGGAATTCCCAATGCCACGTCGGCTGCATGTGCCGCGATCTTGTAGGCCACGCACCCTTGCTTGACGTCGTCTTTCTTTGGCAGGCCCAGATGTTCCTTCGGTGTCACATAGCACAGCATGCTGGCTCCATGCCAAGCAGCGTTCGTAGCGCCGATGCAGCTCGTAATATGGTCGTAGCCCGGAAACATGTCCGTCACTAGCGGCCCGAGCACATAGAACGGGGCACCGTGACACAGCGTTCGCTGCAGCTTCATGTTGAATTCAATCTGATCCAACGGCACATGCCCCGGTCCCTCAACCATGACCTGCACACCCTTCCGCCATGCGCGTTCGGTAAGTTCTCCCAAGGTCGATAACTCTGCCAGTTGCGCGATATCAGTCGCATCCGCCAGTCCACCGGGTCGCAGTCCATCACCGATACTGAACGTCACATCATGCTGCCGCATGACGTCACAGATCTCTTCCCAATGCGTATACATCAAGTTCTGTTTGTCGTGATGAATCATCCACTTGGCCAGCAGCGAACCACCACGGCTGACAATGCCGATCAGACGATCGCGCACGTATTGCAAATGTTCATGCAGCACTCCCGCATGAATGGTGAAATAGTCAACACCCTGCCGCGCCTGATGCTCTAGGGTCTCAAGCACCATTTCCATCGTCAGGCTCTCAATGCGTCGCCCAATGATCATGGCATAGATGGGGACCGTGCCGATCGGAACAGTACTGTTGCGCACAAGGGCATCACGGCAGGCATCCAGGTCGCCGCCGGTGGAAAGATCCATGACGGTGTCTGCGCCCCAACGTTCGGCCCACTGCAGTTTTTCTACTTCTTCGTCAGTCCCGGATGAGACCGGTGATGCGCCCATATTGGCGTTGATCTTGGTGCGTGAGGCACGGCCAATGCACATCGGTTCCAGTCGATACTTGAGGTGCTGCTTGTTGGCCGGGATCACCATGCGGCCCGCAGCAACTTCATCCCGGATTTGTTCCGCGGTCAAATGCTGTTCTCGTTCTGCAATCCGGTGCATTTCGGGTGTTATGATTCCGAGCCGCGCGAATTCCAGTTGTGTACACGCATCAAAACCCGCCGGAGCGTGCCATGCCCCAGCATGTTCATAGTTCTCTTCAAAGCCAGCCCGCAACGTCCAATTGACTGGCATGAAATCCCATGCTGTTTTGTCCGATGGCAGCGGCATTCCGGGAGTGTCGGGTGACGAATACGTCAACGCACCCTGCCGTCCCGCTGCGATTTTTGGCGCGCGGGCGAAACTGCCACGCGTCGTGCCAGCGTGACTGCTGCTGGGATCTGACGCCACGATTTTTGGCAAAAACTCGGCAATTCGTTCGACGTGATTCAGACTCATCAATACTTCCCTGGGCGTTACTTCTGAGCTCAATACCATGCACAAAGTGTGCGGTTTGCACATACCATCGAATCGTACTCGTCAGCCAGCAATTTGCAACGAGTTGTGATGTGAAAGAACAGAAAGGCCAATCCTGCGAGTCCAGCGGCATAATTCCGGGCTCCGAATGCTCAATCGGAGTCAAAAGCTGGTAAATCATCCAAGGTTCCGTGGCATGACCATGAAACACGGTCGCAGCGAAGGTTATCGTCTCTTTGCAATCATTCGACAATGCTAAGGTCCGACGCGAATGTCTCGGATACGAAAATTCACGCCCTAGGAATCGCAGTTTTGGGCCAACACCTGAAATTATGCAATCGACTTTCGGTAGGAAGACAAGGAGGCGACTTCTGATTACAATCGACGTCGTCGGTCTCGAGTCCCGCGGTGGAACTCGTTCTTCCGCACACACCTGCCACGCAAAGTTCAATCGATGAAATTTTTTACGCGAATTATCTTCGTTTTGGTCTCCACAACCCTGATGCAAACGTCCGGCGCGGTCTGCCTTGCTGACGAGGCGCCCAACAGTCTGAGCGAAGCTGAAAAACGTGGCGGCTGGGGCCTGTTGTTCGACGGGAAAACCACTCACGGTTGGCGCAGCTATCGCGCTGAAAAAATGAGCGACGGTTGGGCCGCAGTGGATGGTGTGCTCGAACGCGTTAGTCAAGCAGCTGGTGATATTGTCACCACGGAACAGTACGAAAACTTTGAATTGTCATTGGAATACCGCATCTCGAAAGGCGGCAACAGTGGCATCATGTTTCATGTGACCGAAGATCAGCCACAGCCATGGCACAGCGGGCCAGAGCTGCAGGTTCAGGACAATGTGGATGGCCACGATCCGCAAAAATCCGGATGGTTGTATCAACTCTACAAGCCTGTCAAACCAGCTTGGGCGACACAGTTTGAAAACCAAGTCGGATTCAAAGGCAGCGACATGGACGATGCCACTCGACCAGCCGGGGAATGGAATCACGTCTACCTCCGAATCTCGCCTCGACAATGTGAAGTGGCGATCAATGGCGTTAGCTATTTTTACTTCCACAAAGGAGACGAGGAGTGGAATGAGCGAGTTGCCGCCAGCAAGTTCGCGGCTTTTCCACTGTTCGGCAAGGCGACAAAAGGACATATCTGCTTGCAGGACCACGGTGATCCTGTGGCCTATCGGAATCTTAAAATTCGCGTGCTGTCAAAGGACGGCGGAGTCGCCGATCCAAGCGATGGCCAATTACCTCTGACGGGTGTCGTTGCTTTTCCTGATTTAAAATGGGAAGGTTTCGAGGGTGCCGATGAAAACGGCAAACTCACGACTCTCCGGCCGCTAGTGTTGACTCACGCCGGCGATGGGAGCAATCGGAATTTTGTGGCCACGCAGCGGGGTTCCATCTTTGTGTTCCCGAATGATCCCCGCGCTCAACTGGCGACCCTGTTCATGGATATTCGTGATCGGGTTCAGGACTTTGCCAAAGATAATGAAGAAGGTTTGCTTGGGTTCGCGTTGCACCCAAACTACAAAAAGAATGGCCAGTTTTACGTGTATTATAGTTCGTCGGCGGAACCACGCACGTCGATCGTTTCTCGGTTCAACGTATCCGCCGCCGATCCGAATCGAGCTGACCCGGCCAGCGAACAGATCGTCATGAAGATTCCTCAACCGTTTTCCAACCACAACGGTGGTTCGATCGCGTTTGGGCACGACGGATATCTGTACATCGCACTCGGCGATGGCGGCGGCCGCAACGATCCGCTGGGCCATGGCCAGAATTTAAAAACTTGGATGGGCTCTCTGCTCCGCATCGACGTCGATCACCATCAGGACGACAAGAATTACGCCATTCCGGCGGATAATCCGTTTCTTCATCGTGAGGGCGCTCAGCCGGAAATCTACGCATACGGATTCCGTAATATTTGGCGATTGAGCGTCGATCGCAAGACTGGTGAAATTTGGGCGGCTGACGTTGGGCAGGATTTCTGGGAAGAAATCAACATTGTAAAACCCGGCGGCAACTACGGTTGGAGCATTCGTGAGGCATCCTATCCCTTCAACAACAAGACATTCGAACCTGCTGATCCACCGCTCGCACCGATCTGGGAATACGACCACCAGCTTGGCAAGTCGATCACAGGCGGGTTCGTCTATCGCGGCTCAAGACTGCCCGAACTGGAGGGATTGTATCTGTATGCCGACTTCATTAGCGGCAAGATCTGGGCCCTGAAATATGACGAAGCCAGCGGCAAAGTTACCAGCAACATGGGTGTTGGCACAACCGGATTTCCGGTACTTGCGTTCGGCGAAGACGAAGCCGGTGATGTGTATTACATGCTGGAAACTGTCGATGGGAAAGGGATCTATCGCTTCGAGCGTGTTCCCTAGGGATTGCTCCGCACTTCGGTGAACGCTATCCCCCACGCGGGTTCCGAGTGCTGACAGCTAGTGATCGTTGACTGAAGGAAAGAGTTTTCATGCTGCGATGCGTTTTGATTGTGGGATTTGCGCTGTTCGGATTTGCGGGCGCAAAGGCACAGTTGAGGGTTTATCGGGATCGTGTTGAGCCGCAGTGGTTTTCGCATGACCAGAAATTCTGGTATCGCGTAGATCTGAAAGACGGGGGCCGAGAGTTCGTCGTTGTGGATGCGAAGGCGGGAACTCGGACGTTGGCGTTTGACCATGCGGTCGTGGCGACGAAACTGACGGCCTTGCTCGAGACACCGATTTCAGCCATCGCCTTGCCGATCGATACGCTGGAGTTTTTAGAAGACTCAACGTTGATTGTGCTGTCTGGACGTGAGGGGCGATTTCAGTTTAACCCGACAAGCGGGGAACTCACGCGACGTGAAGCATCGCCAAATGGAAGCAGCACGCAGTTGGTGTTGCCTGCGGAACCTTCCGAAAATTCCGCCGATGAAACGGAAATCGTCGTCAGCAATAATCTGCCGACTGCGGTTTTATTGTTCTGGGTTGATGCAAATCGAGATCAGCGAGGCTATGGTACGATCGAACCGGGACAGATTCATCGGCAACACACATTTGCGGGACATGTCTGGTTGTTCAAACACGCGAACGGTGACGAGATTGGTAGCGTTCGCGCTGTTTTGGGCGGGACGAATGTGACGCTGGACGACAAATCGATCGCGAATGTCGGCAAGAGCGAAGTTCCCCGACGACGGCGGCGACGCGAATCGCCCGACGCTGTTCCGGCGTCAACGTCGCCGGATGGTTTGCACGAAGCCTTCGTGAGAGATCATCATCTGTGGTTACGGACTTTGGCAGGGAATACCGAAACGCAGCTCACGGCAGACACCGATGCAACTCACACGATGCATCGAGATGCCTCGCGCGCGCGGGCGATTGGCATGGAGTACGACAAGCCTAATTATCCCGACAACGTGCCCGAGGTCGTATGGTCTCCGGATTCACGCACGCTGTTGGCTTTTCAGACGACGATCGTGGGCGAGAGACGCGTCTATTACGTTGAATCGTCGCCTTCCGATCAAGTGCAGCCAAAGCTGCAATCGTATCCTTATCTGAAACCGGGCGACGCCATTCCGGTCGCAAGGCCGCGGTTGTTTGATGTCACGAGTGGAAAGGAAATCCCGATTGCGAATGACCTGTTTCCCAATCCTTGGTCGCTCGAATTTCAACGCTGGAGCGACGACGGGACACGATTTTGGCTGCTCTACAACGAGCGCGGGCACCAGCGCATGCGCGTGCTGGAAGTCATGACGGCGACGGGCGATGTGCGGGCGCTTGTCGATGAATCCAGTGGCACGTTTATTCAATATTCGTCGGATGGCAAGCTGGAACTGAGATGGCTGAAAGACGACAAGTTGCTGTGGGCCAGTGAACGAACCGGCTGGAATCATCTGTATCGATACGATGTTGCGTCCGGAACACTGCTCAATGCTGTCACGTCGGGTGACTGGAACGTGCGAAGGCTGGAACACATTAATGAAGAGTCGGGACAAGTCTGGTTCTTTGCGGTGGGACTCAACCCCGGGCAGGACCCGTATCATGAACATTTTTGTCGAGTCAACCTGGATGGCAGCGGATTCATCCAGCTCACGGATGGGGATGGGACGCACGCGATTGCATGGTCGCCAGATAAGAAATGGCTGATTGATCGTTATTCCCGCATTGATTTGCCGCCGGTCACGGAACTGCGGTCTGCCGATAAAGGGACGCTTATGTGCCAGCTCGAAGCAGCCGATGCAAGTGAGATCATTGCAGCGCGGGGTGGATTGCCGGAACGATTCGTGGCAAAGGGGCGAGACGGGACGACCGACATCTGGGGGATTATTCATCGTCCCAAAGATTTTGATCCGTTGCGATCGTATGCCGTGATTGAGAATATCTATGCGGGGCCGCACGATCATCATGTTCCGAAAGAATTCCGGGCGAGTTTTGGGCATCAGCATGCGATAGCAGATCGTGGCTTCATTGTCGTGCAGATCGATGGGATGGGCACGGCATGGCGATCCAAGGCCTTTCATGATGTGTGTTTTCGCAATCTGAAAGATGCCGGGTTTCCGGATCGTATTGCGTGGCTGAAAGCGGCCAAAGAAAAAATCACACAGATCGATCTGACACGGGTCGGCATTTACGGCGGTTCGGCAGGCGGCCAAAATGCGATGGCTGCCTTAGTGTGGCACGGCGACTTTTACAAAGTCGCCGTGCCACAC
>Ga0209553_1000584_pt1 | contig 18917 bp, 16 predicted proteins | sample LauGreFBDMM110DN_2_FD_188217 | JGI IMG/M metagenome (GOLD analysis project Ga0209553, IMG submission 188217) | Freshwater lake microbial communities from Lake Michigan, USA - Fa13.BD.MM110.DN (SPAdes) (version 2) | ecosystem: Environmental > Aquatic > Freshwater > Lake | place: Lake Michigan...
CCGCACGAGTTCCGGACCCTGACCCGAACCTTGGTCGCTGTTGACCCTCTCCAGCAAACCAGCCGCCAGCAGCTCGATCTCCACCGTGTCCTGGTAGGGCCAGCCGGCGGAGCGGTACACCTCGCGCAGGCGCTGGGCGTGTATCCGCTTCAAATTGACAGGGTGTTCTGCTGCCATGGTCAGTCAATCATCAAACTCAAGCCCGTGCCACTGGAATGTCCGCCCAGCAGGTGGTGTAAGCCGGTGTGCGCCGCTCCTGCTTCATCGACCAGACCCGGCGGTCTCCTTCGAGCCCGGCACTGGCCATCTTCATGGTGCCCTTGCCAAAACGCTGATTGATGTTGTCCAGCGCGCCCATGAGTCGAGTTTTGTCATCCCGTTTCACCGAACTGGCCCCTTCGGCATCGACTTCATCGCCACCCCAGTCCAGCTCACCTTGCAGCACCGAGTCCGGCTGCAGCTCCAGCAGCATGACCCCGGCCTTGGCGTATTTGAAGCCCTCCCGGTAAATGGCGCGCAAGCCCAGAACGGCGGCCTGTACGATGGCACCGGTATCAGCCGCCGGGCGCACCAGTGGCACGACGACCGAGCGGCTGTACTGCGCATCCTGCCGAAACGGGCTGGTGCGGATGAAGACCATGACTGCCGAGGCCAGCGAGTGCTGCTTGCGCACCTTCTCAGCCGCCCGGCTGGCAAACTCTGTAACGGCCTGGGTCAAACCAGCCAGGTCCAGTACCGGGTGGCCGAAGGAGCGGGTGCAGGCAATCTCCTTCTTGGGCTGGGGTGCATCGTCCAGACCGATGCAGGGCATGCCTTGCAATTCCCGCACCGTGCGCTCCAGCACCACCGACCAGGCCCGACGAACCGTGGCCGGGTCCATGCGCACCAGGTCCTGCACGGTCTGGATGCCACCCTCGCGCAGCTGCTGGCTGATGCGCCGCCCAATGCCCCAGACTTCGCCGACGTCGGTGGCCTCAAACACCACTTGCAATTCGGCCGGGGCCAAGGCGGCCAGGTTGCACACCTGGGCCAGGTGGTTGGGGTAGACGCCGGGCTTGCGTTCCGCGGTCTTGGCAATATGGTTAGCCAGCTTGGCCAGGGTCTTGGTGGCACCAATGCCAATTCCGCAGGGAATGCCCACCCACTGCAGGATGCGGGAGCGGACCTTGTGGCTGCGTGCTACCAGGTCGCCACGCACCCCGTCCAGGCCAATAAAGGACTCGTCGATGCTGTAAACCTCTTGGGTCGGGCCGAGACCGGCGGCCAAGCTCATCATGCGGTCGCTGATGTCGCCGTACAGAGCAAAGTTGGCTGAGAGCGCCACCAGGCCGTCGGATTCGACCAGGTGCCGGATTTGAAACCAGGGCGCACCCATCTTGATGCCCAGCGCTTTGGCCTCGTTGCTGCGGGCAATGGCGCAGCCGTCGTTGTTGGAGAGCACCACCACCGGCAAGCCGCTCAGGCTGGGGCGAAATACCCGCTCACACGACACGTAGAAGTTGTTGCCATCAACCAGGGCGTACTTGGCATCTCTCACAACGTGAATCTCACATCTAATCTCTCTTATGCCCCGAAGCCCAAGCGATCTAACGGTTAGACCAGGAACTGCTTGACGGTAGCCGTGACCACACCCCAAACTTCGATGGTCTGGCCGTCGCGCGGCACGATGTCAGGGAAGGTGGGGTTGGCGGCTTTGAGCTTGATACGGCCCAGGCGTTGGTACAACTGCTTGACCGTGAAATCGCCATCAACCACGGCGACAACAATGTGGTTGTGCCGGGGCTTGACCGCCCGGTCAACTACCAGGATGTTGCCGTCGAAGATGCCGGCTTCGCGCATGGAGTCGCCCCGGGCGCGCAGCAAGAAGGTGGCCTGCGGGTGTTTAATTAGCGTGGCGCTGAGGTCAATGCGCTGTGCGCCCAGGTCTTCGGCTGGGGAGGGGAAGCCCGCGAACACCGGGCTCAAGAGGTCGCTCACACACAGCACAGCCCCGTCGACCGCGAGGACGCCGTGCTGGTCGAGTTGAGCCTGAAGACTGGTCATAAACACAGTATAACGAGCCAGCAAGGCCGATGCACTGATCCGTGCAGTGAGTGTGAACGACGCCAAATTCACCCAGCCTGTGTAGATCTTCTGTGACCCAGCGCGACGACCTTGAACCCGTTGCTGAGCTCGGGATAGCCACCGCCAATAGTGGGGCAGTCAAAATTGATACTTAGGTTCAATCTGCGCCGCCGCCCTGCCCTGGACCGTGGTCGCCTAGATTTGATTCTGATGGGGTAGGCGTATTTGACTTTAGCTGAATGGGCGTGAAGCCTACGATGCTACTTGCCGCGGTAGAGGGCACAGAGCTTGTTACCGTCAGGGTCGCGAACATAGGACAGGTGCATCGGCCCCATGGAGTTGTTGCGAGGTCCCGGCGGGTCTTCGACCGAGATGCCGCCATTCGCAACCGCCGTATCGTGGAATTCACGCACCTGCTCTGGCGATTTGCACTTGAAGCCGATGGTGCCGCCGTTCGCATGGGTCGCCGCCTCTCTGTTGATCGGCTCGCTGACACAAAAACTGTTGCCTTCCTATCCAAGAACACCAAATTTAACGTTCGACCTGAAAACCCTGATCTACGGTTTTCGCCCCAACGCCCAACAACTGAAGAAGGCAGCATAATATTCATGAGCGCCGACTCAGTCCTGCAACTGCGGTCGGGACATCGCCCCGATTCGGTTCCTTCTTCTGTTACCCCATGTCCCAACACCTGATCAATTCCGAATTCATTACTTGCGATCTTTTGGCCGCCTGGGCGCGTGGTAATGGCCGATTTGGGTTTGCACCGGCGGCATTGGAGCGCCTGCGGGCCGACCGGCAGGTGGTGCAACAACATGTCCATGCTGGAGCGCCAGTCTATGGCCTGAACACGGGCCTTGGGGGCAACCTGGGGTACCGGCTGGATGCCAATGAAATCCTGGCGTTTCAGAATCAGGTGATTTTGGGGCGGATGATCGGCATGGGCGAGCCTCTGCCACAACACGTGGTGCGCGCTGCCCAACTGGCGCGGGTGATTGGTTTTGCTAGGGGCGGCACAGGAGTCAGCGTAGGTGCGGCGCAAGCGGCGATGGATTTGTTGGACCAGGGGGTGACGCCCGTGGTGCCCATGCGGGGCTCCATCGGTGCCGGAGACCTTGGCCTCTGCGCGCATTTGGCGGCTCCTATTGTCGGCCATGGTGAGGCCTTGTTTCAGGGCCAGCGTTACCCTGGCGCCGAGGCGTTGGCGGCGGCAGGCCTGAAACCGGTGCAATTGCAGGCCAAGGACGGCCTGGGACTGATCAATGCCAGCCCTGTTACCACCGGTTTTGCGGCGGTCGTGGCGACGGACCTGGCGCAACTGCTGCTGGTGGCGGCAGCGGTGGCGGCGCTGGCCGACGAAGCTTATGCAGCTAACCTCAATGTTTTTGATCCGCGCATCGCTGCCGCACGCCCGACCGGCGCGCAACCGGCAGCTGCAGCCCTGTTCCGGGCCTTGCTGGCGGGCAGCAATCTGTACGACCAGCCGGCACGGTCGATCCAGGATGCGATTTCCTTCAGGACCATGGCGCAGGTCTTCGGCGCCAGCCACGCCGCGCTGGCCATGCTCTGTGATGCGGTAGAAGACGAGATAAACGGCATCTCGGACAGCCCGCTAGTGCTGGCAGCCGAAGGCGAGATGTTGTCTTCGCCCAACTTTCACCTGCCAATGATCGCGCTGAGCTTTGACAGCATGGCGATTGCGCTGACCCACCTGGCCACCGCCAGCGTGCAACGCCTGATCAAGCTGCAAAACCCGGCACTGAGCGGCTTGCCGAAATACCTTTCACCGGTAGGTGGCGCAAGCGTGGGCTACAACGCGATGCAGAAGACAGCGGCGGCCCTGCATGCAGAGATCCGGCTCAAGGCTACGCCGGCCAGCCTTGACGCCGTGGTGGTGTCCGACACGGTGGAAGACCATGCTACCCATGCCCTGTTGTGCGTGTACAAACTCGATGAGCAAATACATCTGTTGCGTGACCTGGTGGCGATCGAGGCACTGGTTGCGGCACAGGCGGTCGACCTGCGCGGCCGTACTCGGCCGGGTGCGGGCACACAGAAAGTATTTGATGCCGTGCGGTCGGTGGTGCCCCCACTGCAAGTCGACAGGCCCTGCGGAGTTGATGCCATGGCGGTGCAAGGCGCATTGTTTGCGCCGGGCCTGTTCGCGGAACTGCGCATGGTGGTTGCCCCGGCTATGACAGGCTATTCGATGCGAGGCGTGTCAATGCCCGCAGCGCCTTCCCACTCCCAACTTCCCGTAAACCCGAATCCTGCATGAAACCCATCCATATCACTTACCTCAATGGCCCGGATATCGAGGCCCTGGCGCTGACTGATGAAGAGATTTTTCAGGCCATCGAATCCAGCCTAGCCTCGCAGGGGCGCGGCGAATGTGTGATCGAACCACGCATGCACCTGGCGCCCAAGGCGGGGGCGGATGGCCACTTCAACGTATTGCGCGGTGCCATCGGCCCGCCTATCCAATTGGCAGGTGTCAAGGTGGTGGGCGACTTTGTGGACAACTACAAGCAGGACCTTCCGTCCGAGTTTGGTGTGTTGAACCTGTTTGACCCGCGCACCGGCATCCCGGTGGCCATCATTGATGCCACCGCCATAACCGACATGCGTACCGGGGCTGTGACAGCGGTTGGGGCCAAATACCTGGCTCGCAAAAATTCCAGAGTGCTAGGCCATATCGGTGCCCGTGGCACGGCGTACTGGAACGTTCGCCTGCTTGACAAACTGTTCAACTTTGACGAGATTCGTGTGCATTCGGCCCGGGCTGAAAGCCGCAATGCATTTGGCGAGCGCCTATCGCGAGACCTTGGCAAACCGGTGCGGGTGTGTGACAACTGGCAAGACACCGTGGTGGGGGCTGACATTGTGGTCGAGGCTTCGCGCCTGCGCGAACCCACGCCGTTGCTCAAGACCGAGTGGATCAAACCCGGCGCGTTCGTCGTGCCTTACGGCACCATGAGCGCAGTGGAACTCAACCTGACCGACATCATGGCCAAGCTGGTGGTGGACGACTGGGGCCAATGCAAGGGAGGGCAATTCGGCTCTTTGCGTGCCCATGTCGAGGCGGGCAAACTTTCGGCACAGACCTTGCACGCCGAAATGGGGCAAGTGGTGGCCGGTCTGAAACCAGGGCGGCAGAACGATTCCGAGAACATCCTGTTCTGGCACCGCGGCCTTTCATTGAGTGACATTGCGCTGGGTTATGCCATGCTCCAAAAGGCGCAGCGCCTCGGTATCGGGCAGACCTTGCGTTTTCATTGATGCCACAAGAACAGGTAACGCATGACATCCGGTATGTCTTTGTCTGATGTAGTGCGGCTGCGCTCCTACCGCAAGGCGGGCATCCTGAAGAGGCTAGCCCAGCGTTACCTGGCGGGCATTGTGTTGTTCAACCCGGTCAATATCCGGTATGTTGTGATGCGCGGAACATGCAGGTCGATGGTCTGCACAACCCGTGCCCTTATGTTTTTTTAGGGGCAGATGGCCATACCAGACTGTTTGATTTTCGTAACTGTGAACACCTTTCGGCCCATCTGGAATCGATTGACGAGGTGCGACCCTCCAAGGCCTGGTACCTCATTGCGGCTGAACACGGGGCTTCGCGCTCGATACAGGGGTTTGTTGACGAAATTGTGGATCTGGTGCGTGCACATGGCAAGGGTCAGCATTCGCTGGCCTATGTCCGGCTGGATGCGGAGGGTTTTATCGCGCTCCAGGCGCATGGCGTGGCCGCTGCATCCGACTTGGAACTGATGGATTTCGCTCGCATGATCAAATCGTCTGAAGAAATCGCCTGCATGCAGGATGCCATTGCAGCCTGTGAAATGGGTTTGCACCGCATGCAGGCCGCCCATGTGCCCACCACCTCCGAACAGGCCTTGTGGGCGGTGTTGATCCATGCCAATGCCGAGATTGGCGGCGAATGGATGGAGACTCGTTTGCTGAGCGCCGGCCAGCGCACCAACGCCTGGCACAACGAATGCGGCGAATATGTCATCCAGGCGGGTGACCTGGTGAGTTTCGACACCGACCTGGTGGGTCGTCACAGTTATTCGGTGGACATTTCGCGCGCCTGGCTGACGAGCGATGGCGCGACAAGCGACGTGCAGCGCCAAATTTACGCCCTCGCCCACGGGAAGGTACATCACGATGCGGCAGAGTTGCTCCCGGGCCGCCTGTTCAGTGATGTGGCCCGGAGCGCCTACCAGTTGCCCCCGCGGTTTGTGCCCCGCATGAATCGGGCTATTGCCCATGACTTTGGGCTGTGCAACGAGTACCCCCTCATCGTTGACCGGGAGTTTGCCGCCGAAGCCTACGATGGGCAGTTGATGGGGGGCATGGTTTTGTGTGTGGAGAGTTATGTGGGCGCGCCTGGCGGTACGATAGGGGTGAAGCTTGAAGAGCAGGTGGTGGTTAAATCCCAGGGGGCCCAGGCCATCTTCGGTTTCCCATTCGAAGCGCGTCTGATGTAAGCGTGGGCCGACCGGGCCGGTCTGCGAGATCGAACAAATCAACGCGATGATGTGGTTTTAATTTTTGAATTATTTACGAAAGGAATGTGATCATGGCAAACAAATTTTCTAGGCGCGATATGCTGGCGACGGGTGCAGGTTTGGCCGGTGCTGGCGCTATCGGTTTTCCTATGGTGGCGCACGCCCAGGCCACCGGCGGTCAACGGCAGACCATCAATGTGCGTGCTGCTGCAGAGTTTGACGTGATCGACCCTGCGTTCCGGCGCGGTCCGACCGACGGTAACGTGATGCGTGTGGTGTATCAACGTCTGATGTCGCCCAAGCCCAACTCCTCGGAGCTTGAACTGGACGCTGCGTCTGAGATCAAACAAACCTCACCCACCACAATTGACTTCAAGCTCAAGCCGGGCCTGATGTTCACCGACGGCTTTGGGGAAATGACGGCCGAAGACGTGAAGTTCTCGTTTGAGCGCATTGGTCTGCCACCCAAAGAAGGTGCCAAGGAGTCGACTTACAAAGCCGATTGGCTGCATCTCGTGGGGGTCGAGGTCAAGGGCAAATACGAAGGCCGCATCACCCTCGCGCAACCCCGCGCCAATATTTTTGACGTGGTGATTGCCGATGGCTCTGGCTGTATTGTGAGCAAGAAGGCCGTGGAGCAGCGTGGCGCTGAATTTGGTTTCAAGCCGGTGGGTTCAGGCCAGTATCAGGTGGCGAGTTTCGATAAACAAAAGGGTGCAGTGTTGCGCCGCAATCCGGCTTACAAGGGTACGCGCAAGGGTAATTTTGAAGAAATCAATGTGCGTGTCATCACCGATTCCAAGACGGCGGACCTGGCCCTGCGCGCTGGTGAAATCGATTTTGCCGTACTGGCACCGGCCGCCGCCGAGCCGCTACGCAACATTGCCGGCCTGACGGTGTCCGACCAGCCGTCCATCGCCTACGTGTGGATGGGCATGAACATGGAAAAAGGCCCGCTGGCCGATCTGCGTGTCCGCCAGGCCATCCGACTGGGCGTGGATGTGGACCAGATGCTGCTGGCAGGTTACAACGGGAAGGTGCCGCGCCTGAACACCGCCCTGCCACCGCAAATCATGGGCCACTGGAAAGAAGCACCGGCCTACAAACGCAATGTGGCCGAGGCCAAAAGCCTGCTGGCGGCAGCTGGGGTGTCCAACCTCAAGCTCAAGCTGACTGTGTTGAACCAGCCGGAGTACCAGAACATGGCCCTTGTGGCACGTGCGCTGCTGGCCGAGATTGGGGTCACCATTGAAGTGGACGCACAGCCCGGCGGCACCTACTGGAGCTCCGGTAAGGGCGACGCGGGCAAGAACCTGGAGCTTTATATGGCACGTTTCAATGCCAAACATGACCCCAACTTTGTGCTGCAATGGTTCACGCCGGGCCAGTTGGGCAACTGGAACTGGTCGCGCTGGAACAGCTCCGAATTTGATGGCATGTTCAAAAGTTCCGACAGCGAAACCGACCCGGCCAAACGCCGCCAGATAGTCATGGATATGCAGAAAGCCATGGACAAAACGAGCGCTTATGTGTGGCTGACCAACGAGGCCAGCGCCTTGGTGCACCGCAGCTGGTTGAAGCCCGCTTCCGTACCGGGTTGGGCTGACTGGCAGTACGCCGACTTCAGTGCAGGCTGATACCCTGCGCTACCTGACCAGTCGCCTGGTCACGACCGCGCTGATCGTCTTCGGCGCGATGCTGTTGCTGTTCACGCTCTCGAGCATCGTGCCGGGCGACCCGACGGCGGTGCTGCTCGGGCCGCAGGCGTCGCCCGAGTTCTCCAAGCGCTTTATCAGCGAGATGGGGCTGGACCAACCGATCCATATTCGGATGTGGCGGTTTTTCAGCAACGTGCTGCGGGGCGACCTGGGCACCGACGTGGTGTCGGGCCGCTCCGTGTTGGGCATGATTCTGAATGTCATACCCTACACACTGGTGTTGACGTTTTCAGCCATCACGCTTGCGGTTGTCACCGGTATCCCGCTGGGCATCTTTGCCGCGACGCACCGCGGCACTGTCGCTGACAACATCCTCGCCTTCGTATCGGTCGCCTTCATAGCAGTACCGGGGTTCGTGGTTGCCATCTTTTTGCTGCTGATCTTTGCCATCTGGCTCAACTGGTTGCCCGTGCTGGGGACGAGCCAGTCGGGTACCCTGCTGGACGAGTTTCGTCGCATGATCCTGCCCACCCTCGCCTTGGCGCTGGGCTGGATCGGTTTCATTGCGCGGTTGGTGCGCACCTCCATGCTTGAGGTGATGGGCGAGAACTACATCCGCACCTCGCGCGCCTACGGGCTGTCAGAGCGGCTCATCACTTACAAGTACGCACTCAAGAACGCGTGTATCCCGACCATCACCATCCTGGGTCTAGGAATCGGCCGCCTGCTCGGTGGCGCAGTGCTGATCGAGATCGTGTTTGCCCGCCCTGGCCTGGGCCGGCTGATCTATGGCGCCATCTCGGAGCGCAACTATCCGGTGGTGCAGGGCGCCGTTCTGGTCGTGGTGGTGGTGTTTGTACTGGTCAACCTGATTGTTGACCTGTCGTATTCGGCCATCGACCCGCGCATCCGCCACAACACGGGCTCAGCAGGGGCCGTCGGATGAACCTGCTGGCCAATGTTTTTACAACCCTGCGCAAGGTCTGCGGCACCCTCACCGGCGCGGTTGGCCTGGTGATCGTTCTGCTGGTGTTGGGTTGTGCCATCTTCGCACCCTGGGTGGCCACGCACAATCCGGACGCGCTGGACGTGATGTCCCGCTTCTCGCGTCCCACGGCCGCGCATTGGCTGGGCACCGACCACCTTGGGCGTGACTTGTTTTCGCGCATGGTGCACGGCGCCTCGATCGCCATGCAGATTGCCATCGCGTCGATTGCCATCGCGCTCACCCTGGGCACCTCCCTGGGCATACTTGCGGCCTATTTGCCGGCGCGCAGCGAACGTTTTGTGCTGATTGTGTTTGACGTGATCTCGTCGTTCCCCAGCCTGGTGCTGGCATTGGCGGTAGTGGCTGTATTCGGGCCATCGTCGACCATCGTGGTGTTCATTGTGGCGGTCACCCTAGTGCCACATTTCGGCCGCGTGGCGCGTTCACAAACCCTTACGCTCAAGAGCGCACCGTTCCTGGAGTCCGAGCGCATTCTGGGTGCGAGCTGGGGGCGCATCGTGTTTCACCATGTATTGCCCAACATCCTCGGGCCGCTGGTGATTTTGGCGTCGATGGACATCCCAGTGGTCATCACCATCGAGGCCGGCCTGTCGTTCCTGGGGCTGGGCGTGCGTCCACCGCTGGCGAGTTGGGGCACCTTGATCCAGGACGGCTACACCTACATCTCGGATACCTGGGTTCCGGTGGTGGTATCGAGCGTGGCACTGGCGGTAGCCACCCTGGGGTTCACCTTGTTTGGTGAGGCCCTGCGCGACGCGGTCGACCCGCGTATCGGGCGGGAGCACTGATGTCCCAAGCGAACCTGGCCACCACAACGGCTCTGGTCCGGATCCGCGGGCTCAAGCTGGAGGCATCGACCCAGCGCGGCACCGCCCACATTCTGCGCGGGGTTGACCTCGACATCGGGCGCGGCCGGATTCTGGGTGTGGTGGGTGAATCGGGTTCCGGCAAATCCAGCCTGGCCAGTTGCCTGCTGCGCTTGTTGCCATCCAACATCACCCATCTGGGGGGGCAGCGTCGAGTTCGACGGCACGACCTGCTGAAACTCGACGATACGACCATCGCCGGCTGGCGCGGCAAACGCATCGCGATGATCTTTCAGGATCCGATGACCGCGCTCAACCCCCTGTTCACAGTTGCCACACACCTGGTGGACGTGTTGCACCGCCGCCACCCCGGCATTTCGCGCCAGGATGCGTTGGGGCGTGCGCGCGCCGCGTTGGTGAGCGTGGGCATCGCTGACGCCGACCTGCGACTGGCCGCCTACCCGCACCAACTGTCGGGGGGCATGCGCCAGCGAGTGATGATTGCCATGGCGCTGCTGGTCGAGCCCGACCTGCTGGTGGCGGACGAACCCACCACAGCGCTCGATGCCACGGTCGAGGCGCAGATCGTCGACCTGTTCGAGGGGCTGCGCAGCAAGTTCTCAGGGTCGATCGTCTTCATCTCGCACCATCTGGGGCTGGTGGCGCAGCTGTGTGACGACTTGTGTGTGATGTACGGTGGCACCGTGGTCGAGACCGGCCCGGTGGCCGAGGTCTTGTCGAAGCCGCAACATCCCTACACGCAGGCCTTGTTGGCGTGCGAGATCGATTCCGACGCGCAAGGCGGGCGGCTAGTGTCCATCCCCGGTGAGGTGCAGGACCCGGTGGCGCCCCATATGGCCTGCGTTTTCGCGCCACGCTGCGCCCAAGCCGATGCCCGTTGCCGTGCCACTGTGCCTGCCTTGCAAGCCTGCGGCGCGCAGCGGACCGTCGCATGTGTTCGTTATGGGGAGCTCGGATGAGCACCGCACGGCCGCCGGCAAATAGCGCGCTCGTGGAGCTCAAGGGCGTCAGCGTCGTATTCGGCGGCAAGGTGCGCGCCTTGGACGACGTCACCCTGACCATTGCGCAAGGCGATATCGTGGGCCTGGTCGGTGAGTCCGGCTCGGGCAAGACCACCCTGTGCCGCGCGATCGTCGGGCTGACCCTGGCGAGCAGCGGCGAGGTGCGGCTCAACGGAAAGTCCGTCGCTGGCCAACTCACGACGAATCCATTGGCCTTCCGGCGCCAGGTGCAGATGCTGCTGCAGGATGCGGTGGCTTCGCTGTCACCACGCATGACGATCGGTCGCGCCCTGCACGAACCGATTGCGATCCACAGTTTGCCCCGCGAAGAGGCGAGCAGCCGGCTGCAAGCCATTCTCAAACGCCTTGGTCTGCAGGCAGATGTGCTGGTGAAGTTTCCGCACCAGATCTCTGGCGGCCAGGCGCGCCGCGTCGGCGTGGCGCGGGCGCTGGTGATGCAGCCCCAAGTCATCATCGCAGACGAGCCCACGGCTGGGCTGGACGTGTCGGTGCAGGGCGAGCTGCTCAACCTGCTGCTCGACCTGCAGCAGGAGTTTGGCCTGACCTACTTGCTGGTGAGCCACAACCTCAACGTGATCCGCCGGGTGACGGCGCGCACCGCCGTGATGTACCTCGGCCAGATCGTCGAAGAGGCGCCTACCCGGGAACTGTTCGACAAACCGGCGCATCCCTATTCCGCGGCCCTGTTGTCCACCAATCCGGCGATCGACCCGGCGCACCGCACACGGCGCATCGTGCTCAAGGGCGAGATACCCAGCGTGGTGAACCCGCCCTCCGGCTGCCGCTTTCATACACGCTGCCCGGTGGCGCAGGCGCGTTGCAGCAGTGATTCGCCGCCCTTGACCGACATAAGTCCAGAGCGCAAGGTGCGTTGCCACTTTCCGTTTACGCTCGATCCTGCGCGGCGACCACCATCGGCAGATGAAGACCATTGACCAGTTTCCGCGCCCCGTGTGCGAGATCATGACGGCATGGATTCCCATGCCCGACGGCGCCCGACTCGCGGCCCGCATCTGGCTGCCGGTGGACGCCGAGGCGGACCCGGTCCCTGCCGTGCTGGAGTACCTGCCCTACAGGCGGCGTGACGGCACCAGCACCCGCGACTCGGTGACCCAGCCCTACCTCGCCGGACACGGGTATGCCGCTGTACGCGTCGACATCCGCGGCACCGGCGACTCGGATGGCCTGATGCTGGACGAATACGACCTGCCGGAGATCCACGACGGGGCCAAGGTGATTGCCTGGCTGGCGCGCCAGCCCTGGTGCAATGGACGGGTTGGCATGTGGGGCATCAGCTGGGGCGGTATCAACACGCTGGAGGTTGCCGCCTTGCGACCCCCGGCCCTGCAAGCCATCATTCCACTGGGTTTCGCGAACGATCGTTACAACGGCGACTGCCACTACATGGGCGGCTGCATGATCGAGGGCAATACCAGTTGGGGCGGCACTTTGCTCTCGGGCACGGCGCGCCCGCCCGACCCGGCGGTGGTGGGTGAGCGCTGGCGCGCAATGTGGCTGGAGCGGCTGCAAAACACGTCGCTGCCAGTGGAAACCTGGCTCTCGCACCAGCGCCGCGACGACTACTGGAAACCCGGCTCGGTGTGTGAAGACTACCGCCGGATCCAGGTGCCGGTGTATGCGATCAGCGGCTGGGCGGACAGTTATTCGCGCAATGTGTTGCCATTGCTGGAACGCTTGCGCGTGCCAAAGAAAGCGTTGATCGGGCCCTGGGCCCACTCCGTGCCGCACCTCGCCCAGCCCGGGCCGGCCATCGGTTTCCTGCGGGAGGCGATCCGCTGGTGGGACCTCTGGCTCAAGGACAAGGACACCGGCATCATGGACGAGCCCATGCTGCGCGTGTGGATGGGCGATTGGGTTCAACCCGCCAAGCTGGTGCCGGACTGGCCCGGGCGCTGGGTGGCTGAACCGGTGTGGCCGCCGACCCAGCGTGTGCCGCAACAACTCCACCTCAATCTTGCCGGCTTGCAGGCGCAAGCCGCCCAAGCGCATCCGCTGCGCATTCAAAGTCCGCAGACTACCGGTATGCAGGCCGGTTACCAATGTTCTTATGGCTCGGGTCCGGACCTGTCGGACGATCAACGCAGCGACGATGTGCAGAGCCTGTGTTTCGACACCGAACCCCTGGCCCAGGCGCTTGAGCTGCTCGGCGAGGCCGAGTTGGAACTCGATATCACCAGCGACCAGCCGCAAGCCCTGCTGGCCGCGCGGCTGTGCGACGTGGCGCCCGATGGCAGCTCACTGCGCCTGACGTATGGCTTGTTGAACCTGTCGCACCGCGATGGGGATGCGGATCCACAGGCCCTGGTGCCGAGGCAAACCTACCGCGTCAAAATCGTTTTATGTGGCCTGGCGCAGGTATTGCCGGTGGGGCACCGCCTGCGGCTGGCTTTGTCCACGAGTTATTGGCCGATCGCCTGGCCATCGCCCGTGCCAGCTACGCTGACGCTGCAGTGCGGCAGCAGCGTGCTGCGTTTGCCGGTGCGTACGCCCAATGCCGCAGCCGATGCAGCCCTGGAGCCTTTCGGCGAGCCCGAAGGCGCAGTGCCCTTGGCCTTGCAGGTCACCCGAGCCCGTGCCACGGACCGCCCGCTCGACCACATCGACGCATCTTCAACCGATGGTCGTGTCGATCTGCTGCGCACCCGCGACCGTGGGGCCTGGCGCACCACCGATACCGACGTGGACTACGACACCAGCGGCGAAATGCGTTTCTCCATCCACCCCGACGACCCGCTGAGCGCCGAACAGGAAATCAACCTGACCACCACCATGGGCCGCGAGGGCTGGCGTGTCCGCACGCAGGCGCAGACCCGGATCAGTTGCACGTCCGACGAGTTTGTGCTGCACGCCCGGCTGCTGGCCTGGGAAGGCGACAACAAAGTGTTTGAGCGCACTTGGGACAGACATATCGCGCGGGATAATCTGTAAGCATGACTCCCTGACGCACGATCATCGTGCATTGGCGTTCGCGCGTCGCTGATCGCAGTCTGCTGGCGACATTGACAACGGCGCCCAGAAGCGCCACTTTCAGGCGACTGGCGGTGACCACACGCATCGCTCGTTCGTCGGCAACCGCTCTGACAGGCTTGTCAGACTGTATCGTCAGATCCCGCCCTCACTTGGACCAGCTACCCAAGCAGGGCCTTGCAATACCTATAGGTGGTCAAACGTTCCGCGCCATTTTTGGTGACCAAGTACTGGTCCTCCAGCTTCACGCCCTGCCCGGCCTCTGGGTCCCCGACGTAGCTCTCGACACACAGCACCATGTTCTCCTCGATCTCGCCAGGGAAGTCGAAGCTGCCGTCAGCCGCCACACGCGGCACATTCGGGTGCTCGCCGGCCATGCCCAACCCGTGGACCAGCACGTAATAGCCGTACTGTTGATGCTTCTCGGGCACCTGGTAGGCGGCACGGGCGAAGGCCTCGAAGCTTACGCCAGCGCGCAGATTACCCGCGTTGTGCTGGAGCTGTTCCAGCGCGATGCCATAGATGCGCCGCTGCTCAAGCGTGGCGGGCCGTTCGCCGCACAGGAAGGTGCGTGAGAAGTCCACCGCGTAATTCATAACGCCCAGTGCATCGGTGTCCAGGCAAACCAGATCGCCCGCCACCATGACGCGGTTAGAGGATTCCTGGAAGTAGGGGAAAGTGCGTGGGCCGGTCTGGAACAGGCGCGTGGAGATGAACTCGCCGTTGCGGGCGATCAGCCCGCGATGGAACTCGGCCCAGGCCTCGTTCTCGCTGACGCCAGGAGCGATGCGGTTCTCTACCTCGGCCACCGCCTCCTCAACGCGCGCCACTGCGAACCGAATGGCATCGATCTCCAGCGGCTGCTTGATCATCCGTGCCTGCTGGAACACCATCGTTGCGTCCACCAGATGCAAACCGGCCCCACGCAGCGCATCAGTGAACGGGAAGTCCACCAGTTCGACGGCCAGCGTAGGATGATCCGCACCGAGATACAACCGGCAGTCAGCGGCCAGTTCGGCTGCAAAAAGCATGATGTTATCGCGGTAATGCGGCGTCTTTTTGGCCGTGATGCCGATCGAAGGCCGGATTTCCGTGATGGTGGGCAGGCCCGCCGACAGGTGTTCGCCCAGGCTGAACTCAAACAGGATGGTCGGCCCTTCGCAGAAATGGAGCAGGAAACGCGAGGGCCCCATCAGGCCCCAGACCGTCATGTTGCGCGAACCGGTCGCGTAGAGGATGTTGATCGGATCGGGCGTCAGCAAGGCGCCAACGCCCATCCGCCGCATGGTCTGGTTCAGACGGGCTTGGCGCTGGCTGTAAAGGGCGTGTGGGTCGATCATGAAGACGGGAAGCATTGCCAGTCCAGAAACGCGGGTCTTAGCCGTTCGTTGAAATTCGCGTCGTTCGCCTCGGAATCGTCATTCCGGCGAAGGCCGGAATCCAGTTGTATTCACTCGCCGTGACAAACGGATAAAAAATACAACCGTACAAGCTTAAGTATGACACGGGTTTTGGGCTTGCGGAGTCCACTGGTCTGTTCACGCAGATCGCCCAATGGCAGACCTCGTATGGTCAAAATATCCATCCGAGCCAATTTCTAGAAAAACACCGCCCTTTTGACGGCCACCGCCGCGAACTCAGAGCCATGCAGTTCAACGGAAAATTTGAATTTACGCCAACAAAACCGCGGATCAAGCCAGCCCAGGTAGCAGCGGCGCCCGGTGAACACGACCCAAGCGCCCTCCCCTGGTCACGCACTCCACCGCCCCGAGACCGCATATGGTTAAGAATATCCATCTGCGCTAATTCCCAGATCGCCGCCAACCCCGCGACCAGCAGCTCAGCCCAGCACAGGCAGCCGCAGCATCGCCAGGTCTACACGATCCAAGCGCCCTGCCCTAGACCGTGGCACAGCGAGCACTGTGCCGGCAGACATTTTGGGATTTTTTACCACACCAGATATCGGTTGTCCAAGTGCTGGGTCTGAAACTACAGTGTGCTCATTGCTACACAACCAAAGGACCACGCAATGGGCGCACTGACAACAGGACTCGCAGGACTCGCAGGATTGAAGTTAACAGCAGCACAGAAATCCACGCAGATACCACCCGTGCAACAGCGCTGCAACAAGTTGCGGGCAGGGTTTGAGACGTGAACAGGTACTTGATTTGGGTTCGCATCAATGCGTACCAGACTGCCAACACCATTGTTTATGCGCACAGCGACTACCAAGCACGTCAGTTGGCGGAAGCACAGTACGGCATTGGGTCGGTATTGAACTACACGCTGTTGGATGACTGATAGGTTTTTTGAAACGCAGCTTTTTGTCACGCTGCATTGGCTGTGTCAACAACCCTGCTTTTGCATCAACAGGGACTGTGTAAATACATGATGCGTCTAGAAGAAATCGTCTGCGCTGAAGAAGTCAGTGGCAGCAGCACTGCGCGGTGGCTTTGAATGGGTCTGACCTGGCCCTGGCCGATTCCCTTGATGATTTACCTCAGCCCAAACTGGGGTTGGACTGTGTGTAAGCGAACCGTTAACCACGCCCTTCCCCTGAGCGCCTGAACGCCTGATCGCAGTACACCTAGAGCTTTCCAAAGGAGCGCGCGATAGGTGAGAAAAAATCGAAGTGGCTGGAGCACTTGAAGGCGTTCAGGGCAAAGAAACTGGTGGCCTAACCATTTGCGCTATGCCTGTCATGACCGCGATTCCGATTCAAAAGCGCGCCTGTATGTCGGCCTAAAAACCGCGCTTTTGACCCGACAACGCACTTTTTATCTGGCTTGTTGTTTTGAAGGGGTGCTGGGCACGTGAGTGCATGACCAGTTCATCCTTGTCCCTCTCGTCATAGCCATCGGTCCTGGGCGCGCTGGAGGCCACGGGTTTGGGGAAAGGGGTTGGTGGCTGGGAGTAGATTTTTTGATTGTTCTGTGGCTTGGTGATCTCTTTACTCAGGTGCTGGGCCAGTTGTTGATGTTGCTGGGTCTGATGCTTTGACGCCTGGCCAGGTGACAGCTGCTGAGCCTGGGATTTGGGCAGTGGCTTGGGTGCTGGGGCCATGGGTGCACGTTTGGGCTTGGCTGCTCGAGCCTTGCCCTTGACTGTGGCCTTGTGACTTGCCTTGGGTGCGGGCCTGGGCAAGTGCTTGGCCACGGGCTTTGCAGCTGTCGCAGCCCTGCCCTGACCCAGGGTTGCTGCCGGCACGGGTGCCGTGGTGGCTTGCGGTTGTGGCTGCTGCTGAGCAAAGGCGCCCCACACGTTGTCCGATATCAGCCGCCAAAGTGCCAGCTGGTCCTCGGGGTTGGCTATTTCCATAAATCTCATCACTGGCCTCCCTTTCTGCTGTCTTTTCCTACATTTATTTATCTCCCGCCATAAATAAATGCATGCGACTCTTTGAGCTTGAGACCCCCAGAACACCAGAGCAATTGAGACTGGACCAGCTCAGCGCCACCAGCCAGCGTGCTAGCGCTGCTGTCAAGCAAGAGCGACTGAGGCAAAAGACCCAGCGCGCCCAGCAAGCCCTGCAAAAGCTACGCATGCCCGTCAAACCCATCCAGGCGGTTTGACCGCGCTCTAAGCCTTGGCTGGCAGCTTCAGGGTGGCGCGAGCAGTTGGGGCAGTGGCTTTGGCAAAGCCTGCCTTGACCTGTCCCATCACAGCCTCAATGCGTTTGTCCAGCTCCCCAGAGTCCACCGCGCTGCGAATCACCTGCAGCGTGGTGATGACCTCGGCAATGCTGTCAGTCTCAATGGCGTTCTTGCCCTCCACAATCTCCAGGGTGCGGGCGCCATAGCGAACGGTGATGCACAGCTTGCCCCGCTCATCCTTCCACCACCAGGGCTTGAGCTGCTTGGGCACTTCCACCTTGCGGCTCTGCCCTGTGGCCTCGTCCTTGACTGTGCGGATCCGTACTGGGGAGAACTCCGTGCCGGCCTGCTGGGCTTTGGCCAACTGGATCTGCTCGGCCAGCTTGGTGCTGAGCTTTTGACGCCGTGCGTGCTGCGGGCTGCTGGCTTTTTCACGCTTGGCTTGGACTAATTTCAATGCGCTGAGACCTGACATCGCTACTCCTTGTGTGTTGCAGGAACAGCTAATTTAGTGTCATACCCCGGGTCTGGGCAACCGAAATCGTCGGTATCCTGACAGCTTGGCAGGACTCAGGTTCTTGGTTGACAGATCACAAATCTGGATCGGTCAATGACGCAATCCACTACTCAATCCACAGCTCAATCCACCGACAGGCTGGCATAGTGCTCATGGGCCCGGATGGTTTCCAGGCGGATGCGCTGTTTATGGGCGTCTTCCTCCAATCTCAAGTCCAGGTAGCGGGGCTCATAGCGCTCCAGCTGCTTGGGAGTCAGGCGCCAGTAGGGGTTGTTGGTGCGCTCCTGCATGGTGAGCTCGATGTCATGGCGCAGATTCACGCTGAGCTTGCGCTGGAAGAAGATGGCGTCATGCACTCTGGCAATGGGCACACGGCCATATTTTTCAGCCACTGTGCAGACCACATTCATGACCTCGGTCTCGTCGTGCTGGTACAGGTAGGCCAGGATCTTGGACTTGCTGGGTCTGCCGCTGGGGGTTTGCAGGAACGGCTTGCTCAGCAGGTCCTGGCGCTGGGCTTTGACCAGGTCAAACAGGTGTGTATCCAACAGGGCCTGCTCCTGGATGAAGGCCTGCACCGTGGGGTCAGCCAGGAAGCGAGCCCTGTCTGCGCTGTTCTTGATGATGTCGACCAGGGCGGGGTTGGTCCACCCGCCGGCGTCGTTTTGCCAGCCGGTGGTGGCCTGGCGGGCACCAAAGCTGATGGCGGTAAAGGCTCGCTTGAGCAG
>Ga0209553_1000585_pt1 | contig 18907 bp, 18 predicted proteins | sample LauGreFBDMM110DN_2_FD_188217 | JGI IMG/M metagenome (GOLD analysis project Ga0209553, IMG submission 188217) | Freshwater lake microbial communities from Lake Michigan, USA - Fa13.BD.MM110.DN (SPAdes) (version 2) | ecosystem: Environmental > Aquatic > Freshwater > Lake | place: Lake Michigan...
GGTTGATGCGCGAACCCTCGACAATTGTATTGACGCGGGCCTTGAGCCCCAACAGATCACGATAGAGCTTGAGCGACACATCGAGGTCGCGGACGAAAATCGTCGCCCGGGTCATGGGTGAAACTTGATAGCCCGCTGGCACCTCTTGGGCATGAGCGGGCGCTAGCGTGGCAAGAGCGGCCATCAAAACACTGACTAGGGGCGCCCTAACATTCACAGCGATCGCCTTCCAAAACGGGACCTCGCGCCCACTCAGTTCGGTATGCCCGCTTGCACCAGATTCACCAGCACGCCATCGGCATCGCGGAACATCATTTCCAATGGTTGCTGCTTCATTCCTGGACGCTCAATTAAGGCCACCGGCGGCGAGACAATGACATAGCCAGCATCCTTGATCTTTTTCGTCATGCCCCAGATATCATTGGTGGGAAAGATCACGGCAACGTCGCCAATTCGCGTGTCGGGGGTTTTGATTGGCTGCGGCGGTGTGCCTTTTTCGTTGTAAAGCTGATAGATGCCAATATTACCGACAGTCGACTCTCCGGCCATCAAAACCGTGGCGCGCAGGTCCTTGCCCGTCGTACCCATGATGTCGTTGATGCCCTTGCCCTTCCACATGTTATCGAACATGGGCTTGAGACCAAGAATGTCGCGATAGAGTTTCAGAGAGGCCTCGATATCGCGTACAAAAATCGTCGCACGCGCCATCGGGGCCAAGGCCTGCCCCGGTTGGAACACCGTAGGACTTCGTGACACCACGGGTGCCATCGGGAGTAAGTTTCTTACCTCGGTATCAGCAGATGTCTGCGCCCAAACAGGCGTGGCAATCACCATCAGACTTGCCGCCCCCATCGCGAAGACGCTGTTCATTTAGCGTTCCCCGATCAGTACTTCAGCTTGGCGGTCAAGCCGAAGGTCAACCGCTCACCCAGGTAGGCATTGTACTGAACGTTGGGTGAGCCCTCGATCACGCTTGAGACGTATTTCTTGTCCAGCAGGTTACGCGACCATAATTGCAACTCATACTTTTCGTTCTGCACACCCATGCTGGCATTGACCACGGTCCGCGACGGGATCCAGGAAATGTTGATAGTGTTGACATACTGCTTAGACTGGTAGGAAGCATCGGCCCGTATGAAATAGTTGAGGTCTAGCGTTCCGGGCAGAGCATCTGCCCATTCGGCGCCGACGGTGCTTTGCCATTTGGACTGACGCGCACCCTGATTGCCGCTAACGTCGCCGTTGGTTGGACACGCTTTATTGTCGCAAACTAACGGTACGCGTGACCACGTCAGATCCTTGGTGCCGTTGGCAAACGTCGCATCGCCGTAATACAGCGTTCCGTTGAACGTCAAATGATCGACAGGAACAAAGGCCCCCTCAAGCTCGACGCCCTTGGAGTTCATCGTGCCAAGATTGCGTATGATCGGAAGGGGCAATGTGGCGGGATTTCCGGGATCAGGCGCAGAGATATGCAAGCCGGTCCAATGCACGTAAAACAGCGTGCCATTCAACTGAACACGACCATTGTCGAGTGTATTTCTTGAGCCGAGTTCGTAAGTCCAATTGTAGTCTTGGCCGTAGAGGCGATTTTCCGGAAGCGTGGCGGTCGCGTTAAAGCCTCCGGACTTCACGCCTTTGGCCGCCGAGGCATAAATCTTGCTGTCATCAGTTAATTGATAATCGAACGTGATGCGCGGCGTGAAAGCCTTGAAGACGCCATTGAGTTGCAGGCCGGTGAAACTGCCAAGGCCGGCGGTAGCGGTTGTTGGCAAGCTGCCCTGGAACTTCTTCTCATGTGACCACCGCGCTTCGACGCCCAGCGTGGCGCGGTCATCCATGAATTTCCAGGTGAGTTCGCCGAACGGCGACCAGACCTCGGGCTTGGTGACCGTGCGGCCCAACACCGCGAACACCAAGAACTTGGTTGGGTCATTGATATCAATAGGAGCAGTGGGAACCGCCGTGAGCAAGGGCAAGGTCGTGAAGTTTTGGGTCACGAAATCGCGGTTGTTCGTATAAAACACACCAGCCGAGGCGGTGAATGAGCCGCCATCATCGAACGACACGCGGGCTTCGTGCGAACTCGTTGCGAACGCGCCAATGGGGCCGTTTTCGAATACGCATTGACCGGGAATAAAGAACGAGCAGCCCGGGAGCGTGTCTTTGTAGCCCAACGATTTGGTGTCAGCTTCAACGTAGCCGAACAAATAGTCGAACGTCAGAGCATCGTTGATACGCCAGTTGACCGAGGCGCGCATAAACTCGGCATTGAGTTGGCGCGCATAGCCACGTGGATCGATGGGGATATTGCGCAGCGGAATCTCACCACAGTACAAGCGAAACCACTGACCGCCGCCGCCCAAACCCGAACCCGCCGGACGGACGTTGGGATTGAACTGGCCACAGTTGAGGATTTGGCTATCGGCACCTAATTCGGCAAACCAATTTTCGGCGCGATGCTCTTCATTGAAGTTGTAATCATAGTAGGCGACGTCAATCGTCAGATCGTCCGTTGGCAATATTTGCACCGCGCCGCTCAATATCGTTTTTTTGTGGCCACCCAGCCAATCGTCGCTACCGGGACTGAAGCTTATGTCTGCGAACGGATGGGTATTACGCCAACTGCCATCAAATTTGCTGTAATCGGCGCTGGCACGCACGCGTAGCCGCTCGGGTACGACGGCCCCCGACACCGAACCCGCCGCATCCCAACGGCGATGATTGCCCGCTGTTAAAGTGCCTTCCGCGCCCCATTCTTCCGTTGGGCGCTTCGAGACATAATTGACCGCGCCCATGAACGCGTTGCGGCCATAACGCGCGCTTTGTGGCCCCTTGACCACCTCGACACGCTCAATATTACTGAAGCCCAGATTGGTGACATAATTGCGCGGCAGATAGATGCCATCGAAGAAAAATGAAACGTTTTGTTCCAGATTGCCCGTGACCTGTGTGGCACCCCGGATCACTGGCGTGGTCGTCCCGCTTCCACCGAAATCCGTAAAACTGAACCCAGGCGTAAATCGCGCAATGTCCTTCATGTCTTGCAGGCTGCGCTTGGAAATATCACTGGCCGTGAAGGCCGTAACCGAGAGTGGAATCTCCTGTAGAGATTCTGCTCGCTTGCGAGCCGTGACGATAATCTCTTCAAGCCCTCCAGCTTGGGCCTGCTGCTGAGCATGCGCCCCCATAGAAGCTGACATCATGATGGCCGTGCTCAATGCTGTGAGCTGCCAGTTCAGTGTCCTTGTGATTTGCTTCATTTTCCCCGTCCCCTAATCCAATTGAAATCGGATTTAGCCTGATCCCATGGAGAAAATTGTCATATAGTAAAAGGGGACTTGTCCACTTTGCGAACAAAACGGAACCCTTGATGCCTTCGGTCTCACGGACTGCCTAGAAAAGAGTTGATTTTAATGGTTTTGCTGGCCTTTTTCTCGCCCTTGGCCCACCTTGCCTTCGCGGGCCCAGCCGTGTACACCACGCGCGCTTTAGGACATCCAAAAGCTAGTCTGGGCACCCCTGGAGGCCTGGCTAACATATTGATATATATGGAGACTACCCATGCCGCAGGTCGCCTCGTTGAAGGTGCAACCGCGCGAGCGGGCAGGTAAGGGGGCAGCCCGTGCCACACGTCGTGCCGATCTCGTTCCTGGGGTCGTGTATGGCGGGAAGGCCGAGCCTGTCCTTATTTCTGTCGAGCCGCGCACGCTTGTTACGCTGATGCACAACCCGAATTTCCGCATCACGATTTTTGATATGGAAGTCGCGGGCGCAAAGGCTGAACGGACGATGGCCATGGACGTGCAATTGCATCCCGTGACCGACCGCCCGATCCATGTCGATTTCCGCCGCATCGATAAAAACACATCTGTCAAAGTTCCCGTGCCCGTCCGCTTCCTGAACGAAGCCGCCTCGCCCGGCATTAAGGTCGGCGGCGTGCTGAACATCGTGCTTCACGATATTGAAGTGCGTGTGAAGCCCGACGAGATCCCCGACCACATTGATGTGGACCTGACGGGATTGAAGATTGGCGATTCGATTCACATTAACGCCATCACATTGCCCGAAGGCGTAAAGCCCACAGTGGCGCGTAACTTCACCATTTGCTCGATTGCACCGCCCACAGTGTACGTCGAACCCGAAGTGGCAACCGCAACAGCGACGCCTGCCGAAGGCGAAGCCGCAGCAGTCGCAGCAGCGGGTGCAGCGCCAGGCGCCGCACCAGGTGCAGCACCTGGTGGCGCAAAAGCAGTCGCTCCGGCAGCGGGTGGCAAAGCAGCCGCTCCGGCTGCCGCCGCCAAAGCCCCTGCGAAGAAGAAGTAACATCAGATCCCCAGCGGCGATCATTTTTGGTCGCCGCTGGGTCTTCCTTTGTTGGTGGCATTTTCCACGCCAACTGCCAGGGCGCGAAGCGCCCCGGTTTAAGGGCTAGGCAGTATCACCGCCGGGCACTTCTCAGGAAAATGCTCCAGACGCACCGAGGGACCTATGCGTTTACTGGTGGGACTGGGCAATCCCAGTTCAAGCTACGTACACAATCGCCACAACATTGGCTTCATGGCCGTGGAGCGCATCGCCAAGGCGTTTTCATTCGGTCCGTGGCGTGCGCGCTTTCAAGGCCATGTCTGCGAAGGCAGCGTCGGCGAAACCAAAGTCATTGCCCTGAAGCCAGGCACGTTCATGAATTTGTCTGGCCAAGCGGTGGGCGAAGCCAGCCGTTTTTATAAGATTGAGCCTGCTGATATTTTTGTGATGCACGACGAACTGGAACTTGAACCCGGCCGCCTCAAAGTAAAACAAGGCGGCGGCAATGCCGGTCACAATGGGCTCAAGAGTATTGATGCGCATGTCGGCCTGAACACCTGGCGCATGCGCATGGGCATTGGCCATCCGGGAGACAAAAATCTTGTCTCGGGCTACGTGCTACAAGATTTCGCCAAATCCGACGGGGCTTGGCTTGATCCGTTTCTTGATGCCGTCACCACAGCCTTGCCGCTGATGATGGACGGTGATGCCAATAAATTCATGACCAAGGTCTCGCTGCTGACCAAGGACACGACCCCCAAACCGCCTGCGCCAATTGTGCAAACAGATTAGGAATCGAGATGGGTTTTAATTGTGGAATTGTCGGGCTGCCTAACGTTGGTAAGTCCACTCTGTTTAACGCGCTGACCGCCACGGCTGCAGCCCAAGCCGCGAACTTTCCGTTTTGCACTATCGAGCCCAACGTGGGCCGCGTGGCCCTGCCCGATACGCGCATCGATGCGCTGGTGGCCATTGCTAAACCACAAAAGATCATCCCCACGCAGTTGGAATTTGTCGATATCGCAGGCCTGGTGCGAGGCGCTTCAAAAGGGGAAGGGCTGGGCAATAAGTTCCTGGCCAACATCCGCGAAGTCGACGCCATCGTGCATGTGCTGCGTTGTTTTGAGGACCCTAACGTCACGCACGTGGAAGGCTCGGTCGATCCCGTACGCGACGCCGAAACTGTTGAAACGGAACTGATGATCGCTGACCTGGAAAGCCTAGAACGCCGCATTGACCAGGCCGCCAAAAAAGCCAAAGGCGGCGACAAGGAGTCTAAAGACCTGATTGCGGTCATCGAGCCTGCGCTGGTGGCCTTGCGTGCGGGCAAACCCGCACGCGTTGCAAAACCAGATGACCCCGTGGCCGAGAAAATCTTTCACGGGTTACAGTTGCTGACCTCAAAGCCCGTTCTGTATGCCTGCAATGTGGATGAAAGCTCAGCCGCCACGGGCAATGCGTTTTCGGCCAAGGTTGCGGAAAAAGCCAAAGCCGAGGGCGCTGCCGTGGTGGTGGTATCTGCCGCCATTGAAGCCGAGGTTTCTATGCTGGGGGACGCGGCGGCACAGAGAGAGTTTTTAGAAAGTCTGGGCTTGTCAGAAACGGGCCTGAGCCGCGTGATTCGTGAAGGTTACAAACTGCTGGAACTGATTACCTATTTCACCGTCGGCCCCAAAGAAGTGCGCGCCTGGACCATCAAGCGCGGCACCAAAGCGCCGCAAGCCGCAGGCGTGATTCACACCGATTTCGAAAAAGGCTTCATCCGCTCTGAAACCATTGCTTATAACGATTTCATCGCTTGCAAAGGCGAGCAAGGCGCCAAAGACACCGGCAAGATGCGCTCGGAAGGCAAAGAGTACGTTGTGCAAGACGGTGATGTGTTGATGTTCTTGTTTAACGTTTAGACTCAAGCATTGGAATTTCGCGCACAACGGGTTTGGGTTTGCGATTATCATCGTACAGCCCCCAGTGCGCTTCCTCGGGGTGATAGCCCGGCACAGGATGAACATCATTCACCCGCCATGGTGCATCGAAAGCCGAGAAGTAGGCAAACGCGCGCGTGGCGTTGGGGCGAAACTGCTTAAACAACTCTCGATAAAACCCAGCCTGACGGACTGGCGTAAAGCCTTGATCCATGGGTGCCGTAGGTAGGCCTGTTTCCTTCACCAAGATAGGGCCGCAATAAACCTTGCCAAGGTCAGCCACGACATTGCTGACAAACTCGGCCGCATTGGCATCGGGTGCTGCATGAAACCAGGGCTCGAAGGCCGGATGCACATTGGCCAGTAGGATATCGCTTGTGCGTAAAACTGGTGCGGCGTCAGCCTGAACCAGCAGATGAAAAGGCTCGGTTGTGGCGATGGCCAACTGCGGCGTTTGTTGACGCACCTTTGCGATGGCCGAAGCCACGTCACTAAACGTGCCGCGCGCTCCAAACACCACTTCGTTGCCCACCGACACGCCCGCGACAATCTGCGGCTGACGCCGCGCTGCGGCTGTCACATTGGCTCGCTCGGTTATGCTGTATGGGTCATGGATTCCCATGATGACGGCCCGATAACCAAGTTTAGCTGCGACATCGGGAATGCGCTCGGCCCCGTTCAGTGCGCTATACGTGACCAGGCCATCGAAGTGGGCACGAAGAACTTTCAGGTCTTCGGCGATGCTGGCATCGTTGGCTTGCGTGGGTTGCCCGTTGATGACCTGCAGCGATGTGGGCGAATAGGCGATAAAACGCCCCGTCGCCATGACCTGGCTGATACGAAGCAGCCCTGCGAGTGGCGCGCGGTTCGGACAAATCGGGGCCGCCGACACAGTTGGGCTCAGTGTCAGAAAATATAGAAGCAGAACCGCACAAAAGAAAAAACCGCCAGCTTGTGGCCAGCGGTTTTGAAATTTCAGCATGCGGGGCTGACTATTTCTTCTCGAGCCGCGCCCAAATGCGCTGCTTGAGGAAGAACGCCAGGATGGTGAAGATCACCATATAGATCATGACCCGGAAGCCGGTTGAGTTACGGGCTTCCAAATTCGGCTCGGCCGCCCAGTGCAAGAACACCGTGATGTCGCGTGCGATTTGATCCGTCGACGCCTTGGTCCCATCGGCGTAGGTCACTTGGTCGTCGTTGAGTTGCCTGGCCATGGCAATTTGGAAATTGCCGTCGGCGAAGTACTTATTATAGTGCATCCCGTCCATGACGGTCATGCCTTGCGGCGGATCTTCGTAGCCCGTCAGAAGATGGAACAAATAATCAGGGCCACCTTCACGTGCCTTCGTGATGAGCGACAGATCTGGAGGTAAGGCGCCGTTGTTAGATGCCCGCGCGAACTTTTCGTTGGGATAGGGCTTCGGAAAATAATCGGACGTCAAACCTTTGCGGGTTATGTCGCTGCCTTCGTCATCTAAGGTCGGGAATTCGTACTCGGCTGCGAACGCCTTGACTTGCTCTTCGCTGTAGCCGAGCGCTTCAAGATTGCGAAAAGCAACCTGCTTCAGTCCGTGACACGACGCGCAGACCTCTTTGTAGACCTGAAGGCCACGCTGCAACTGCATGCGGTCGAACTTGCCGAACACGCCGCTGAAACCCCATTGTTCCTTGGGAATATGAACTTCCGTAGCAGCGAAAGCGCTGATGGAAGCGGGAACCAACGCCAATACCGCAGCCGCGGCCAGAATGATCTTTTTCATGGCGTTACTCCGCAGCCTTTAAGACAGATGAGCCGATGGAGGCCGGCAAGGGCCGTGGTGTTTCCATCCACCCCACCACCGGCACGATCACGAAGAAGTGGAAGAAATACCAGAAGGTGCAGATGCGGCCGATGATCAGGGGCAAGCCCTCGGCCAATTGAGATCCGCACCAGCCGAGCACGAGGCCGTTGGCAAAGAACAACCAGAAGAAAAGCTTGAACACTGGACGAAACGTGGCTGAGCGCACGCGGCTCGTGTCGAGCCAAGGCAATACAAACAAGATGAGGATCGAGCCGAACATGGCCACAACGCCCAAAAGCTTGTCAGGGATCGCACGCAAGATCGCGTAGAACGGCAAATAGTACCATTCGGGAACAATGTGCGGCGGCGTGACTAAAGGATTGGCTTCAACATAATTGAGCGGATGGCCTAACGAGTTGGGCAACCAGAACACAATGGCGAAGAAGACAATCAGAAACACGCCAAGCCCAAACACATCTTTGATTGTGTAATAGGGATGGAACGGAATCTTATCAGCAGGTGCGGCCTCAATGCCCAAGGGGTTGTTCGAGCCAGGAATGTGAAGTGCCCAGATGTGCAAGACCACGAGGCCGATGATCACGAACGGCAACAGGTAGTGCAGCGCGAAGAAACGATTGAGCGTTGGGTTATCAACACCAAATCCGCCCCACAGCCAGGTGACGATCGGCTCTCCGATCAGCGGGATAGCCGAGAACATGTTGGTGATCACGGTCGCACCCCAGAAGCTCATTTGGCCCCAGGGCAATACATAACCCATGAAGGCGGTGGCCATCATCGCCAGATAGATAATGATGCCCATCCACCACAACACTTCGCGCGGAGCCTTGTATGAGCCGTAGTACATGCCGCGGAAAATATGGATGTAGATGACGATAAAGAAAAAGCTGGCACCGTTGGCGTGCATGTAGCGAATCAGCCAGCCGTAATTTACGTCGCGCATAATACGTTCGACGCTATCAAACGCCATGTCTTTGTGCGGAACATAGTTCATGGCCAGCACGATGCCGGTCATGATCATCAGCACCAGGACGAACCCGGCGAGAAAGCCGAAATTCCAGAAATAGTTCAGGTTCTTCGGGGCGGGATATTTGGAGCCAACCGCGTTGTCTACGAAACTGACTAGCGGCAGACGGGCTTCATGCCACTCGAACGCTTTTTGCCAAACGCTTTTTTCCGTGCTCATGGACTATGCTCCTAACCGACGCGCACGGTTGTATCATCGAGGAATGTATATGGCGGAACCTTCAGGTTCGCCGGTGCAGGCCCTTTGCGAATGCGCCCCGCCATATCGTAATGCGAGCCGTGGCACGGGCAGAACCAACCGCCGAAATCACCGCGCTGGTCCATCGGCTTGGTGCCGAGTGGGATGCAACCTAAGTGCGTACAGACGCCTTCGAGAATCAGGTACTGCTCCTTGCCCTTTTTCACTCGCACGTCATCAGCCTGCGGATCGGTCAACTCACTCATCGGGACGGCGCGCGCAGCTTCAATTTCTTCTTTGGTGCGGAAACGCACAAACACCGGCTTGCCGCGCCAGACGATCGTGATGGCTTGACCTTCTTGCAGGGTTGCCAAACTAAATTCTGTCGTCGACAGGGCCAGCGTGTCAGCGGCGGGGTTCATGCTGTGAATGAGCGGCCACACGGCCATGCCTGCCCCGACAGCGCCAAATGCAACGGTGGTATGGAGTAAGAAATCACGGCGGGTTTCGCCGTCTGCTCCCGAAGGTGCAGGTGAGTGGGCCGGTGCCATATTGGCCATGAAAAGATCTCCTTGTACTCGTCTCGCGGCTTTTTGAACTGGCCTTGTGGCTCAGCCCAAATCTGCTTCAAAGCAAACAGCAACTGGAGTGATCCCTACCCCCACCCATGCTAGCGTTTGCCTCTAAAACATGAGGAACTTCAAGGAATTCCAGCGCGCGCGGGGGTATAGAATAATTCCTGAGGCTTGAAAAGGCCTCGCAGAAGGCTTGTTTTTCCAATATTTCAAAGACTTGGCCAATCGAGAACAGTTCGCAGAAAACCTGAGTTTCCAGCCCGAGTTTTGCAGACCATGCGTTTAGCTTTGTACCAGCCCGATATCCCCCAAAATATGGGGGCCATTATCCGAATTGCGGCCTGTTTTCGCGTGCCCGTCGATGTGATCGAGCCTTGCGGATTCCCATTCGATGAAAGGCGCCTGCTGCGCACCGCGATGGATTACGGCGAGGCCTGCGAGCTGGTGCGCCATCAATCGTGGAGCAACTACATCACCGCTTTCCGGCAAAGCTCCAACCGGCTTGTCTTAATGACCACCGCATCAGACGTGAGCCATGCGGACTTTATATTCCAACCGACTGATACTTTGATGTTGGGTCGGGAAAGCCATGGCGTGCCCTCGGACGTTCACCAGGCTGCCGACCATCGCATTCGGATTCCCATCGCCAAGGGCCTGCGGTCGCTCAATGTATCGGTCGCAGGGGCCATTGCGTTGGCCGAGGCCACTCGCCAATTCGGTGAATTCACTGGAAAAACAGAGCTTTAGCCGCATGGCTATGGCATTTTAGTGACAGAGAATTCATCAACTCCCCATCATCCTGTAAGGCAGCCAGGGGTAGTTTCTCCTCATACAAAGCAAGTCGCCGTCCTGAACACGGCTTGCCGTTTGGAGGATCCCCCAAGGTCCAGCCCCCTCTGGACCCTCTCCGACATAACCAGACGGCCCCGGACCCCCTCCGGGGCCGTTTTGGTTTTTAAGCCTGGCGAATCGCCTGCAAGGCGCGCGCGATCAATTCCTCTCGCGTCGCCGAGAAGCCGCCCGTAACCCAAAGTTCTTCTGCGGCTTGAAGTGCTGCGCCAATGGCAGGTCCGGGTTGATGGCCTAAACTTAAAAGATCATCACCACGAATGGGCATGGCGCGCGGCGACCAGGCTGCGGCGCGCGTAAGTATTGTCCTCCAATGTGGAGATGGCGCGCGCGCAGCGGCAACCAGACACCGATTCAAAACAATATCGCGGCCCTGCCGATATAAAGCCAAATCGAGAGCAGACAGGGCCATTGACGCATCGAGCACGGGATGATCGGCCAGAAGCGTACGTAAAAAATCTGCGTCGTGGTTGGATAGTCGTAACCGCGCAGCCAATGCGCGCGCGTCGGTGTTGCCCAGCAAAGCAGTCAAACGCCTACGCCAATCGCGCGGCAACGGCAGCTTTTCTTCAAGAGCAATGAGGTCGTTGAGAGCTGAAAGTTGGGTCGCCTCGGGCAACACTGCAAACAACACACCACAGGCCCGCATCATCAGAATGCTCGGCAGCAGGTTTGCGGCGCTGAGCAGTTTTGAGACCTCTCGCGTCACGCGCTCAGCTGAGAGTGCTTTGAGCCCCTCTTTGTGCTGCGCACAAGCGTGCAATGTCTCGTCGTCAATGGGGGTGAGACCGAAGTGAGCGTGAAACCGAAACAGTCTGAGAATGCGCAAATAGTCTTCTTGGATTCGATCAGCAGGCGTTCCAACAAATTGAATGCGCCCGGCTTTCACGTCATCCGCGCCGCCGAAGAAATCGAACAGTTCGCCTGTGGGGCGCAATGACATGGCGTTGATTGTGAAATCGCGGCGGCTGGCATCTTCACGCCAGTCGGAGGTGAATTCGACAACGGCATGTCGTCCATCGCATGATGTATCGCGACGCAGCGATGTGATTTCGAAGTGCGCTCCGTCGATCAGCGCGGTGACGGTGCCGTGCGCAAGGCCTGTGGGAATAACCTTGATGCCAGCGCCATCCAGACGCTTGATCACCGTATCGGGAATCTCAGGCGTTCCGATGTCGATATCGCCCATCGGCCGACCGGCTAAGGCATCACGCACACACCCGCCAACACAGCGCACGTCGACGGTGGGAAAACTCAATGCCTCAAAGATGCGCTGAAGCGGGGCATCAGCCAGCCACGCAAAGCTTGGCAGGGCTGTGACATTTAAAACAGTCGGGCTCATTGAGGGCGCGTGTGGCCGGGCACGACTTTCCCATTTTCAAGATGGGGCGGTGCATAAACGTCGCCGGGCACGCCGCCCGTGGTCAGCGCACCAACCGCTAGCACGCCTAAACTAAGGACCGCGCCCAAAAACAGCATCAGCGGCCACGGGCCTTGTTCGAATTTGGGGGCCTCACCGCCGTGACGTTCTGCGTGCCACGCCCGATACCAAATCCATGCCGCGTATCCGGCGATCGGCAACAAAAACGGCAGCAGATATGTAATCAAAATACGAATCATTGCGCCCCAACCCCAAGAGGCTGTTCGGCGTATAAAACCTCGAACAGATTTAAAATCATGCCTGCAGTTGCACCCCAAATATATCGCTCTTCATATACCATGGCGTAATAGGCCCGGGTCAGCCCTTTATAGTCGCGCTGCTCACGGCGATGGTTGGCGGGATCCATCACAAACGCCAGTGGTACCTCAAACGTATCGGCGACCTCAACCGGATCGGGGGTCACGGCAAAGGGTGGCGTCAGGACGCCAACCACTGGCGTCACCTCATAGCCGGTGATCGTCAGATAAGGATCGAGCAACCCTAAAATATCAACCGAGTCACGGGGCAAGCCCACTTCCTCTTCGGTTTCGCGCAAAGCGCAGGCGATCATGTCAGCGTCATCGGGCTCGCGCCGCCCTCCTGGAAAAGCCACCTGGCCTGGGTGATGTTTCAAATCACTGGTGCGCTTGGTCAGTAGCAGCGTGAACCCTTCGGGCCGCTCGATCAGGGGCACCAAAACCGCAGCAGGGGTGAGCTTGACCCGCGCGCCTGGCGTACCGGCCCCTTGAGTGTAGGGGATTGCCGTCGTGGGCAGCGGGCCAAAGGCAGCACTGTCGTAGGGCTGGAGTTGGCCGTGCGCCAACAACGCTATGGCTGTTGCAACATCGCCCCGCAAGCGGGGCGTGCGCGGACGCTCGAGGTGGGCCTTGATGGACAGACGTGAAAACGCCAAGGGCACCGTCAAATCCGGCCCATCGGGAAAAAATGGCCGCTACTCCAAATCCCAAAAACCTGATCATCGTCGTCGGCAGGCTCGCCGATGTCGACGAGATGGTAGTAGACCGAGCGGGCAATCCGCGCCTCAAGGTTGGCGCGCACATATATATAAGGTCGCGGCTCTTGGTGGTCGGGGTCGTGCGATACGCGTAAGGAGTGCGCGGCATCCAACGTCACCACATCCTCGACATTAGTTCTGAATTTCACAATCTGATCACGCCCCGACCCTTCGACTATAGCCTCAATGGCCATAAACGGAACATCCTCAACTTGAATGCGGCCATTCTCGACCGGTGTTGTCAACCAGTAATCCCCCACTTCATCGCGCCGCAGAACAGTGGAGAACAGCTTGACCAAGGCTAAGCGCCCAATGGGCGAGCCTTGATAGAACCACGTGCCATAGCGGTCGATGCGCATATTGAAATCACCGCAGATCGGCGGCAGCCGTTCCGGCCCACCAGCTAGCGGTGATGTAATGGGCAGTGGTGGAAATTTTGCTTCATTCACAGGGGTTTCAGGTCCCATACTGCGGCCTTGACGCCACGTAATCCGGCCGGCCGAACCAATGAGTATTTGGAGCATCCCAAGCGTGAGTACAACGATAACACAAGACGCGCCGCACGCGAGCACAACCTCGGACATTGCCATTGCCGATGTTGAGCGCGTGGCAGCCCAGGTGGCGAACGCCGCACAAGCCGTCGAAGAGGTGATTTATGGCCAGCGACAGGTCGTCGAAGAATGCCTTATCACGGTGCTGGCCGGTGGTCATGGCTTGCTCATTGGCGTGCCAGGCCTGGCCAAAACCAAACTGGTGCAAACCTTGGGGACCGTTCTGGGCCTGGACGATAAGCGCGTGCAATTTACGCCCGACCTGATGCCCGCCGATATTTTAGGATCGGAAGTGTTGGACCAAGCTGGCGATGGCCGCCGCTCGTTTCGGTTTATCCAAGGGCCCGTCTTTTGCCAATTGCTAATGGCTGACGAAATCAACCGCGCCAGCCCGCGCACACAGTCGGCATTACTGCAAGCCATGCAAGAACACCGTGTTTCGGTGGCAGGCGCCTACCATCTTTTGCCACAGCCTTTTCATGTGCTCGCCACCCAAAACCCGATTGAACAAGAGGGCACATATCCGCTTCCAGAAGCGCAGCTCGACCGCTTTTTAATGCAGATCGATATTGGCTACCCCGATGAGCGCGCCGAGCGTGACATTGTTTTGCGCACCACCGGCGCAGAATCGAGCGAGCCGCGCCAGGTGATGGCCGCCAAAGATTTGATGGCCGCGCAAAAACTCGTGCGTCAAATTCCGGTCGGAGAAAGCGTAGTGAACGTAATTTTGCGCCTGGTGCGCGCTGGGCGGCCCGACACCAGCCCCATCCCCGAAGTAAAGCAAAACGTGTTGTGGGGCCCCGGCCCGCGCGCCAGCCAGGCGTTGATGTTAGCCAGCCGCGCGCGTGCGTTGTTGCAGGGCCGCCTCGCGCCATCAGTCGATGATGTGCTAACGCTGGCCAAACCCGTGTTGCAGCATCGCATGGCGTTGACGTTCTCGGCGCGCGCCGATGGCCAGTCGGTGCATGACATTATTGATAAACTTTGCGCCTACGCCAACGACGTCTAAAAAAGTTCGGATCATCGCTTTGTCATGACCAGCGCAACCGCCACCCGGCGCAGCGACCTTGAGCACCGCGCGGAATCGGCTTCCGCGCGATTGCCCGGCCTGCTCGTGGCTGCGCGCCACATCGCTGCAACCGTGGCGTTGGGTTCGCATGGGCGACGGCGTCCGGGTATGGGCGAAAGCTTTTGGCAGTTTCGACCCTACTCTTCCGATGACGCCCCGCACGCGATTGATTGGCGGCAGTCGGCAAAATCAGATTCTGTGTTCGTGCGCGAGCGCGAATGGATTTCGGCGCAGACGGTGACATTGTGGTGCGACCTCTCCGCCTCGATGCACTTTCGCTCGCACAAGGATTGGCCTTTAAAGGCCGAACGCGCCGCGACCTTAAGTCTCGCGCTGGCGATTCTTCTGATTGAAGGTGGCGAAAAAATTATCCGCTTGGGCGCTGATGGATCGCCCGTTCATGGCGCATCCGCCGGCCGCCTAGCCCTGACACATATGGCCGAACGCCTGGCTATCGACTTAGCGCATCCCGGCATAGGCGGACAGCCATCATTCAGCTCGGCCATGGCGCGGCATGGCACGACCATTTTGATGAGCGATTTTCTGCTACCTATCGCCGACATCGCGCAAATGCTGACATCGTTTGCACAGCGCTCACAGACTTTACATCTCGTGCAAATCTTAGACCCTGCCGAAGAGACGCTGCCCTACGCGGGCCGCGTACGGTTCGAGGGGTTGGAAGACGATGGTGAATTCGTCATCGACCGGGTGGAGGAAGCGCGCACCGCCTACATCGAAAAGCTCACCACACATCGCGAAGCCTTGCGCGCGTTGTGTGTTGCACACGGCTGGTCGTTTGCTGTGCACCGCACGGACATGCCTCCACATCTGACGTTGGTGGCATTGCACCGTGCCATCGGCGAGCGAGATCGGTAAGCGCCGTCACATGATCGCCTTCGGACTTATTTCTTTCGCCTCACCCTGGATTTTAAGTGCTGCCATCGCCTTGCCCGCGATTTGGCTGATGTTGCGCATAACGCCGCCGGCCATCACGCGCGTTGTTTTTCCTGCCGTCGTATTGATGTTCGGCTTGAAGCCAACCGAGCGAACACCGGCGCGGACTCCATGGTGGTTGGTTGCATTACGAATGCTGATCGCAGCCTTGGTGATCGCAGGTCTTGCCGAACCAGTGTTGAACGCCCAACGCCTGAACCAGAGCGGCCCAGTTGTTGTTGTGCTCGACGACACCTGGGCAGCAGCACAACGCTGGCCCGAACGCTTAGCGTCGGCGCGCGATATTGTTGAGAGTGCCGATGTGCGTCGTCGGCCGGTGATGCTGATCACAACCGCGGATCAAGCAAAGGGCGCGGAGCCAAGCCCGCCAGCTATGACTGACGCACGTGAAGCGCTTGGCCGATTGGCTCGGGTTGAACCGCGGCCTTGGGGTAAAAATTTAAGTGTTGTATCAAGCAGCCTTCAGAAGCTGACGCTCGAGCAAAGCGAAGTGTTTTGGATCAGCGATGGCATTGAAGATGCGAAAGCTGATGATTTCATCACGACTCTGCAGCGCCTTGGTGCGCTGACAGTTGTGACTCCACCGCGCACAGAAAGCCCGGTCGCCCTCGCCCAACCTCTGCGCAGCGCGGGCGAAGGCGGTACCAGCAAAATCGAGATTCAGACGCGCCGCATGGCCATCGCCTCAAACCGGCCACCCCAAGCCATGACCCTGCAAGCCTTTGACGCAATCGGTGCGGCGTTGGCCGAAACCAGAGTGACCTTTGACAGCAGTCGTGACACTGCCCTTGCAACGCTTGTTCTGCCCAATGAAATGGCCAATCGCATTGCGCGTTTTGACATCGCCGGCACGGCCAATGCAGCGTCAACTGCATTAGCTGATGATCGCTGGCAACAGCGCCCGGTGGGGATTTTTAGTGCCACGGTTGAAGGAACCACCGCCCCGTTGCTGGAGGACGGGTTTTATCTTTCGCAGGCGTTAGGTCAGTCGGCCGACGTGCGCGTGGGGACCGTCCGTGATTTGTTGGCACGCCCGCTGTCGATGCTGGTTGTGTCTGGCGGGCAGCGACTGAGCGAAGATGAGGCGAGCGCCACCACCACGTGGGTCGAGAGCGGCGGCTTGCTTGTGCGCTTTGCCGGGCCGCGCCTTGATCCGGCAGGGGACAAACTATTGCCCGTGAAAGTTCGGATGGCAGGCCGCAACTTAGGCGGCGCGCTGTCATGGGGCGAGCCTGCGGGTTTAGGGTCTTTTCCTGAGAAGTCGCCGTTCGCTGGCTTAACAATCCCTAGCGACATTAAAATTAATACGCAAATCCTGGCCGAACCGAGCCCGGAGTTGCCCGATAAAACTTGGGCGAAGCTGAATGACGGAACGCCATTAATTACAGCCGAGCGACGCGGGTCGGGTTGGGTGGTGCTATTCCATGTGACGGCAACGCCCGAGTGGTCAAACTTACCGTTGTCGGGTTTGTTCGTCGACATGCTGAAAACGATGTTGAACCTCAGTCAAGGCGTCACCAACGACGAGTTGCAGACACCGCCCATCTTACCGCCGGTCATCTTGCTCGATGGGTTTGGTCGCGCTGTCCCACCCGGCCCGACCAGCATCTCGATGGCGGCAGAAGCCCTTGCCACGACAACTGCGGGCGTTGACGCGCCCCCCGGACTCTATGGAACCGAGCGTGCAAAGTTTGCACTGAACCTGGGGCCGGCCGTTTGGCAGGCCAAGGCCATCGAAGCGTGGCCCCAAGGGGTACGTACAATTGCACTCGAGAGCCTAAAGGGTGAGCGCGATTTGAAGCCTTGGATTTTACTGTCGGCGCTGATTCTGCTGGTGGCCGACTTCATCCTGAGTTTCGTGCTGCGTGGATTGACCCCGCCCCTTCCTCGTTTGTCACTGAAGCGTTCAGCGGTGTCGATCATCTTGATGTGTCTGGTGACGGGGCTTGTGTCGCCCGCAGTGGCACAAACACCACCCACACAGCGTGCCTCAAACAAGTCCTTAGACCCATCGGTCGTCGATGCCGTGTTGAAGACGCGGCTCGCCTACGTTGCGACAGGTTCGACCGACCTTGATCGGATGACACAGAGTGGGCTGAGTGCATTGAGCCGTGTGCTCGCCGACCGCACCTCGTCTGAAATGGCGATGCCTGCGGCCTTGGAGATGACAGCCAACACCATCGATGCCGATCAGTTGATGCCATATCCACTAATTTATTGGCGTGTCAGCCCAAGCCAACCTGCGCCGTCGAGCGCGGCGATCAGCGCTATCAATGAGTACTTTCGCCACGGCGGCGTGATTGTCTTCGACGCGCCCAACAATATCGGCGCATTGGGCGCAAGCGAAGGTGGAGGCGCTGGCGGCAAATTGCGTGAGATTTTAGCGCGCATCGATATGCCACCCTTGGCACTACTCAGCGAGGACCACGTTCTGACGCGCAGCTTTTACCTCCTGCCGGGATTACCAGGCCGCTATACAAACGGAACGGTTTATGTCGAGCGCGGATCAACGGCCAACGACGGCGTTTCGTCCGTCATCATCGGCGGTCATGATTGGGCCGCTGCGTGGGCGCGCGATGACTCTGGTTCGCCCTTGTATCCTGTCGTTCCGGGTGGCGAACAACAGCGCGAGTTTGCCTATCGCGCGGGCGTGAACATGGTGATGTACGCACTAACGGGCAACTACAAGGCTGATCAAGTTCACCTGCCCGCCATCATGCAGCGGTTGACCCAATGACCGGGCTCAGTCTTGCGTTTTCTCCGCTCGTGCCGAGTTGGATCTTTGTTGCAATTCTTGGCGTGGCGATGATCTTGCTGGCCTACGGCGTGTGGCGCGGGGCGAAAGGAACGGCGCTTCGGGCAATTCCCATTCTGGCGCTGATCGTCGCCATTGCTGACCCACGCCTTGTCAGTGAGGAGCGCGCGCCGTTGAGCGATGTCGCTGTGGTCGTGGTCGATGATAGTTCGAGCCAACGGCTGGGCACACGCCCCGAGCGCACGGAAAAGACACTGCGCGAATTGAGTGCTCAATTGGGGACGAGGCCAAATCTTGAAGTGCGAACCCTCAGAATTGGAAAAGACGCACAGGGCGACGGCACACGGCTGTTTCGGCCGCTCGCAGTCACCATGGCTGACATTCCGCCCAGTCGGTTGGCGGGCACCATCTTCATTAGTGATGGGTTGGTCCATGACGTGCCTGCGGTGGACACCTTCACGGCAACGCAAAGCCCGCTCCATT
>Ga0209553_1000586_pt1 | contig 18875 bp, 15 predicted proteins | sample LauGreFBDMM110DN_2_FD_188217 | JGI IMG/M metagenome (GOLD analysis project Ga0209553, IMG submission 188217) | Freshwater lake microbial communities from Lake Michigan, USA - Fa13.BD.MM110.DN (SPAdes) (version 2) | ecosystem: Environmental > Aquatic > Freshwater > Lake | place: Lake Michigan...
GTTTAACTGTGTAATCAGGATCCATAGCATGTTCGGCATCAATATATGCGCACACTCCGCCTTTTATTTGCGCTTGCGCAATAACATGAAGGGCAAGTGTGGTCTTTCCAGAAGATTCAGGTCCAAAGATTTCGACGATTCGTCCGCGGGGAAGTCCGCCAACTCCTAATGCTGCATCAAGTCCAATTGATCCAGTAGGGATGACATCAATGTCTACTTTTGGTTTTTCACCCAAAGTCATAATCGAGTCATCTCCAAATTTTCCTTTGATCTGTGCCAAGGTGTCGCTGATAGATGCGTTGTTTCTGTCCACAACCTCGTCTTCAGAGTCTTTCTTCTTTGTTTTTTTCTTCATTTAATTTTGTATTTAAATCTTGTAAATAACCTCAATCTTTTTTTCTGTACTTGCGCCGAATTTATCCTTACCAAAGAGCTTGATGACATTTAAACCAGGGAAGAGAAGTATCTTCTCATTGAACACTCCGCTTTCATCAATAGAAATTGGGCGGTCATCCAAGGTGATCGATGCGATATTTTTAGCCGTTCCGCTGAGGGTCATTATATCATCATTCACCACTGTTGGTGTACCAAGGTTCCCATTTAGGGTAATTCTCGGTCCATATATAAGGTTCTTTGATTGATAGAAGCCATATCCGGCGATAAACAGTACAAAGACCAGAACTATGATTGTCTTTATGATCACTTTTCCGTCGTCGTACAGTCTTACCATAATATATATAGATTAAATTTTAATAAATTATTGCTGAATTTCTGATGAACTATCATCTTCTTCACCACCCTCTGATCCTCCTCCGTACCCTATAACCTCACGAGGTCGCGCACCGTCTGCAGGGCCGATCACTCCACGCTCCTCTAATATGTCCATCAATCGGGCCGCTCGGGCATAACCAACACGCAATTTTCTCTGTATATATGAAGTCGAAGCCTTACCAATCTGCATCACCATCTCTTTTGCCTCCTGGTACAATTCATCATCGTCTTCTGGGTCTACTCCACTTTCTGCGGCTGCGTTAAAGATTGGATCGTTCACTGCAGAGCCACCGTTCTCTTCGTTCATAATCTGAATCTCCTCGACTGTTGAATCTGTGTGATCGATTAGGTGTTTAACAACTTTCTTTAATTCGCCTTCTGACATGAAAGCAGACTGAATACGACGAGGGGATGACATTTCTGCTGATAGATAAAGCATGTCCCCGGCACCCAACAATTCCTCAGCTCCTCGCATATCTAGAATGGTTCTAGAATCGATTTGTGAAGCCACCTGAAGAGCGATTCTTGAAGGAACGTTGGCCTTAATAAGTCCTGTGATGACGTTTACTGATGGACGCTGTGTTGAAAGGATAAGGTGAATACCAACGGCTCGTGACATCTGCGCAAGTCGAACAATGGCAGATTCCAACTCGCGAGGATATGTTTGCATGATGTCGGCCAACTCGTCGATGACAATCACAATATACGGCATGCTATCTGGAAGTTTTTCTTCTACTTCAATCATTTCGTCGTCACCAGTTCCTGTTACCTTTAAATTCTTGTCACCCTTAATTTTTTCAAGTTCAGGCAGAAGAACATTTTTATGATACGAAGCAATGTCTCGAACCGAACTCTTTTCTAAAATGTCATATCGTCTATCCATTTCCTTCGCTGCCCATCGAAGTGCAAGGATGGCTTTCTTGGCGTCAGTGATAACCGGTGTCAAAAGGTGAGGGATCTTATTATATAGAGTAAGCTCTACTCTTTTTGGATCGATCATAATCAATTTCAAGTTATCAGGGGCATTGCGATATAGAAGAGAACATATAACAGTGTGAATAGTCACAGACTTTCCAGAACCTGTGGCCCCTGCAATCAATAGGTGAGGCATCTTTGCCAAGTCATCAAAATACGACTTCCCAGAAATACCTTTTCCAAGTGCCACATATAATGGCTTTGTAGAATTTTTAAAGTCTTCATCCGCAAGCATTGATCCAAGGCGCACCATTGTCTTGACGCTATTTGGAATTTCAATACCAACTAGGGATTTGCCAGGAATCGGTGCTTCGATTCGAATTGGGTGAGCAGCAAGTGCAAGTGATAAGTTGTTTTGAAGACCAAGGATACGAGACAACTTTACCCCTTCAGCTGGCTTTAATGCGTAACGTGTAACTGAGGGTCCTATAGAAACTTCGTCCATTTCTACATCGATTCCAAAGTTCTGCAGTGTCCTTTTTATAATATTAGCATTGGCCTTTATGTCTCCAACATCAGGTTTACCGCTGTCTCTTTCAAGTAAAGAGAGCGGGGGAAACTCCCACTTCTTACCCAACAGAACGCTCTTTCTTATAAGGATGTTTGGTAGGGCAGAGTCCTTAAGGTCACCTCCAGATCCTTTGTTTGCAACGTTTTTAGTTGTGTCCTTTTGCGCCTTAGATGCCTTGTCCTTTGAAGTTTCATCCGACTCATCTTCAGATTCACTGTTCTTATTTTTGTCTTTTATAGCCGCTGTTGCCTTGTCCAATTTATCTGCTTCGGCTGAGTCTAGAACCTGCCCCTTCAAGTTATCCACACCCCCAACATTTTTTCGTAAAAGACGCCAGAAAAAGAAATATTCCTTTTTGATTGCTGTGTCAAAAATAACAATTAGAGAAATAACAATTAGTCCAAAAAGAAAAATATAAGTCACCGGTCGGTCAAATAGAGGAATCAAGGGCTTTATAATCAAGTCTCCCAAGAACCCACCCTTGCCATCAGAGATCATCGAAAAGAATCCAAGGCCTGACACAAAAAAGATAAATGATCCTATAAGTTTAGAGGTAGGAAATGTCCTTTCTCTATCAGCGAAAAACGACATAGACAGTATTAATAGCAACAGGGGAACTAGGTAATAACCGAGGCCAAAAAATGAGGATAACCATTCATGCATTTTTTCACCCACAAGCCCTGCCTTTCCAAACGCTGAAATAATAAAAAATATTGATAATAAAAATAATAGAATCCCCCAAACGCTCTGTATTGTTGAATGACCTAGATCCGAAAAGGCACCGCCCTCTGTTTCATCGTCATCAATCCTTCTTTTCTTTTTTGCCATATGTTCAAATAATAGCATCAAGACACCACATAAAAAAGTTGCATTTATTAATGTCTTAGATATACTTTGCCAAGTCAATAGGACAAGGGAAAAATCCTAAACAATTACTCGCGTATAGGTCACATTTTCGGACAACATTTTTATAAGACAATTAACTAAAATTTAAAGACATGAATGAACACAAAATCACTTCAAAGAACCTCCACGATATCGGATATAAGACATTGTTTTCTGACAACGCATACCTAATGCATGTGCATAAAAAATCTCACGGTATATCAAGGGCTGTATACCTAATAACAGACTTCTTTGATAACAAGGAACCTATAAAGGTCAGAATGCGACAACTTTCTATCGATCTAGTTGAACAGGTGTTGTCTTTAAGCATCCAACCATCTCCGGAAAGAAAAAGTCTTTTAGACAATTTGATTAAAACAAATCTCTCATTAATTTCATTTTCCGAGATCGCTATGTTTTCCGGAATCGAATCTCAGATGAATCATTCTGTCCTATGCGCTGAAATTCAGGGCCTGATGTCCGTTATAGAAGAAAGAGAAACACCTGGGAGATTGGGCGGACATTTTGTCCTAGATGAGGCTTTTTTCTCAAAAGAAAACAAACCTGAAATTAGCATCCCTATTCATCCTGTAATTAAAAAGCCCACTATACATACCAAGCCTATTACAGAAGGGACTGACACTTCAGACAAGAGAAAATCTGAACGAAGAAATGCAATTCTTGGTATTATAAAAAACAAGGTCAATGCTTCAATAAAAGATATCGCAGAAGGTGTCGTTGGATGCAGTGAAAAGACAGTTCAGCGTGAACTCTTGGACATGGTGGCTGGAGGTTTACTCAAAAAAGAAGGGGAAAGACGCTGGAGTCGCTATTCGTTGATTTCTCTATAACCCTTGGTAATTAAGCCTATTTGTGTTACAATGTCCTTATAAGTCATTTTAAGGTCATTTAGGACATGCATAGTCAATGATATCAGACTCAGATCCTGCCAGTAGATATCCCCAGAAACCCTTGTACAACCACACTATAAACTGTAATATTAGGTTTCATAGAACGTCATAGTTCTTGAAGGGTTTCCTTTTTTGTTAATCCGCATTGTTTTTCTACACTATATATAGAAAGTCATTGCGGGTTCATAAGATCTTGACCCGGAGAAGATGGGCGCTTGCGCATTATAAAAACTTATAAGATAAAGCAAGTTCGCATCTTCTATTACAAAATTAAGCTTAATTAATAAATTTACAAAATGAAAAGAATATCATCGACAGTACTTTCATTGGCATTGGTGCTTTCAGTTGTTGCTCCGGTAGCAGCTGGCGCTCAGTCAATGTCAGGTACTTTCAACACAACCCTAACAGTTGGATCAACAGGTTCAGCTGTAGTTGCACTTCAGTCATTCCTAGTCTCTAAGGGACTTTTGACAATGCCTGCAGGTGTTTCTATGGGATACTTCGGAGGACTTACAAAGTCAGCCGTTGCCGCTTACCAGATTTCTAAGGGCATTCAGCCATCAGCTGGATACTTTGGACCTATTACACGAGCAGCAGCTAATGCTGATTCTGTAGGAGGAACTACGACTACTACTACAACAACTCCTGGCTGTTCAGCTGGTGCATTGTTCAATAGTATGACTGGTACTCCATGTTCAACTACGACTACTACTACTACAAATAGTGGTGTAGAAGGTTCTGTGGACGTCCTATTAGCTCCTACTCCTACAAACAATGCTAATGTTCAGACATCAATCGATGTTCCTGTATACGGTATTCAGTTCAAAGGAAAGATTGCTGATTCAGTAGTTCAGACTATTGACCTTGAAGTTAGCTCGACTTTAACTTCAGACAGTTCAACTGAAAATCCTTCAACTTTGATTAACACAATTAAAGTTTTGGATGGTTCAAATGTAATTGCAACAATTCCTGTTAACTCAGCAACTTTCATTAAGGATTCTTCAAATGTATACTACATTCGAGTTTCTGGATTGAATTTTGCAGTTCCTAAGGATGTTACAAAAAACCTAGTGGTTAGTTTCTCGACAAATTCTATAGATACAGCTCGAGCTGTGGCTATAGATGGATATGGAACAAACTCTGTAAGAGTTGTTTCAGGTAATGGTATTAGTAGCTTCTATTCTATTAATGCACTTAGTCGAAATCACACATTCCAGAAACCTGGAACAGCAACTTTGACTCTTACAGCAGTATCGGTTCCACTTAGATCACAGAACTTTAGAGTTAATTCTACAGACAGCACAATTGCTAATGTATTGAACTTTAATGTAAAGTCTGAGACTGGTGATTCAAAGATTACTGCGGTAACTGCAACATCAACACTTACAGGTGTTAGTGCAGCAAACCTAGTGTATTACCTATATGATGGATCAACACTTATTGATTCAAAAACAGGTACATCTTCAGTTTCATTCACGAACTTAACTGTTAATGTTCCTAAGGACGTTACGAAAGCACTTACTGTAAAGATTGGCTTCCCAGCTACATCTACAGGTGCTTATGTTGCAACAACAAGTTTGACTTCAGTTACTTATGATAAGCCAAATGGCGGATCTGCACCTGTAAGTACAGCAGTTAATGGAGTTGCTCAGTATGTATACACAAAGTCTACAAACTTTGCTCTTACATCTACTCCATCTATTGTAGTGTCAAATGCGTCGTATACTGGTGGAACAAGTACTATGAATGCAACATTCAACTTATCTGTTAATCCACAAGGTGGAGATTGGGTTCGAGCTGACGCTGCAGCGGTTATAGGCTGGGCTTTGGCAAATAATCCAACAGTTATCCTAGCGACATCATCAGCTGCTATCTCAAGAGTTGATAATATCGCCGATGGATCTTCTCCTGTTGTTGAATTTTCAGGAAACACTTCGGCGCCAGTATCTGGCATCGTAGCAGGTTCTTATGTTGCTAAAATTACTTCATTAACATGGAACGCTGGAAGCGGCGCGGTTGTTCAGGCTTACGGTCTAGACGACTTCCTAACTAATGCAAGTGCTACATTTAACGACTAATATCGTTAGAAGATAGAAACTGAATCGTTAGTTTCAACAAAAAGACCCCCGCAAGGGGGTCTTTTTGTTTGGGTGAATTTCGTCTATAATAAAAGCCTCGCTTTAATCGACGCCGCTCGGCACGATTTCGCAAAATCGAATGATTGATAAAGACTCCACAAAACTAATCATCGGCTTCGTAGGACTCCTCATCCTAGGCTTTATCGGCCTTGCCTTAAGTGCTCTTGCGGGGTGATGCTAAATTTGCCGTAGAAAAGCAATCTGCTATACTATACCCAACAGATCTGAAAGGCATCCTAAATGGGTGCCTTTCGCTTTTTTTGAAAATTTGGTATGATTTGCTTGATATGAAGAACTATCAACTTAGAGTGCTTATTGAAAAAGATGAAAATGGTTATTTTGCTAAATGTCTTGATTTAGAAGGATGCCATTCGGAAGGTGAAACGTATGAAGAAGTTTTTGCTAATATTACAGATGCCATTTCCCTATATTTACAGGACTTGAAGGCTGATAATGAATTGATTAAACATTCTTTTTTAAATCAAATTTCTCTTACTACTGTTCCTGTATCTGCCTAGTTTATGCCAAGAATTGTAATTCCTAATCATAATAAAAAATCGCTTCATCCAAAAATTGTTAAAGATACGCTGGAAGTAATTAAAAATATGAATGAATTAAATTCTAATTGACAGCACAGGATTTTTCCGTAATATGTACCCGTAGGCTTCGAAGACCATAGGCAATATAAGCCCTATGCAGAGGTCGGAAATCAGTGAATCTTCATTGTTGTTTCCACCCCCTATTTCTTCGCCTAGGTCGAAAATCAAACAAAAAAACAAAAAATGGCACTTACAAAAGCAAAAAAGACAGAAGTAGTAGCTTCAGTAAAGAAGATTTTGGATAATGCAAAAACAGTAGTTTTTGTGAATTTCCACAAATTGACAGTACTTGAAACTACCCAGATTCGAAAAGCTTTAAGAGAAAGTCAGGTTGGATATTACGTTGCAAAGAAAACTTTAATCAAGCGCGCTCTAGACGAGAAAAAATACACTGGAGAATTACCCGCACTTGATGGAGAAGTGGCTCTTGTATACTCTGAAGATCAAATTGCCGGAGCTCGAGAAATCTTTAATTTCCAAAAGAAATTTGATAAGAGAATCTCAATCATCGGTGGAATCTTTGAAGAAGGTTACAAAGATCAGGCTTCAATGCTTTCTATCGCAAACATTCCCTCACGACACACTCTTTACGCTCAGTTCGTCAACCTTATCAATTCTCCAATTCAGGGACTTGTTATCGCGTTGAATGGTATCGCCGAGAAGAAACAATAGAGAAACAATAATTATAAATTTATAAAACAAACATATGTCAGAAGAAAACAAAGTTATCGAAACTCCTGCACAGTTCAAAACAGTTGTTGAATCAATTGAAAAAATGAGCGTGCTCGAGCTTCACGAATTAGTAAAGTTCCTAGAGGCTAAATTCGGTGTATCAGCCGCTGCAGTAGCAGTAGCAGGTCCTGCCGTAGCCGCAGCCGAAGAAAAGTCAGCCTTCGACGTTAACCTTACAGACGCTGGAGGTAACAAGATTGCAGTTATTAAGGCTGTTAAGGAAGCATTGGCACTTGGTCTTAAGGAAGCAAAGGACTTGGTGGACGCTGCTCCTTCAGTTTTGAAGGCTGGAATGAAGAAAGAAGATGCTGAAAACCTAAAGAAATTGGTAGAAGCCGCTGGTGGAAAGGTAGAGCTTAAATAAGCAATACAAATCCAAAAAAGAAAGACCTCATGTAATAGTGGGGTCTTTCTTTTTGTGCTAATATCATACCTATGACAATTCTAGAAAAAATCTTCGGCGGTACAAGCAGAATAAAGGTAATGCGATTGTTCTTGTTTAACCCAAGCATAGTCCTTTCAACAAAGGATGTTTCTACTCGTGCAAAAATCTTACCTGCAAAAACTCGGTTCGAGTTGAACTTTCTAGCAAGCGTAGAAATGGTCAAAAAGAAGGCCAACTCGACTTGGATTCTCAATGAAAACTTCTCATACCTTAACGAATTCCAAAGATTACTTCTTAAAACTAGCTTGATTACTCCTCAAGAGATCATTAAAAAGATTTCAAAAGTTTGCAAAGTAAAAATGGTGATTTTAACAGGTTTGTTTACCGAACACTGGGAAGGGGGGTTAGATATTATGGTTGTAGGGGATAAATACAAAGAAGGTTCTATTCAAAATGTTATGTCACAAATCGAAGCAGAAGTTGGCCGAGAAATTCGTTATTCTATTCTAGAGACGGATGATTTCAAGTACAGACATGGTATAGGGGACAGATTGGTCCGAGATGTTATTGATTATCCCCATAATGTCATTTTTGATAAGTTGAAGGTGTTGTAGGTATGTTAAGCATAGGATGAACTTCACGCTCTATACGCTCTACTAGTTGTATTTCATTACGCAAATCACATTCTATTTGAATGTTTAACCAAAAACGAGATGATTGTCCGAAATACCTAGAAAGGCGCAAAGATGTATCGAGTGTTATGGATCTTTCGCCATGTACAATCTCGTTTATGCGTCTAGGAGGTACTCCTAAGGCCCGCGCAAGAGAATTTTGCGTTAGTCCTAAAGGCTTCATGTATTCCTCAAGAAGGATTTCTCCAGGGGTTAGATTGTTTAAAGTTGTAGTCATTTTAGATATTTTTAATGATAATCGATAATCTCAACTTTGTATGCGTTATAGTGCAACTTTTTGGACATTTATAGCCAGTGTTTTTATCCCCATCCTATCCCCACCTTATGGCTCTATTGTGCCGTTTGACACCACTCTTTCCATGTGTATAATGGCTAGCACGATTATGAGTAGAAGATTTATAAGCGGAATATCACACTAAAGCCTTAAACGGCCTATAGTATGAAATTCCGCTCGAAAGAGCGGTTTTTTTATCGCAAAATCTCGAGACTTCGCAGAACGACCGCATTTTAATAACAAAATACTGCCGGGGAATGATAGGTTAAGACATAGCAATATTGCTTGATCTATCATTTGGTCTTTTCGAATCCCCAGGCAGATGTTCAAGTAGAGAATCTTAGAGTCGCAAGACTTGGAGGTTTGAAACTTAGAACAACTACGGAAAAAGTTCTCAAGCTTTTTCCGTAGGCAGGTAACACATTGAAAGATAGAGTAAAGTAATAAACGATTGTGGTTTATATATTTCCTAATGGGAAATATAAGGGCGTATGGTGGATGCCTTGACACAACATAGCGATGAAGGACGTTGCAGGCTGCGAAAAGCCTCGGGGAGATGCCAAGCAATCTTTGATCCGAGGATGTCCGAATGGGGAAACCTTACAAATTTAATTTGTAATCTTGATTCTAATCAAGATGCTCACCCAGGGAAGTAAAACATTTCAGTACCTGGAGGAAAAGAAAACAAGCACGTAAGTGCAATATTCTCTTAGTAGCGGCGAGCGAAAAGGGAGGAGCCCAAACCGAGCTTTCCAATGGATGACTGCAGCAATGCAGTACTCCATTGGGTAGCTCGGGGTTGTAAGGCAACAATATAGTAATTTATTACTAGAGAGTTACAAAACGTATTATTAGATTAATCTGCTGGGAAGCAGAGTCCAAGAGGGTAATAGCCCCGTGATTTAAAATGATATGTCTCTTATTGTTGTTCTTGAGTACTTCGAGACACGAGTGGCTCGGAGGAATCTGCCGGAACTAACCGGTAAGGCTAAATATATGTTGTGATCGATAGTGAACAAGTACCGCGAGGGAAAGGTGAAAAGAACCCCGAGAGGGGAGTGAAATAGACCTGAAACCATATGCCTACAAGGAGTCGGCGCGGGTGCATTTATGCATCCGTCACGGCGTGCCTATTGAAGAATGAGCCAACGAGTTGATGTATACTGCTCGGCTAAGTCCGCGAGGATGGAGCCACAGGGAAACCAAGTACTAATAGTGCGTTCGTAGTACACATCAGACCCGAAGCCAATGCGAGCTTGCCATGAGCAGGGTGAAGTAGTTCGAAAGAACTATGGAGGCCCGAACCGGTATGTCGTTCAACGCATTCGGATGACTTGTGGTAAGAAGTGAAAAGCTAATCGAGCTTGGTAATAGCTGGTTCTCTCCGAAATAGCTTTTGGGTTAGCGTCACGTGTTCCCTCTGGGGGTAGAGCACTGGAAGGACTCGACAGGGAGAAATCTCGCGAGTCCTATCAAACTCCGAATACCAGAGGTCATAGCGTGGCAGTCAGTCTGTGGGGGCTAAGCTCCACTAGACAAAAGGGAAACAGCCCATGATCTCAATTTAAGGTCCCTAAATCTATGTTAAGTGCACTTAAGGTGGTAAGATTTCTTTGACAATGAGGAGGTTTGCTTAGAAGCAGCAATCCTTGAAAGATAGCGTAACAGCTCACTCATCGAGAGATTTTGCGCCGCAAATAACCGGGGCTAAAACATAGTACCGAAACTGAGGGCTTTATTCTGCTTCGGCAGGATGGAGCGGTAGGAGAGTGTTCTTGTCGCAATGAAGCCAAAGGGGTGACCCATGGTGGAGCGTCAAGAAGTAAGAATGTTGGCACAAGTAACCACAATCAGAGTGAAATACTCTGACGTCGAAAGATCAAGGTTTCCTAGGCAATGATTGTCATCCTAGGGTTAGTCGGGCCTAAGGCAATGGCGAGAGCCGCAGCCGATGGACACACGGTTAATATTCCGTGACTTTTACGTATAGTGATGGGAGGACGGAGTGTAGTATGGAGAGCGCATTATCGAATTTGCGTTCATGTATGAAGGTTGATGCGTAGGTAAATCCGCGTGTCTGACTTTAATGTCGACCCAACATAAGTGATAAAACGGTGGCTTCGGTCACTGTCGATTCTTCAAAGCACGCTTCCAAGAAAATTCTCTAAACTTATATGCGTAGAAACCGTACCGAAAACCGACACAGGTGATCAGCTCGAGTAGAGCAAGACGAACGGGTGAGAGGTCTTCAAGGAACTCGGCAAAAAAGCAGCCGTAACTTCGGAATAAGGCTTGCCCTCCCTAAAAAGAGGGTTGCAACAAAAGTATCCCTGGCAACTGTTTACCAAAAACACAGCTCCCTGCGAACTCGCAAGAGGATGTATAGGGGGTGACACTTGACCAATGCCAGAAGGTCAAACACGGGCGGTCGCATAGCAATATGTTGGCTGGACTGTGCAAGCCCTGGTGAATGTCGGCCGTAACTATAACGGTCCTAAGGTTCACTACATTTTATTTATAAAGTGTAGTGAAGGACTAGGACTGATTATAGAAGTGTTTTTGAAAGATAGAAGTAAACAATTGAACAGCACAGTTTAAATTACACAAATAGAATAGCTACCTACTATGCAGGAATGCATACGTAGTCCATATATGGTTATCAAGAGACCAACACCATACATCCAGAACGGATGAAGATAGAGTCCAACGTTGAGGAATAGTTGAGCGAAATTCCTTGTCAGGTAAGTTCTGACGCGCACGAATAGTGTAATGACTGGGGAACTGTCTCGAAGACTCGCCCGGTGAAAATGCAATGGAGGTGAAGATGCCTCCTACCTGCAGCTAGACGAAAAGACCCCAGAAGCTTCACTGCATCCTGGTATTGATCATACGTTTTTACTGCGTAGAATAGATGGGAGAGGTTGAAATCCAGATCTTGGTTTGGGTGGACTCGTCAGTGAAATACCATTCTGTAAAAATGTATGCTCTAACCTGTTCGGAAAAAACGAACAGAGACAGTACTTGGTGGGCAGTTTTAGTGGGGCGCTATCCTCCCAAAAAGTAACGGAGGAGTTTATTAAGGTTGGCTAGGCGCGAATGGAAACCGTGCCGATAGTGCAATGGCATAAGCCAGCTTAACTGTAAGAGGTCAGTCTCGAGCAGACGCGAAAGCGGAACATAGTGAACCGACCATGGGCGTTAGACGCCGTGGAAGATAATCTGACAAAAGCTACTCTGGGGATAACAGGCTGGTTGTATCTAAGAGTCCATATCGACGATACAGTTCGGCACCTCGATGTCGGCTCGACTTATCCTGGGGCTGGAGAAGGTCCCAAGGGTTTGGCTGTTCGCCAATTAAAAAGTCACGCGAGCTGGGTTCAGACCGTTTAAGGCATAAATTTATTTTGTGCATTAGACCGTCTGAATCCTAGAGGAAATAATAATTAATTATGATTACTAAGACATAATTCAAGAATACTGTTAGACAAACCATATATGACAAACTTGTAGAGTATACAAGTCCATATTAATCACGGCGGTCGCATATAGAAATATATGTTGATCAAGTTTACTTATATCGGTGAAATCCTACACGTGATGGTGAGGACGATACCGAGGGAAGTTTTCTAGTAAGGCACCACCTTACCTAAAAAACACCCGTAGAGACTAAACGTAAACCATCTGTAAAATGATGAAGCTATAGTCCAATGCACACAGTAATGTGTGAAAAACATGCGTGAGACAGGTTGGTCTCCTATCTGCTGCAGGCGTTGATACTTGAGAAGATTTGCCCTTAGTACGAGAGGACCGGGGTGAACTGACCTCTGGTGTACCTGTTGTCATGTCAATGGCATCGCAGGGTAGCTATGTCGGGAATGGATAAGCTCTGAAAGCATCTAAGAGCGAAGCCAGCTTCAAGATTAGGTATCGTTGAGACCCGTGAGAGATTATCACGTTGATAGGCACTAGATGTAAGCACGGCAACGTGTTCAGTCGAGGTGTACTAATCCGTCGATTCCTATTAGGAAATATATACGCCACAATCGATTAATTATGAATATTCTATCGATTAGTGTGTTACATGTTAGTAGAATCTTGAGAAAAAAATTAAGTGTTGTGAAGATCGATGATTCGATCAAAAAAGTGCACGGGGCCTGCCAATCGCCTGACGTTCTTTAGGCTAGATATCAGCCTTGCTTGTAGGACTCATTCTGCAAGCCATTCGGGCCCAAACGGGTCCCGTGTACGCAACTTCCTCCTCCGCAAAGCGCGGGTGGAGTCACACTGGTCAATCGGCCAGGGCGGCTCCACCCGCGTTACGGGAGGAAATCATTTTTGCAAAAATTCCGTGAGCGGGCCTGTCTGGTGACTGGTTGGGCTACTGAAATCTGGGCGGATACTCGCTCACGGAACTTGCAAAATCGTTCTTTCAACAAATGGGAAACAGCAAAATTTATTGCATGTTTACCCGATCCTTTCAACACTTAATTTAAATTTGAATTTTTTGTTCTGGTGATTCGTCAGAGAGGTCACACCTGATCTCATTCCGAACTCAGAAGTTAAGCTCTCCAGAGGCGATGATACTTGGATTTCCAGGGAAAGTAGCTCGTCGCCAGAACAAAGAATTTAAAAACTATGTTAGAATGTCTCCATGTCATGGGCCGCTAGACGTCAAATCCTCTATATTTGCATCGTACTCTTATTTTTAGGAGCAGTTTCTGCGTACCCGATTTACGCAATTTTTATAAAACACACGCCGACTTGCAATGATGGAATTCAAAATCAGGATGAAAAGGCGATTGACTGTGGGGGAATTTGCCCGCGGGCTTGCGTTGACCAAGTTGTCGCACAGCCGTTGGTAGAATGGGCTAGAATTTTTCCAGTATCAGGTTCGGTTTATAATCTTGTTGCTTATGTTCAAAATCCTAATGTTACATACGTTGGTAATCCGACGAGGTATCTCTTTAAAGTTTTCGACAAAGATAACGTATTAATTGATGTAGTTGAAAATACCGTAGCAATTCCTCCTACACATACCTTTCCTATTTTTGAACAAGGATTTGATGCGGGAAAACGTATTCCTAATCATGTTACTTTCGAATTTACAGAGCCAGTAGTTTGGTTCAGCTATAAGGGAGAACATACCGAGTTCGCAGTCTCAGGAGAGGTCCTAGTTAACGCAACTTCTAGTCCAAGACTCGATGCCCTTATTACAAACAAGACTACTAATGTCTTCAAGAACATTGAAACTGTTGCTATTCTTTATGATAATACTGGGAATGCAGTGCAGGTTTCGAGGACTTACATACCAATTTTGGCTGATAATAACGGAAAAAACGTAACATTTACGTGGCCAACAAGCCTCGCTCGTGAAGTTACTACAGTTGAAATCATTCCTAAGGTGCCGTTTGATAATAAATAATTCATGCTGAAGGTTTTACAGAAATTTGATTGGTATTTAATTATATCTGTTTTAATCGTTTTTACTTTTGGTTTGGTAACTATGAATTCTTTTACTGCTGAAGCGGGATATTTTGACCGACAAATTATTTGGGGAAGTATCGCTTTTTTGGTTATGATCGGTGCAGCTTTTATTGATTTTAGGTTTTTACGAAGAACGTCTGTAGTGACTACACTTTTTTTGATAGTAGTTTTTGGATTACTTCTAACATTTGGACTAGGACATGTTGCCAAGGGTGCCAAAAGCTGGCTCAACGCAGGCCTTTTTTCGATTCAACCGACGGATCCGGCTAAGGTTGCTTTGATTATTCTTTTGGCCAAGTACTTTTCGCGACGTCATGTCGAGATTGCTCATATTAGGCATATTCTAGTTTCCGGCTTCTATGCTTTTATTATTTTTATATTGGTGGCCCTTCAGCCTGACTTTGGATCTGCGGTAACTATTTTTGCAATTTGGCTAGGGATGGTTTTGGTCTCTGGTATCTCGAAAAAGCATCTCGCGCTGGTTTTTGGAGTCGCCGCCGTTTCTGTTTTCCTATTGTGGAATTTTGGTTTTGCTCAATATCAAAAGGATCGCATTAAAACCTTCCTTCATCCATTGGCAGACGTGCGTGGCTCTGGATATAATGCCAATCAGGCCATGATTACGGTAGGGTCGGGGCAAATTCTAGGTAAGGGTGTCGGCTATGGTACGCAATCTAGATTGAATTTTTTGCCCGAGTATCAGACAGACTTTATATTTGCAGCATTTGTTGAAGAGTGGGGATTTGTTGGGGTGGTGCTGCTCTTTATATTATTTGGGGTTATTTTCTGGAGGATTCTCCACTATGCGATTCGTGGAGAGACTAATTTTGAAATTTTATATGCATCAGGGCTGGCGATTTTCCTTATGACCCATCTAGTTATTAATATTGGTATGAATATTGGTATTGTTCCGGTGACGGGAATTCCAGTACCACTTATGAGTTACGGTGGATCGCACCTTGTTACAGAGATGTTGGCCCTAGGTGTCTTGATGGGTATGAGAAAGTACAGTAGGGCTGCTCATAAAGAATCAATGCACAATGAGTACTTGGGGGCGTAGGCTAGGTTGCCACTTCTCTTAAAATCGGTATAATCGTTAAATCAAATAATATGTCAAAAATACGCTTTTTCGCAGTCATGCTGCTTGCCCTCGGAACACTTATTGGTTGGTTTATTTATTCATCAGAACTTTCAAGTAGGGCGGTTGTTTCAGAGATCACTTCAACTTCAACAGCATCTTCAACTATTAAAGTTAAACAAAATAAAAGCTGGCTCGCTAATTATCCCTTCAAGCTCGGACTTGATTTAAACGGTGGATCACACCTTGTATATCAGGCAGAGATTTCTTCTACTACAACAGATGTAGACGGAGCAATGCAATCTCTAAGAGACGTTATCGAAAGAAGAATTAATGCTTTCGGTATCTCAGAGCCTATTGTTCAGACTGAAACTTCAAAAATCGCAGGCGGAGAATCTATCCATAAATTGATTGTTGAAATTCCTGGTGTCACTGATCCAAAAGAGGCGATTGCTCTCATTGGTCAGACTCCTACACTAGAATTTAGAATTGAAAAGAAAGTTCCTGAAAAAATTGATGAAAAGCTTTTATCTAGCACTACACTTTCGACTTCTACTTTAGCAGGCATGATCGATGCTAGATACGAAAAGGCAGAGTTGACCGGACGTTACCTTTCAAAAGCAACAATTCAATTTGAACAGAATAGCGGTAAGCCTCAAATTGGTCTAGAGTTTAATAAAGAAGGTGGGGAAATCTTCGCAAAGCTTACTGGAGAAAACGTTGGAAAAATTATTGGTATTTTCCTAGATGGAACACCGATTTCACTTCCAGTGGTTAATGATGCCATCAAGGACGGTAAGGCAGTTATCACAGGAACTTTTGGAATCGAAGAGGCCCGCAGTCTTGCTCGAAACTTAAATTACGGGGCACTTCCTGTAAAAGTCGAACTTGTAGGAACACAATCAATTGGTGCCTCTCTTGGTACAAATGCCCTGAATGCCTCAGTACTTGCTGGTATTTGGGGATTCATTATCGTGGCAATCTTCCTTATCCTTTGGTACAGACTCCCAGGAGTAATTGCCGTTGTATCATTGGCAATTTACACAATTATCATGCTTGCTATCTTTAAATTCCTTCCAGTAGTACTTACATCTGCAGGTCTTGCAGGACTCATTCTGTCTATAGGTATGGCCGTCGATGGAAATATCCTTATTTTCGAACGAATGCGTGAAGAATTACAGAAGGGTGTTTCATTAGAGGAAGGAATTCGCGAAGGTTTCGCACGAGCTTGGGATTCAATCCGAGACAGTAACTTATCAAGTATTATTACTGCAATTATTCTTTACACACTTGCAACATCAGCTCTTGTGAAGGGGTTTGCACTGGTGTTCTTTATCGGTGTACTGGTCTCAATGTTCACAGCTATCACGGTTTCTCGAACATTATTACTCGCAATTGGAGTGAAGTCATACAAGGGTATTACTAAATTCTTATTCGGTCACGGCTTTAAAAAATAATTCAACCAACATGTTTGTCGTAAAATACAGAAAAATATTCTACTGGATCACAGCAATAATAACTGCTTTATCAATTTTCGCTGTCAGCTACTGGGGGCTTAATTTCGGTATTGATTTTAAAGGGGGAGCAATCGCAGAGGTTGAATACCAAAATCGTCCATCAAAAGAAAGCCTAGAAACTTCAATTAAGGCATTAAACCTAGGAGAGCTTACCGTTCGACCTTCAGGTGAAAATGCTTTTCTGATTAAAACTAGAGAGCTTTCAAATGTAGAAAGACAGTCATTTATAGAAGTAGTAGCAGGAACAACGACAGGAGCAACCCTAAAGAGATTCGACTCAATCGGTCCGGTTTTAGGAAAGGAATTGGCTCAAAAATCTGTTACTGCCATTATCTTCGTAATTATCGCCATTGTGCTTTTCATCACTTTTGCATTCCGCAAGGTGTCTGAACCTGTATCATCTTTCAAGTACGGTCTGATCGCAGTTGCGGCACTTATCCACGATGTAATCGTACCAACAGGTATCTACGCCTTTCTTGGACGAAACGGGGGTTTTGAGGTGGATGCGCTCTTTGTAACCGCGATCCTCGTGATCCTTGGTTTCTCTGTACACGATACAATCGTGGTGTTCGACCGAACTCGAGAAAACCTGAAACACGCTCCTGCAAAGAAACCTTTTTCTGAAATTGTTGGGGAAAGTATCAGCCAGACATTCGCTCGATCAATTAACACTTCACTAACAACAGCCTTGGCACTTGCTGCGCTGCTTGTATTTGGACCTGAGGCGACTCATAACTTTGCTCTCGTGATGTTAATCGGAATTGTTGCAGGTACGTATTCATCGATTTTCTTGGGAAGTCCTTTGTTGGTGACAGTTGAAAAAATGGGGAAGAAGTAATCCTATATGCAAAAAATAAATACAGTCCAAGTTTTAAAAATTGCATGGACCAAAGTAAAACCGAACTTCTGGGTTATTACTAACGCCATTCTTCTCGCTGGACTAGTATTTTTTACTACAAACCTCTTCGCAAATTACGCCGAAACAAAAGGTCCCATTCTAAGCTTATTCTCTTTTGCGTTAACAATGATTTCAGAATCATTCATGATGTTTGCAATCATAAAGTTCTTCCTAGACATCTATTACGACAAAGAAGCAACCATCCTTGGAATGTTTCAAAACAACAAAAAATTCTATAAATTCTTTGTTTTGTATACTGCGTTGAATTTAGCTACTTTAGCCGGAATAATTTTTCTCGCTGTTCCTGCTATTTATATAATCCTAACTTACTCTTTCGCTACATATATTTTACTTGATCAAAATTTAGATATAAATGCTTCTATAAAAGAAAGTGAAATCATCACAAAGGGCTACAAAATGGAACTTTTCAAATTTTGGTTCTGGCTTTTGATTCTAAATATCCTTGGCGGAGCCATCTTTTTGGTCGGATTAGTGGTTACTTTACCAATTACAATTCTGGCTATTATCGAGGTTTATAAGATGCTTTCTACTCGTATATCGAATGATCCCCAATAAAAAGTACGTAGGCAACCTTGTGATCTTTTGAAAACTCAACTATAACCCTATGATTATAGTTCACCGAAAAACTACACCAGCCCTTCATTTTTCCTTTTAAACTATGCAGTTTAAACTGGTGGTGGTTATCTATATTTTTAAACAACTCGAGTTTTTCCGCATACTCATCTTGTAGATTTTTAGGAAACTTATTAAATTGCTTAATTACCCTTGGTGCAAACTCGAGTTCCATTAGTTGAACTTTTTAGCAATGTTTCTAATATCACCACGGATACCTTTACCATCTTTGATTTCTTGTTGAGCTAGTAAGATTTCCTCAAAAACTTTATCGTCTAAGTATTTTTGAATCGCTTTTCTTACTAATGATGATTTGCTCTCCTCGTCGCCATCGTTGACCCTTTTTTCGACAGCTTCAAGTAACTTTGCAGAAAGGGGAATTGATATATTAG
>Ga0209553_1000591_pt1 | contig 18801 bp, 16 predicted proteins | sample LauGreFBDMM110DN_2_FD_188217 | JGI IMG/M metagenome (GOLD analysis project Ga0209553, IMG submission 188217) | Freshwater lake microbial communities from Lake Michigan, USA - Fa13.BD.MM110.DN (SPAdes) (version 2) | ecosystem: Environmental > Aquatic > Freshwater > Lake | place: Lake Michigan...
CATGAGTATCCACGCCTTGCTCACGTAGGGGACCGCACTGGCCTGGAAATTATTCGCACAATGCAACAGAAGATTGTTCAGTTGCAACAGAAAGATGGCCGCGAATTTGGCGATATGGAAGCAAAGATTAAAGTCTTTGCTGAATGCACAATCACTGAAATTCTCAAAGAGAATGGCAAAATCTCTGGTGCATATGGTTACTGGCGCGAAAGTGGAGATGAAGTTCTCTTTGAAGCACCGGCGGTAGTTATTGCAACCGGTGGCGTTGGAAAAACCTTTAAAATTACATCAAACTCTTGGGAAGGCACCGGAGACGGACACGCACTTGCACTCAAAGCGGGTGCCAATCTGGTCGATATGGAGTTCTTGCAATTTCATCCAACAGGAATGGTCTGGCCACCTTCAGTGCGCGGAATCCTTGTTACCGAATCAGTTCGCGGTGAAGGTGGAATTCTGACTAACTCACTCGGTGAGCGCTTTATGTTTAAGTACATCCCTGATGTGTTTAAGGCTAACTACGCTGATAATGAAGAAGAGGCAGACCGGTGGTATCTAGATCAAGATAACAACCGGCGTCCGCCAGAGCTTTTGCCACGCGATGAAGTAGCGCGTGCGATTAACACTGAGGTGAAATCAGGTCGTGGTTCCGAACACGGAGGCGTCTACCTCGATGTCTCAAAGCGGATTCCTGCCGAAGTTATTAAAAAGCGCCTTCCTTCGATGTGGCACCAGTTCTATGAACTCGCCGGTGTTGACATCACGAAAGAGGCGATGGAAGTTGGCCCAACGTGCCACTACGTGATGGGTGGGGTAGAAGTTGAACCTGATACTGCAGCAGCAGTTGGAGTCCCAGGACTTTACGCCGCCGGAGAAGTTGCTGGCGGAATGCATGGCTCAAATCGTTTGGGCGGGAACTCGTTATCTGACCTTCTGGTATTTGGTCGTCGTGCCGGCGCTGGTGCCGCCGAGTATGTAAAGAACGCTGGCGCAAATCCCGTCTCTGCGGCATCGATTAAGTCAGCTGCAGATCGCATCGAAGCGCCGTTTAGTCGCGCAGGTGGCGAGAACTCATACTCACTACATGCTGAACTCCAGGAGATTACACATAACCTTGTGGGCATCATCCGCACACGCACCGAAATCGAAGAGGCAATCATCAAAATTGCCGATATTCGCACTCGCAGCAAAAACGTTGCCGTTGCCGGTGGACGTTTATTTAACCCAGGCTTCCACTTGGCCTTCGACTTAGACAATATGCTGCTCGTTGCTGAATCAACGGCGAAGTCGGCGCTACTACGCGAGGAATCTCGTGGTGGGCATACTCGCGATGATTTCCCTGGCATGAATACCAAATGGCGGCAGATTAATAATATTGCCAGCTTTGATGGCAGTCAGGTTAATATTAAGGAACAAGCTTTGCCAGTTATACCGAAGGAGCTCTTTGACCTCTTTGATATTCACGAACTTGAGAAGTACATGACACCGGAAGAAATTGCGAAAGGCGGATCCAACTAATGGCACGCACACTAAATCTTCGCATCTGGCGAGGAGATGCCAGCGATGGCGGTCTTAAAGATGTTCAAGTTGATGTCAACGATGGCGAAGTAGTACTCGATGTAATTCACCGCGTTCAAGCAACACAGATGGGTGACCTGGCTGTCCGCTGGAACTGTAAGGCTGGAAAATGTGGATCTTGCTCAATGGAGATCAACGGAAAACCTCGCCTTGCCTGCATGACACAAGTTGCTTCATTTGGTGAGAATGAAACTATTACCGTTACCCCACTTCGTGCATTTCCGGTGATTAAAGATCTCGTCACTGACGTATCTTTTAACTACAAGAAAGCGATGGAAATTCCAGCCTTTGAACCACCTAAGGATTTAGTTCCGGGGCAAGCTCGTATGCAACAGGTCGATGTTGAGCGCAGTCAAGAGTTCCGTCAATGCATCGAATGCTTCCTTTGCCAAGATGTGTGCCACGTTGTTCGTGATCACGAAGAGAATAAAGAGTCGTTCGCTGGCCCACGGTTCTTTATCCGCATTGCAGAACTTGATATGCACCCTCTTGATACCTTAAAGAACCGTAAGAGCACCGCTCAAAAAGAGCATGGAATTGGAATGTGTAACATCACAAAGTGCTGTACCGAGGTCTGCCCAGAGCACATCAAGATCACTGACAACGCAATCATTCCGATGAAGGAGCGCGTTGTTGATATTAAATACGATCCAGCTCGCATGTTTGCCGGTCTTCTCAAGCGAGAAAAGCGCAGCTAACACTGAAAGCGGTTCTGCTTGTTTCACTGGGCGGTGTTTTAGGTTCTCTTACCCGCTGGGTACTCTCGCTAGTTATTCCACAGAGCGGTAATGGAACGCTCGCCGCAAACCTTTTAGCGGTTTGCCTGGCAATCTTCTTCTTGGTACTCATGGAGCGCCGTGGCATTACAGAGCTACGTTATTTCTTACTGCCAGGGTTCTGCGGCGGACTCTCTACTTTCTCCGCTGTGACATATGAGGCTGTGGCACCCGATGAAGCTGGATTGACTTACTTACTTATCAACGTGATTGCCTCGCTCATTGTTGCTCACCTTTCACTTAAAGTGGCGCGTAAAGTTGTGAAGGCCCGCACATGAATACCTTCATGGTCATACTCGGAGCGGCTATCGGATCCCCTGCCCGATTCTTAGTCGATCAATACTTCAAGAAATTTACAGATAAGCCTGCCGGAACTTTCATAGTGAACATTCTCGGCTCATTCCTCATTGGGCTAACTTTCGCGACAACTGAGCGCTGGCACGATTTTCTAGCCGTTGGCTTCGCTGGCTCCTTCACAACATGGTCCACATTTATCCTTGATCTCTATCTTGGTTACGAGCTCAAGCGCTACAAAGTTGTCGCAATTAATCTCTTTGCCTCCCTAATCTTTGGCTTACTGGCCGCTTATCTGGGCTACAACCTGGTTAGTTAGGCAAAATCAATAATTTATTCAGGAATATGCAGGCAGAAGTTCACTTCTCATTAACTTTCTAGACCACAAGACTCTCTATTTTTCTCTCGTTATTGCGTGTATTGCGTGTAACGGGACACAAAGAGTGGGCGATGATTTTCGAGGGTATCGCCCACTTTTTGCTTTTTATTTAACGTTCTAAGACTTGCTTCATCCACATTTGAATATCATCAGGATGTCTCGGGATATTTTCAGAAAGATTCTTATACCCATCGACAGTTACAAGAACATCATCTTCAATTCGAATACCAATACCGCGATACTCAGGTGCAAAGAGTTCATCATCAGGTTGGATATATAGACCGGGTTCAACAGTAAGGACCATGCCTTCGCGCAGCGGAGCATCGGAGTACATCTCTTTACGCGCCTGCGCGCAATCATGAACATCAATACCTAAGTGATGACTTGATCCATGCAAAGTCCAGCGCCGATGCAGGCCCACCTCAGGCTTCAGTGATTCTTCAGCAGAGATGCTAAGTACTCCCATATCGGCTAAACCACGCGCTAACACTTCTTGGCATGCCTTATTTACATCTGAAAATAAGGCTCCAGGTTTAACGGCGGCAAAACCAGCAAGTTGGGCTTCGTAGACAAGCAGGTAGAGCGCGCGCTGTGCCGGAGAGAATTTGCCATTAATAGGAAAGGTGCGAGTGATATCGGCGGTGTAGAAAGATTCCATTTCAACGCCAGCATCGATTAAGACAAGTTCACCTGGGTGAAGATCGCCATCGTTACGTGTCCAGTGCAGTACACAGGCGTGTGAACCTGCTCCCACAATGGTGTTGTACCCAAGGTCGTTACCCAAAATACGGGCGCGACCATAAAAGGCTGCATCCAGAACTCGTTCACCTCGCGCGGTTTGAACAGCGGCCGGAATTGCTCTAATGACATCATTAAAGCCAAGTGTGGTTGCATGCACTGCACGCTGTAGCTCGCTCACCTCATACTCATCTTTACATAAACGCTGTTCAGAGATGAATGTTGCAAAATCCTGATCAACAGGTGAAATAGATTTCTTGCCATCAGCTAATAACTCTTTGAGCTCACTCAAATTCCTAGTTTCAATTTGGTAGCGCGCTTTAGCCTCTGTCAATGTGAATCTGCGACCAACCCAGAGTTCGCCGTATCTTGCATCGCGATAGAAAGCTTCGGTATCTCTAGTAGAACGTGGATTCATATAAAGATAGGTAATGTGTGAATCTGCACTGGGTTCGAGTACCAACACTGCATCGGCAGTTGAGTCGGCCCCCTGCACCCCACTGTAATAAGCAAAAGCGCTATCGGGACGGTAGTTGTAATCGGTATCGCCAGCTCGAACTTTTAGTTCGCCAGCCGGAAGAACTAATCGCACTCCTTTAAATGCTTGCGAAAGAACTTGTCTGCGAGAGAATGCATAGGTAACGACTTCAAGTGGTTCTAAATCCGGCAAATCTGTTGTTTCCCAACCACTCTTCATAAATTCAGAGAAAACTACAGAAGGTCCTTGATCGTGAACGCGCTCAGTTTTTTCCTGGGAGAGGCCGGTTCCTTCAGAATTCATAGCGAAATCTTACGATGGAATAACGAACATTGATACTGGATAAGTTAAAGACGCTTGTCATCGCCCCCTAATAAAGTAATTGGAGTCTGGCTGCCCTAATCTGTTATAAAGATGACGCCTTCCGCCTCGCGCACCTCGAAACGATTCAGTGGGTAGGAGGCCGGACCACGTAGTACTGCGCCGTTCTTTGGATCAAAGAGCGCGCTATGGCAAGGGCAGAGCAAGCCTGCTGCCGCTATCGCAACCGTGCAGCCTTGATGAGGACATGTCGCGTCCATTGCAATTAAACCCTCGGAATTTCGGGCGAGGATGTATTTGGTCTCGTTCCCATTACTATTTTTTGCCGTGAAAGATTGTGTCGAATTAGTAGGAACTTCGGAAGATTTACCTATCGGAATTTCACTCCTCTTTACGATAACCGGTTCCGGAGAAACGGTTTGTGAACTAGAAGGCGAAGGGGTTGGAGTCTGTGACGTGCTGGGGGAAGCCACCGGGATGACCTTTCCTGAATCCCACTTCAGAATTGTCTTTCCTTTACTTTTTCCTTTGATGCAGGTGTACAGCTTTCCTTTAAAGGTTGTTTTTTGGCCAAGAAAACGACATTTGGCCGTAGGGGTGGGGTTGGCAAAGGTAGGAGATGTCATGGAAGCGAGGGATGAAATGACTCCAAGACCGATAATTCGCCTCGAGATTGGTCTCATACGTGAATTGTAAATCAAAGAAGTAAATACGAGGTGAATGAAATCTGAACTGACTGCTTTTCAGGTAGAGATCTATTCACTTTACGTTGGCTAAATCTTCTCTCGCAAATCACTTGCACTCTACTTCTAGAGGAGATTCTATCCGCGCAATTCCAACCCGGATCATTTGCACTTTTACTCAAGAGACAAGGAAAACCATGAAAACTCGTTACAAGGTCGTGGCAGGGTTTGCAATTCTTGCAACTGTTGCTGGATCGACGGTAGCTAACTCGCTACTTACAAAACCTGAATACATCACCGCAACAACAAGTGCGGCAAGCATTAAGCAACTTGCACTTGCAGGCGATACTATCTCTGGATTTACAATTCAAGGTATCCCAGATGGAATGGGTTCCTATCGCAATGAAGATGGAACAATCACACTTCTTTCAGTACACGAAGTTCCTTCATATGGCGCAATCGGAGCACTTGCAAAAGCTGCCGATAAAGGCAAAACAATTCAAGGAACATCAATTACAAAGCTAGTGCTTAACAAAGCAGGAGATCGCGCCCTAGCCGCATCAGATTTCGTGAAAACATGGAGTTTCTACAACTACAACACAAAGACATACCAGGACACTGCAATTGGCGCTGCGCCAAAAACACAAACTCTAGGTATGGACAACTTCATCAGCCGCTTCTGTTCAGCAACACTTGTTCAAGCTGGCGGACTCTTATTTAAAGATGGTGCAACCACTTACGGATATGACGGACCAGTATTCCTCTCTGGCGAAGAAGATGGCGATAGTGGATATGGACGAGGTTTTGCATTCGATATGGATGGAAACGGAATCAACCTGCCACGCATGGGATTAGCATCATGGGAGAACTTGATGCCAAACCTCAAGCCAGGAAAGAACACTGTTGTCATGGGCAATGAAGATGGCGACGCCATAAATTCACAAGTCTTTATGTATGTTGGAACAAAGACAACCACAGGCACTTTTGCTGACAAGGCTGGCCTTACAAACGGTGATCTCCACGTCATGAGTATTCCAAATATCGCAAACGACAATGCTTTCCGCGCAACATATGGAAAGAATAAGGCTGTTGATGTGACTTTCGCAAAGACAATTTGGGATGCGGACATGAAGACTCAGCAGGCTGACCATGATGCAAAAGCAACAGAAATGTCACGAGTTGAAGATGGCGGATGGGATCCAATTAATCCAAACGTCTTCTATTTCCTCACCACCGAATCCAATAAAGATCCAGGTGCAACGAAGCCAAATCCAGCAACACCAAACGTTTCACGCGATGGTGGCGGATTGTGGAAACTCACATTCGTTGACGGCCAAAAGCCTGAACTCGGAGCAAAGCTCGAACTCCTTCTCGATGGCACAGAAGAGCCTTACCTCAGCAAGCCAGATAACATGGAAGTTACTTCTGATGGCATCGTCCTAATACAAGAAGATCCAGGTAAAAATGACCTAGTTGCGCGAATCGTTGCATTCCGTCTAAAGGATGCAAAGCTCGCAACAATTGTGCAGTTCAACCCAGATCACTTCACAACAGGTGGCTCGAAGTTCATGACAACCGATGAGGAATCATCAGGAATCATCGACGTCACATCAATGCTTGCCAAGCCTGGGGATGCAACGAAGTACTTCTACTTCAACTCCCAGGTGCATACAGCTGGCGCATATATAGCGCGTCCAGACCTCACCCCGAAGAGTTCAAGTGGACAGAAAAAGTTCAACGAAAAGACACTCGAAGGTGGCGGGTTCTACAGACTTGCAATCTCTGATTGGAAGACTGTATTCGGATCATAAGTTAAACAATTAAATAGAAAGACCCTGCTCGGTAACCGAGCAGGGTCTTTCTATTCTTAACTTATATCGGTATTAGTATTAGGGCAATTACTTCACTGTGAAAACAATTTCCTTTGAAGGCGTAGTTACTAGTTTTGGTTTAAGCACAGTCAAGCGAGCGGAAAAAGTATATTTTCCTTTAGTGAACGCTGGGGCGACCACTTTATCGCCATATTCATTGATAAAGCTCTTTGCTTTTCCACAAAAAACTATCTCTTTTTCTCCCACCCAAGGATCTTTACCCTGAGTGCCCTTGCCATTGCCAGGTTCAACATAAACAGACTGAGCCTCATTATTGTCCTTTGAATACAGCCCAAACATCACATAAGAATTTGGATAAAAAAAGGACTTATCGATGGTGTATTTGATGTAGACATCCTTGCAACCATTTGGATCCAATGTTAGTGAATCAACAACCGAGTAAGTAACGGCGGTCTTTTTGTTGTAAATAATTTTTTCAGTCGCGGTGGCAGCATTAACCGGGGAAATATTGCAGCAACCGATGATGACAATCAGGGAGACAAGTTTTATTTTCATTCTAGAAGGCTAGAACGTTGAAAATGGACTGTCAAAAAATAACATAAACGAAGGATGAACAATAGGTGAACAACCCAATTGTTATTAAAGAGAAAAGTTCACTACAGTGAATTCGTGAAGTGGTTAGCCAGTGTCATGACGGGGTGGATTTTGCTTGTTGCAAGCACTTCCCCTTTACATGCATATTCTGATGGTGCAATCACGATTCATGAGGTTGCACAAGAAGTTGCACCCAAGGCGAGCCTTGAAGTTAAAAAAGATCCGACGGGTGGGTTTAATGTTCATGTTTCATCTTCAAATTTTGTGTGGCGCCCAGAAAGCGCCTCGAGGGAGCATTTCGTTGGTGAAGGTCATGCACACGTGTATTTAGATGGTCGAAAAATAATGCGCATTTATAATGAATGGTTTCATCTCAACACTTATCAATTTGCTACGCGGGCCGGGGAACAGATTGTGAGTATTGAATTTGTTGGAAATGATCATGCCCCATACACAATCCAAGGAATACCGGTTGGTTTAGAGCAGATAATTGATGTTCCTTTTGATGAGATTGGCCCCAAAGACCCATATACCTGGAAGCCAATTGCGATTGGAGCCATAGGTGCTACATCCCTACTTCTCGTTCTGCTTACCCTGAGGACTTATAAGAGGAAGCGTTCCTAGGGGTGAATTCTTCTCTTAATCTTTCACGCGCTAGACTTAGTCCTGCAACTCGGAGACGTCGCATAGCCCGGTCGAGTGCGCCTCACTGCTAACGAGGTAAGGTGTAAAAGCCTTCAGGAGTTCAAATCTCCTCGTCTCCGCCGAATCTTTTGAGTCTGACTCAATGCTAGGAAATGCACTCTTGACCTTTGGTGAGAATATTGCATACTTAGGAATACCTCGAGGGAAAGATTTATAAATATGGCAAAAGTACGTGTTGGTGTCATCGGTGCTGGAAGCTGGGCAATCGCTTCACACCTTCCACATCTTGCTAATCATGACGACCTTGAATTTGTTGGAATCTCACGTAAAGGTCCAGAAATCCTGAAAAAGATTTCAGACCGATATGGATTTAAAGTGGCTTCCGAGGATTATCGAGATGTATTAAACGCCGGAGTAGACATTTGCGTTATTGGTAGCCCAACAGGATTACACCATGAACATGCCAAAGCTGCGCTGGAGGCGGGTGCACATGTCATGTGCGAAAAGCCAGTAACCATCAACCCGGCAGATGCATGGGATCTTGATGCAACCGCAAAGCGCGTTGGTAAAGAGCTGGTAATTGCTTTTGGTTGGAATTACATGCCAATGATGCAAGAGGCGAAAGCTTTAATGGAGAAGTATGGAATCGGTGAGTTAGAGCATCTAACTATTCACATGTCTTCTATGACACGTGAACTACTCTCCAACACCGGTGCTTATCCAGATGCGACACCAGAATCCTTGCCTGATGAGAAGACCTGGACCGATCCCACACTTTCTGGCGGCGGATATGGTCAGGCACAGCTTTCTCACGCACTAGGTATGGGTTTATGGGCAACTGGTGCCAGAGCTGAGTCTGGCTTTGCCTTGATGTCTTATCCGATGAACGCTCCTGTTGAAATGCACGATGCAATTAGCTATCGATTTGAAGGCGGAGCAATCGGTTCCGTCTCTGGTGGCTCTGCTCACGCAAAAGCCCATAAGACTTACCACGCACTTGAATTAAGAGCTATTGGATCAGATGGCCAAATCCTCTTAGACCTTGAGCGGGCAGCGGTCTGGTTATATTACAAAGGCGAAAACATCAGGCTAGAACTTGATGATGATGCCGGTTATTACAACTGTCAGGGACCAATCGACGCACTGGTTGCAGCGGGTAAGGGGCAGAAGTTTAGGAACTACTCACCAGGAGAATTAGGCGCTCGCTCTGTAGAAGCTTTGGATATTGCTTATCGAAGTGCGGCAAGTGGAAAGCTTGAGCACCGTCTGTAAGCATCTTCTGCACTGCTGATTCCAGCTTTACCCCATTTAACATCGCGCCAAGTTAACTCTTCGGGCGCTAGTTCCACGTACTCCTCATGCTCGCCACTGGCTGTTTTAATTCGCACTTTTCCGGCGCCAATTGGCATCTCTTCAAATTCAACGTGGGTGATTGAGAGAAATTCAGAGGCGCTGCCCAAATTAGTTGGATCTCCTGACTCCCAGAGCGCTGCAACTGCATAGGCTGGGTTCCACCACGGCCCACCTTGTGAAGCATCTAGTATGGAAGAAACTGATGTTGAGAGAACGACTGTGATGGATTCAATTTTTTCCTGGTGCACTTGACGTAACTTCAGGGCAGCGGCGAGGGCCGAATGCACAAATCCATTTGCCTCCATTAAACGAATTGCCACATTATCAATACCGTCTAGAATCTCTGATGTGGCACCTTCTACAAGGAACAATTCAAAGAGCCCGCGAGGTCCACTCCATATCTCTTCTGCATGAGGAGCGCCAACAATTGCGGCATGAGCGCTCGTGGCTCCAAGTGAAATAGCTGAAGCACGATTTGTTTGGGCGGCGCCCTTGCGCTCTAAAACGGCTTGCGATGAACCACCAATATTCATGGCACAAATATGTAGCGCTTTTAGGTGTTCTTCCGTTGATAACCCAAGTGCGATTGCGGCAGTTGTGGTTGCAGCGAATGCTCCGCTAGTGGAAGTTACATGCCACTTAGATCTATGTAGTGGTCCAAAGAAATTGGCAATAGTTGCCCCGGTTCGATATCCGTATGCGGCCGCTTCATAGACTTGCTTGAGAGTGAGGCCTCGTTCAATTCCAATCGATGTTGCGATTGGCCAGATGATTGAACCTGGATGAGTGAGTACTCGCCAATTCACATCATCCATATCAAGTGCACTGGCATAGAGACCTAAAGTCACAGCTCTTTCAGTGATGCCCAGCGAGAGAGCAGGCACGCTCACCCCGTAATGCTTTTCTCCTAAAACAGCGGAGGCTACAAAGTCCTGGAAGAGTATTTCAAGGCGGTCCTCTTTGATTTCAAGATTGTTCTGTGTAAGCGCCTCGACTATCAAATTTCCAAGTTTGGGATCATGCATGAGAGAGAGCCTTACTACTAGATCGTGGTCGGTAGGTTGTGGGAACGACAGCTTGTGATGGGGCTTTTTCTGCAATCAGATCTAACATCAAGCGCGCAGATTGACGCCCCATCTCTTCTGGATCTCGATAGACCGAGGATAAATCTGAGGAGAGAAGGTCAAACATCGGCCATTCATCGAGTGCTACGAATGCAATATCTGTCCCGGGCTTAATCTTTAGCTCTTTTAGCGCACGCAGTGCGCCAGTGGAAGCACCAATTCCACCTGAAATCAGTGCAGTTGGTTTATTTTTTCCGGAAAACAAATCTTTGGTTTGCTCGTATGCGAATTCCTCTCCAAATTTACCAAGTCGGATTAAGTCCTCATCGATTTTTATCCTTGCATCCGCTAGCGCCTGCTCATAACCTTTAATTCTATTGCGAGAGATAAACACATCTTTTCGCCCAGAGACAAAGGCAATCCTTTTATAGCCATTTGCTATCAGGTCTGCGGTAGCTTGCTTAACACCTTGCGCATGATCACAAATCACAGCGCTGGCATTCAGACCAGTGACTTCACGATCCAGAAGCACAACGGGTGCACCCAATTCATTGATGGTGTTTCGCACATATGGAGAATCCTCAGAGACAAGGGAAGCGATAACGCCATCGATGCGCCGACGCTTAAAGAGTGCAAAATTTTCTTTCTCGGCATCTAAATCTCCATGTGAGTTAATTAAGATTATGGAGTAGCCAGCTTTACGTAATTCGTACTCGGCGCTCTGTGCAACAATTGAAAAGAGTGGATTGGTGATATCTCGGATCATGAACCCAATGGTCATGGTTGCTCCTTTGCGCAGTGATTGGGCCAAGTGATCTGGTTCGTATCCAAGCTCGGCAACTGCCGCCTCAACTTTTGCCCGCATTTTCGCTGAGACATCGCGATGGCCGGAGATAACTCTAGAAACACTGGAAATTGCGACGCCAGCTTTGGCTGCAACATCATGAATCGTGATTCGATTCTTTCCCATGGTCAGTAAAGGTAGTCCTGACAGTCGGGAATGAGAATGAAAACTGGAAATTTTTCCCAGAAAAGATTTCCGGGGTAAATATTGACAAAGGCAGATTCCTGCTTAGAATTAGGAATCGTTTCCAGTTTTACAACCCCAGGAGGTGCCACGTGGACTTAACCATCACTCGCGTAGAAACTGAGTCAGTCCGCGTTCCCTTAGAGCGGGTTTACAAGGGAAGTCACTACAAGATGACTCACCGCTCAACAACAATCACGCGTATCTTCACTAAATCTGGCCTCGTCGGTGAAGCTTATGCGGGCGATGAAGATGCGGGATTACTCGAGATTGACAATATTATTCATGAAGAGCTTGCCCCATTGATTTTAGGTAAAGATGCATTTGAAATTGAGAAGCTGTGGGAGCTCTGCCGCCCAGCGACATGGGACATCCTTCGTGATCGTCGCCTGGGGCTAGTGGCAACAGCGTCAATCGATGTGACTTTGTGGGATCTTCTGGGCAAGGCATATAACGCCCCACTCTGGAAGCTATGGGGCGGCTATCGCTCCAAGATTCCGGTCATCACAATTGGTGGTTACTATGGAAGTGATTTAACGATTCAAGAAGAAGTTGAATATCTTCTCAAAGAAGAATTTGCCGGCATGAAATTTAAGATTGGTGGACTTGAGCCAGAAGAGGATGCCAAGCGCTTTAAAGAGGCACGACGCGTGGGCGGGGATAATTTCCGTATCGCAGTAGATGCCAACCAGGGTTACACAGTTCCGCAAGCAATTAAATTCTCACACTTAGTCGCCGACGATAATCTCCTCTGGTTTGAAGAGCCATGCATTTGGCAGAACGATAAGAAAGCGATGCGCGATGTTCGCTATATTGGAAACGTCGCCGTTACCGCGGGACAAACTGAGTTTTCGGCAGCAGGCTGCCGCGATCTGATGGAGACAGGATCTATCGATTACTGCAACTTTGATTCATCATGGTCGGGCGGGCCAACTGAATGGCGCCGCGCTGCTGCAATAGCAACTGTCTATGACGTGAAGATGGCACACCATGAGGAACCACAAGTTGCTTCACATCTACTTGCATCCATTCCGCACGGTACCTACCTTGAGTTCTTCCACCCAATGCGCGATCCCATCTGGCATAACATGATTGCCAATCGTCCAAAACTCAAAGATGGTTATATGCAGCTCAATGACACCCCAGGACTTGGTTGGGAACTCGACCGTGACTACATCAAGAAGTACCGGATTGCCGAACGAGTTTCAGAGCTAAAGTAAGTCCACCCCTCACCAAATTAATTCTCTCAAGTGAGACTACAGCGCTGGGTAAATGCTGCTGTTCAAAAAGTCTAGGTATTTCAATGCCTTGTTCAATTTATAACATAAGTTTATCTTGAGTTAAGTGTGAGTTTTCTATTGACACACTCCACCTGGCAGGAAAGGATTCCAATCAAGGCAAGAAATGCTTATGGGGAATTCGACACGGATCCCTCATCAAAAAACGAAGTTAGTGAAAGGTAACGGTGAACGATGAAAACTGTATCCAAAGCTCGAGCAGGTATTGTTTCGGCTTTAGCAATTGCTGCACTAGTTGGTTCAACACTAGTTCCTGCTACAGCAGGACAGTATGAGTTCCGTCCAGCGGTAAAAGGCAGTGGTAAGGGAATCACAATCGGATATATCGGACTCGATGATGCAATCGGATTCGGCAAGGATGTTGGCGATTCCATGAAGCGTGAAGCTAAGAAAGCTGGAGCAAAGTTAATTTATTGTGACTCTAAACTTGATGCTGCAAAGGCATTAAACTGTGCAAAGACATTCAAGTTAAAGAAAGTTGACGGTATCTTGAACTTTCAGCCTGTGGCATCAGCCTCTGCAGCAATCTGTAAGGCAGGCCCACAAGTTCCAATTATTGCAATTGATATTGAGCAAGATCCATGTCAAAACGCATTCATGGGAGCTGACAACAGCTACGCCGGTGAAGTAACTGGAAAAGCACTCGGCGAACACTTCAAGAAGACATTCAATTGTGAGTTTGATTCATTCATCTCACTAGAAGATTACGGAGTTGGAGTTGTAAACGCTGCACGTATGGGCGGATACCGCACAGGCTTCGAATCAGTTTGCGGCAAGATTGGCGACAAGTTGATCCAGATTGATGCTGGTCGTCTTGAGCCTGCACTTGCAAAGATGAAGGATGCACTCACAACCCTTCCTAACGCAAAGAAGATTGCTGTTGTAGCAATTAACGATGAAGGTATCCAAGGCGCATTCGCTGCTGCGAGAGCAATCGGTCGCGATAAGGATATTTATGCAGGTTCACAAGGTGCAGCTGCTTCAGCTCACTGCGATATCGCTAAGAACCCTAACTGGATCGGAGCAACTGCTTACTTCCCAGAGCGTTACGGCGAGATCGGTATTCCTTACCTTATTGACCTGATCAAGGGAAAGAAAGTTCCTTTCCAATTGAAGATCAAGCACGTCGCAGTTAATGCAGACAACATATTTACGTTGTTCCCAGCTTCAAAGGCGAAGTGCGCGTAATACTGCATAGGTAGGAAAACGCTTCACAACCAACTGCTAGAAAGGGTTTCTATAAATGTCGAACACGACGGAATTAATTCGTTTGGAAGGCATTAAGAAGTCATATAACAGTGTGGAAGTTCTGCACGGAGTGGATTTATCTGTAAACGCCGGGGAAGTCATTGCACTTCTCGGGGAGAACGGAGCAGGTAAATCCACTCTCGTGAAGGTTCTGGCGGGGGATATTCCTCCAACAGAGGGCGTTATTAAAGTTAACGGTGCCGAGTTCTCTCGGCTTGATGTATTTCAAGCCAGAGAGCTCGGTATTCGTATGATTTTTCAGGAACTCAATGATGCACCTGCACTCACTGTTGCGGAAAATATTTTCCTTGGCCAATGGCCGACATCTGGTGGAAAGATTGCGTGGAAAGAGCTGAAAGCAAAGGCAAAAGAAGTCCTTGATCGTCTCGAAGTAGATATTCCACTAGATGCAGAAGCAGGCTCATTGCGCGTGGGAGAGCGGCAGTTGCTCGAGATTGCACGAGCCCTTATTCAAAATGCAAAAATTCTTGTTCTGGATGAACCATCGGCAGCTCTTTCAAACATTGAAGTTGAGCGCCTATTCAAAGTAATGGATCAACTCAAAGCCCAGGGCGTAGGCATGGTCTACATCACCCACCGCCTCGATGAAGTTAACCGCGTTGCAGACCGCGTACAGGTGCTCCGTGATGGTAACTCTGTACTCAATGAAGTGGCTCAAGAAGTCTCACGTGAAGAATTGGTAACTGCGATGCTCGGCCACGCAACTGCACAAAACGTACGTCCAGTAGTTTCTAAAGGAGATACTCGCGCCCTAGTCGTGAATAACCTCTCCGACGGACAAGTTTTTAATGATATTTCATTTGATGTGCATCAAGGTGAAGTTCTCTGTCTATTTGGAAAAATTGGTTCTGGCACATCTGAAATTCTCGAGAGTATTTTTGGTTTGCGCCCACTTAAGTCTGGTGAGATAAGCATGTACGGAGAGAAGTTCACTCCTAAGTCTCCGCAAGACTCCACATCTAAGAAGGTTGGCTACCTACCTGCAGACCGCCAACGACTTGGCTCCTTTGCGATTCGCTCTGTGGCGCAAAATCTCGCTGTTAGTTCATGGGATCGCATGGCTAAGTTCGGTTTTGTGAAGAGCGCAGATGAAGAAAAGGCTTATGGAACATGGCAAGAAGCGCTCTCTATCAGTTCGCGCCGCGGGCCATCGCAAGAGATTTCAACTCTCTCTGGCGGAAATCAGCAGAAAGTTCTTCTTGGTCGTTGGTTTGAGGCGAAGGTAAATGTGCTTCTCCTTGTAGAACCTACGCGAGGTGTGGATGTTGGAGCACGTCGCGATATCTATGAAATTATTCGTAAACAAGCGAAAGAGAGCAACATGGCAGTTCTTGTTGCCACATCTGATTATGAAGAAGTTGTTCTCCTTGCCGACCGTGCTCTCGTAATTTCCCGCGGTGCAATTTCGGCAGAGTTTACCGACGATCTTGTTCAAGCCAGCAAACTAATAGAAGCATCAAGTTAGGAGCACATAGCAAAATGATTAAAAATAGAGCTAAATCAGTGACAGCAGGCACCGAAGATGGTGCAAAGAAGTCTCGCAAGATTCCTGAAACCGCTCCGCTAATTGCCGTGCTTGTTTTAATGATGATGTATTTCAGTATCGCCAGCGAATACTTCTTCCAAGTTGAAAACTTCAGAAATATTCTTGCCAACGCAGCAGTAACTGGAATTGTTTGTATCCCATCTACATTTTTGATTATCGCAGGTCATATAGATCTATCCGTTGGCTCAGCTGCTGCAGTATCTGGAATGATGCTTGCTCAAGTTGTGAACTCCCAAGGGGTGGCACTTGGAATGCTTGCAGTTCTCGCCTTTGGATTGGTCTTCGGATGTTTTAATGGATTCCTTGTGACCGTCGTTGGTGTTAACTCACTGATTACCACCCTTGGCGGCCTGGGCTTCCTCTATGGAGTAGCCCTTCTAATTGGTAACGGCCAGACAGTTGGCATGAACGACTTTGAATGGCTAGGAACTGCTCAACCGCTCAAGATCCCACTCCCGATCATCATTTTTGCGGTCATTGCTCTTCTTGGAGCGATCACGCTTCGATATACAAAGTTTGGTCGCTCAATTTATGCAATTGGTTCAAATCCCAATGCAGCCCGTGTTGTAGGTATTCGCTCTAATCGAATTATCTTCCAGACATTCATACTCTCTGCAGTTGCATCCGCACTTGCTGGTGCCGTCCTTACCTCACAACTTTCTGCAGGTTCTCCAAACTCAGGCCTAGGACTTGAACTTCAGGTGGTCACAGCAATCGTTCTTGGTGGTGCCAGCCTTGCTGGTGGCCGAGGTTCAATCTTAGGAACAGTCCTAGGACTACTCATCGTGGGTATCTTGAACAACGGTCTGATTCTGATGGATGTACCAACATTCTGGCAGCGTATTGCTCAAGGTTTGATGCTTATCCTCGCAGTCTCCTTCGACTCTATTCGAGCCAAACTCAACAGCACCAGGAGTTAACGCATGACGGTCAATGTTTCTACACAAAGAATCATTCCTGCTCGACGACCTAAGAGGACCATCAAGGTTGGCTTAGTTGCGGGCGGACTCGGCACATATTGGCCGCAATTTCCACATCTCTTGCCGCAACTACAAGCATCAGCAAAGTATGTCTCACAGCGTATTGGGGCGATGGATGTTGAACTAATTGATGCTGGATTTATCTCTGATCCGCAAGAAGGCGCCGTAGCTGCCGAGAAGTTACGTGCTGCAGGCTGTGACATGATCGTAATGTTCTTAACCACCTACATGACATCATCAATGGTTATTCCTATTGCGCAGCGTTCGAACTCACCTGTGCTCGTAATTAACTTGCAACCAACTGAACAGATGGATCACGCAAAGTTCGACACCGGTGATTGGCTTGCATACTGTGGAGCTTGCCCACTGCCAGAGGTAGCTAACGCATTTGAGCGGGCCGGAGTTCCATTCCGATCAGTTTCAGGATTCCTTCGCGAAGAACGTGCCTGGACAAAGATTCATAGTTGGATTCAAGCTGCTGGAATCCGCGCAATGCTCCGTAACTCACGACATGGAATTATGGGCCACCTTTACCCTGGAATGTTAGATGTATCCACAGATATGACTATGGTGACTACACACTTTGGTGGTCATATGGAAGTACTCGAATTTGATGACCTGCGCGTGCGTGTTGAGAAAGCAACTGCAAAAGAGATTGACGCAGTCCTTGATGAAACACGTTCAATCTTTGATCTAGATGAAACTGTCAATGATGATGATTTGCGTTGGGCAGGACAAGTAGCAGTTGGACTTCGCCGACTCGTCGATGATTTCGATATTTCAAGTCTTGCTTACTACCACCGTGGACTCGATGGTGAAATTCACGAACGCCTTGGTGCTGGAATGATTCTTGGTTGTTCACTTCTGACTGCAGAAGGTGTTCCTGCAGTGGGTGAGTACGAATTGCGCACATCTATCGGAATGTTGATGTTTGATCGAATTGGTGCAGGTGGATCTTTCACTGAGTTCCAGGGACTTAACTTCAATTCTGGTGTAGTTGAAATGGGCCACGATGGCCCTGCTCACCTATCAATTACCAATGACCGACCAATCCTTCGCGGCCTCGGTGTTTTCCACGGTAAGCGCGGTTATGGAGTTTCAGTTGAAATCGGTGTGAAACACGGACCGGTCACTACCTTCGGAGTTAATCAGCGCAAAAATGGAAGCTATCAATTCGTTGCATCTGAAGGTGAAGTTGTAGATGGCCCGCGTCTACTTCTTGGAAATACGACATCACTTATTGATTTTGGAATGAATCCAGGTGAATGGTGTGATGCGTGGAGCGCTACTGGAGTCCCTCACCACTGGGCGCTAGGAACCGGTCACCGCGTGGCAGAACTGCGTTCTATTGCAGAACTTCTTGATATTGAGATGGTTGTCATCTAGCAAGCTCTTAGACCTTAAAGAATCAAAGAAATTTACTAGGACTTCTTTCCCTTATTGCTATTTGCCTTCGCCTTCTTCTCTGAGACGCTATGAAAAGTAGTCGGAATTAATATAGTTCTTGGAGCCTCCCCGCGGATTAACTCCAGAATCAGTTCGGCAGCGTATTTACCGATTAATTCGGGATTTCTATAGACCGAAGAGATAGGCGGGTTCAACAAATCAAATAATGGCCATTCATCTAAGGCAACGATGGTGACATCTTTTTCTGGCACTCTTCCGATCTCCTTAAGCGCATGTAACGTCCCACCGGAAGCTCCAATGCCACCAGTTAAAATAGCGGTAGGTGGTTTTGGTAGCTTGAATAATTTTAAAGTTTCTTCCTTGGCATATTTTTCAGTAAAGTCCTTAAGTCGGATTAGCTCAGGGAAGATTTTCTCATCAGCATCTTTATATGCGGCCCGAAAACCTTCTAAGCGGTTTCTAGTCACATACATATCTTTTGGCCCTGATATAAAAGCGATGCGGGTGTGGCCCTGTGAAATTAGATGCGCAACGGCCTTCTT
>Ga0209553_1000592_pt1 | contig 18777 bp, 17 predicted proteins | sample LauGreFBDMM110DN_2_FD_188217 | JGI IMG/M metagenome (GOLD analysis project Ga0209553, IMG submission 188217) | Freshwater lake microbial communities from Lake Michigan, USA - Fa13.BD.MM110.DN (SPAdes) (version 2) | ecosystem: Environmental > Aquatic > Freshwater > Lake | place: Lake Michigan...
GTTTCCACCGCGCGGAGTCTAGCTGGACTCATCTGAATGACGGGATCCAATGCAACTTTGAACCCATCAACGCAACTCCGAATTCCACAGAAATTCCACGTGTCGCCACTAAAATCCGAGAAGAACCGAAATATTGGTATTCAATCACACCTTCGGCTGGCACGACATACGGACGGTTTCGCATGTTTACGACAAGATCCGGCTCACCTCCGATTTGCCATCCCTGCGCGTATCTGACAGGTTCTGGCAGATCAGTGACGTCGCCTTTTGGTGCTCCCGCTGCAACCCAATCCCGCAGCACCTGCTTGTCTGCCTCTGACATCTCACGCGCGTTCGCAAAACTGCCGTGCTTAGGATCGGCGTGCCACGGCGGCATACAGCCGTTGTCGATGACTTCCAGTGATGTGTCGGCCCACCCCACGACATCTTCATAGGCCTCCAACGAAAACGGTCCAATATCACCAGTGCGATGACATTCCAGATAATGCTTCTGCATGATTCGGCTCACCTCTTTGCAATAGGTCACAGACGAGGTTGATCTGAGATCGGCAGAAGAAGTTGTTAGCCGTCTTACTTTCCCAATCAGGCAACCGACCGCATCCGCCTTTGCAACCGATACTGCCTTCCCCGCTAAGGTTTCCTCAATCGCGATTAAGAGATCCTCGCGTGTTGCTGAAGCTCGAATGACCCCTTCGCGAGAGCACGAATTTCTTGACGCCGCCCCACGTTTCTTATGAGTCTCAGATACGGCAGGGGTTGTGGCTGAATCCCTTGTTTCGTCGGCTTTCCTGGATTCCTACATTTGCCGGCTGGGGGCGTGGATCAAGCATAAGAGGCTCTCTGCACTTCCACAGAACGAAGGCTGCGTCTCTGAGCCGTCGGTCGACGAAAGTCGTGGCAATTTGCGGAATTTTTTGGTGGCCGGTCAGACTTTACGAAACCGAGTTTGTCTGGGTGAATGTGCCTTAGCAGTAGATTTCCAAGCACGTCAATTCCGGACGACAGTGCCAGCGGAGGGGCTCCTTCGCTCCAATGCCTCGTGAGACGTGCAGCGTGAGTTGGTGTAGTCGAAATAATCCAGCGGCAAAGCTGACGCCGTAGATACTCGGCGCGTACACGGGACCGATGATCGGCAACACGACTTGGCCACCATGCGTGTGACCAGACAGCATCACGTCGTAGCCATTATTCTGAGCGAATCGAAAATGGTCGGGCGAATGACTCAGTAAAATTCGCAGGTCAATCCCACCGTGATTTACGGAAGGTGGAGCGGCACCAATCCATGGCAATTCCGAACCAGCAAAAAGTACATTCCGGTCAGCTAGCTGCATCCGCTCATGCGTGCCGGCGACACATTTCCAGCCAGACGCGGCCAGTGTTGTTCGAAAATGCTCATAGTCATAACGCCAATCGTGGTTACCCAGAATAAAGAAGCACGGAGCGGTTTTTGTGAGCGGTCTCAGAATCTCCACCGCCGTTGCCATGAGTTCCGGCTTGTCGATTAGATCACCAGTAAAGACAATGGCATCGGCCTGCATTTCGAGGACTTTCACAACCATGAACCGATAGAAGTCGACACCGGGGCAATCGATAAAATGCAGGTCCGAAAAATGCGCGATCCGGACGGGACGACGCGTTAACGCTTGAGGATTGCTGGTTTGAATTTGTTTGACGTTGACCTCCAGCGTTAGAATTTCGTTCCATGGCCAGAAAATTAAGGGATGCCAACGGGAACCACGAATGTTGCGTAGCGTCGCGTCCTGTTGCGCAATGAGCGCGACGTCGAATATTTCGCGTGTGGCCACTTTTGAAAACTCAAAACGCCGTTTCCACTGCCAACGAAGGATTCCCACGAACCATGGAATCGTCGCGGACATGGTGATCCACAGAATGGTTTTCCAAAATGCTGTCTGCTCGGATAGCAGGCCGCCAGTCAAAAGTCCGCGGCGGCCGAGACCACAGTTCCATAACAGCAACCATGGAAACAGAACAATCAGGAGTTCATGCAGCGTGCGAAAAATCCGCAGGTGAGTCGCGTTGAGTGAAAAAGCATGTGAACGGTTGACGACCATCACCCATAATTCGGTGTGGCCAATGCAGCTCAGTAAAAAAATGAACCACCCTATGAGCTGTTGCATTCACTGTTCGTCCATGAACCTAGTTGTAATTTTAACTCGTCTTAACTTGAGTAAGTTATCGTCGGACCTTTTCCCATTGTGTTCAGACGTTTTTTTCAGAACTCGCCCCAGATGCCTTGCAGCAATGGGATGAATTTCGCAAACGCCCGCGCTCGGTGACTAAGACGATGCTTCACGACAGAACTGAGTTGTCCGAATGTCAGATGGTATTCGGGAATCAGAAAATACGGATCGTAACCGAAACCTCCCTCGCCATTTGCCTCATGCAGGATTCTACCGCGACAGGTGCCTTCACAGGCAATCCGAATTTCGCCATCGGGATTAGCAAGGGCCACACTACAAAGATACCCTGCTCCACGTTTTTCGTCAGGGATACTCGCGAGGTCTGCCAGCAGTTTCGAATTGTTCTTTTCGTCGGTGGCTCCTAAACCACTGTATCGCGCGGAATAGATTCCCGGAGCCCCGTTCAGGGCATCAACGATCAAGCCACTGTCTTCACCGATGACCCACTGCTTCAATTGTCGTGCGACCTGCGATGCTTTCTTTGCGGCATTTTCAGCAAATGTCTCACCATCTTCCTCAACGTCTGGCACGTCTGGGAAATTGGTCACTGGAATCACGGAGAACCCAACCGCAGCGAGGATCTCTGTGACTTCTTTTGTCTTCTTCCGGTTACGGCTGGCAAGCACAATCGTGTGGGATGACATAGGACGCTGGCGGGATTGAGGACGAAAAAGATTTTGCGACATGCCGGAGTGTATCATAAGTCCGACAAGCACAAGAAACGCAGGAATGAAGCCTCGGAAAATCTTCCATCGGATGAGTTATCCCCGCGCGGACACCAGTGGCATGTGACCGGATTCGCACGAACTCGGAGATATGCTGGGTTCACGAACGGAATCTGAGGAATTCGGCGACAACAAAACATCGCAAGTAAACCCACGCTGAGGAGCGAATCATCTCTAATTTCCATGTCACTCTCCGCGGCTGAAGGAATAGGTGGCTCTGGTGGTTTGGGCTGAGTTAACTTCGGGGAAAACTCTTTTCTACACGTACGCTAGCCACAAATTTGCTGACGGGCCAAATGAAAGATGCTCATATTTGAGCATCATCGTCCTTGCTGGAATCTCCATTTTGTGATCTGGCATATGCCTTGCTGTAACAGCGATCGTGTGCGACTATTCATCAGGATCGAATAGCCGTCTTCCCGCCTGGATTGCAGTCAACCACTTTCTCGCACTGCATCTTCAAAGTACTGGTTTATCCGTGCCCAACGACTCCACTTCCGGAAATCATTTGCAGCATCGTGTCCTGCGCACGGGCATGACCTTCTTCTGTCTAGCGGGCTTGGCCAGTTTCTTCAGCGGATGTCATTTAACACCGAAGACGACCTACTCGACAGACTTGCCGTCTCAGCACTCCGTGAATTCAAAGCACTTTATCATTCATAGCAATGTGAAGCTGGATTCCGATAACGTGCTAGTGCAGGAACTGCAAGAACTGCGGGAACGACTGTTTGCAACTTTACGCCTTCCGGAACAACGCGATCCCGTCAGTGTTTATCTGTTCAGCGATGAGGCTTCATATCGTTACTACATGAATACCACATGGCAGAATCTTCCCCCGCGGCGCGCCTACTTTGTGGGAACCACGCGGGAGTTGGCCGTCTACTCCTTTTTGAGTTCAAAGGTGCAGGAAGATCTGCGTCATGAGTTTACCCATGGATTGCTACATGGCAGTCTCAAGACGGTCCCACTTTGGCTGGATGAAGGGCTTGCCGAATACTTTGAAGTCGATCCTCATATCCCCGACGCTGTCCACGCTGAGCATGTCTTGGAATGGGAAACAGCAAAGCAGGACAACTGGAGCCCGAATCTGTTTCGGCTTGAAATGCTGACAGATTTTCGTGACATGACTCAGCGGGATTACGCAGAAGCATGGGGCTGGGTGCATTTCATGCTGCAAACTTCGGATCAAACGGCGGAAGTGCTGCTCAAGTATCTTGCAGGTCTTGAAACTACAAAAACGCCGCCGCGACTCCTCACATCGCTCGAAACCGCCTCGCCAAATTATTTCAACGATGTGCAGTCACATGTTGTTAAAATGCGTAGTCTTCAACCCTAAGACGCATCCCTCGTCCACCATTTCGAGCATAACCTTCAACCAAAAAGGAGCTCGATCAAAAATGACAGCGCAACCAAAGCCCCTCAACGCCTCGGGCCAAAGCCAAATTTGATTATGTTGGCGGGTCTAGAATTCGTCGGGGAGGCAAAAAAACTCGACGCTGATTTCCACGGGGCTCGGAGCCGCCATTTCAAAGAACGCCATCCTCTGCTTGTGCCTATCACATCCGGCTCACTACGTCGCCGGAATGCCGGCTTGACCGGAGGGATTTGGACGATCCCATCCGATCTCGCAATGGTCTGTCTTATTCATCCCGGCGTTCGTCAGGATCGATACCATATTCGCGCCAGATGGCTTTTTCCCATTCCAACGCCGTTGGACCGGCGATGTCACTCTGGATCACGGTAGCTACGGCACCGCGTGAGAATCCAAACTGCTTGCCTTCCGTTAGGAATTGCTGCCGCAGGATGTCTTCGCCATTTTGATCTGCCGGCGTGCGATCAAGAACTTGGACAACGTAGTAGCTACTGAAATCCTCGTTTGGGACGACAGCTACGTCGTTATTGCCAAGTTCCTCAAACACCTCCTGCATAAATTTTGGTCCGGCATAACGAATGGTTCCAGCAATCTCATCGGCAAATCGAATGCTCGACAATCTCGCAGTTGGCTGTTGCATGAAATTCATTTGCGGCGTCATGGATTGTTCCATCCACGAAAACGGGAGTGTCTGACGCATTGCCAACGCAGGTGAACCTTCCGTTCCCAGCACCGTCAAGGCTTCGAGAGTTTCGGACATCGTCTGCTTTTCACCTTCAGGCTTTTCGAGCCCCGTTTTAATGGCTTGTACAAGTTCTTCCCCACGATTTTTTGCAATTTCGCGTGCCTGTTTGCGTTTGAAAGCTAGGACCACTTGGTCGCGAATTCCCGGATCGTCAAGTGTCGGTATAAACGTGGGCGCGTATTCGGTGATGACCCATGCGTACTGCGTCTCACCGCCGTCGGGGTCAACTGAATTTTTTACCCCACGTTCGCCAACAAAGAGCGTCGTATCATTCGTGACGTCCTCCGGGAACTTAGAAAATACGTGCTGCGCGACCGTAGCGCCCGCAGGAACTGTCGCAACTCCGATTGGATACGACTCTCCTTCAACCAGTTCGGCGTAACTCAATAGCGGTGTTTCAACAAGCTCAAACTTGTGTTCCGGAGCCAGAGCCTTGAATGCGTCAAGTGTATTGGAGGATGCCTCCCGCATCTTTTCGTACAAGTCGTCCTTTGAAATATCCCGTTGTTTTTCGAAAAGCGAAAAACGGTAGCCACGCCGCTTTTCTTCGAGTTTTTTCACTGCGATCATAACGGCATTCATTCGGTCGTCGAGAGCCGTACGAACCTTTCCATCCAGCATCTGTTCGCGAATCTCTGCTTTCAATTCATCGTCCAGTGGCTTGTATTCGACTTGAGGAATGACAAATTCTGGAGAATCCGACTTACCCGATGCTGTTGCCGTAGATTCATCTACGATCGCGGGTCCGTCAGCCGGATTTTCATTAGATGGTCGAGCAACTGACTTTTCGTCGAGAGATGCTGCTGGAGCCGCCTCAGGCTGGGCCTCACCCTGCTCGTCAGAGACCGGAAAACATTCTTCAGGTTTTGGTTCTTCAGGTTTTGGCTCCTCAGGTTTTGGCTCCTCAGGTTTTGGCTCTTCAGGTTTTGGCTCTTCAGGTTTTGGCTCTTCAGGTTTTGGCTCTTCAGGTTTTGGCTCTTCAGGTTTTGGTTCTTCAGGTTTTGGTTCTTCAGTTGGAGTTTCTGCCGGAGTCGCAACACCGGAAGTTTCAGGGACCACAGCAGGTGTAATAACTGGAGGGGCAGGCGCTGGTTCCGCTGGCTTGCGATAGAGCTTATCTTGATTGTCCTTGTAGAACGCTTCAATTTCAGCATCGGTCGGCGGTGTCAGGCTGGCTTCGACGTTCTTGTAGCCAAGCTCTAGGTATGCGAGCTTCGCCTTGCTGAATTGACGGAAACCAGGCGAGCCAGGTTCCAATTCATTCGGGAACCGCAATCGCCCTTCTTGAAAAAGCTCGGCAATTTCTGCATCCGACGGTTCGGGTACCTGGGTTAAGAATGCATCGACATCCAGTCGTACGGTATTCAATCGCTCACGAACTTTTGACCGATTAAATGTGGCAAAGTAAACGTCTGGTCCCTGCGGTAGACTGGATGGTTGGGGGCGCAGAATTTGGTAAGCCATGAGGGCTTTGATCTCACTTCGGAAGCAGTCCAGTAACCGCTTTTCAGAGATGACATTCGGTCCAAAATTAAGGTCTTGGCGAATTTCGGCGAACATCTCGCGCGAAAGTTTTTCCTGCGTCTGTTTATTGATCCAGTCCGACACCATTTTGTCGGTCACTACAATCCCGAGATCATTCGCTTCGGCCCGCATCATTTCAGCGAACGTCAGATCATCCGTGCCGGCTTCGTGTCCGAACCCGAATTGTGGCGCGTACATTGCGGTACCGGGCGCGATGGCTTTCTCGAAGGCAAACTGCATGAACGTGTTCGGGATATTTCGCTGTAACTGAAGGTCCATTATCCGTTGTTCGTCAAACGCCCCCAGTGCTGAATCCTCAAAAAATCCGGTCGATGGTGTCAAGATTTGGGGAAATACGAAACCACAAACGGCACCAAGGACGCCACCGGCAATACCAAATTTCATCCATTGCCCCCGGCTGATGCCGAAGAATGAGAAAACCAAGGCACCGACCAAGAGGCCCAGCAACACGAAATGTGTGCCGCGATCGCTAAACACAGTGTCGAGTGTAAAGGCGAGCATGGACAGAATCACAACCGCCACCATGGTGACTTGCTGATTGCGGCGAAAGAAAGTAAATGCAGAACTCATGGAGGAAAACTCGTTACCGGCTGGTTGTTTTTGAACCCGCTTCGCAAGTCGTTTACTTGCCTGAAGTCGGAAGAATATTTATCCCTAATGTACGTAAACACGGTTGCAAGCGTGGATTCTAGCCGTCACCGTTCGTCAGACAAGGTCAACTGTGATTTGCCTTTGAGGCGGATTTCATGTGCCTTGCCTTTTGCTCACGGTAAGAGTATTGTCGGAATTTCGAATATTTCAGTGCTCAGATCCTGTCTTGTGCCGAAGTCATTCCACCTTTCGTGTTCTTCACCCAGCCAGCACCCGGCTGCGGCAAGCCCTTCTCAAATTCAGGCAGAAATGTCGTTGACTGGCGACCTTTACTCATTTCTGATTTCCTGTATTTTTCAGTCATTTACGCATCCTGAGTCAACTCTTCATGGCATCTCTTAAAAAGGCACTGGTGATCGTCGAATCACCTGCAAAAGCAAAAAAAATCGCCGGATTTTTGGGCGACGATTACATTGTCCGCGCCAGCATGGGGCACATTCGGGACTTACCATCCAGCGCGGCAGAAATCCCGCCGGCAGTCAAAAAAGAACCGTGGTCAACGCTCGGAGTGAACGTAGAAAATGACTTTGATCCACTTTATGTGGTTCCCGCAGAAAAGAAAAAACTCGTCACCGAACTGAAGGATTGCTTAAAAAAAGTCAGCCAACTCATTCTGGCGACGGACGAAGACCGCGAAGGTGAAAGTATTGGCTGGCATCTTGTGCAGGTCCTGAAACCCGTCGTCCCAGTCAGCCGCATGGTGTTTTCAGAAATCACCAAGCCTGCCATTCTGGACGCTATCCGCAATACTCGAATGCTGGATGAGAATCTGGTTCAGGCCCAAGAGACCCGTCGCGTTGTCGATCGACTCTATGGGTACACGCTCAGCCCGCTGCTGTGGAAAAAGATCGCCCGTGGGCTTTCGGCGGGACGCGTGCAAAGCGTAGCTGTACGTCTTTTGGTTGCGCGGGAAATTGAGCGAATGAAGTTCCGGAGTGGAACATTCTGGGACTTGAAGGCTGTCTTGCGGGGAAAAGCTGGCGAGTCGTTCGAAGCTGTGTTGCAGACTGTCGGTGGACGGCGCATTGCTGCGGGGCGTGACTTTGACGAAAACACTGGCCGCCTTAAAGACGGATCTGATGTTCTCCTGTTGGAAGAGAAGCGGACGAAGGAGCTTCTGGAAAAAGTCCGGACGCAGCCGTGGACGATTACCAGCATCGAGCAGAAGCAGCAGAATCGTAAGCCCTATCCGCCATTCACGACGAGCACGTTGCAACAGGAGTCCAATCGCAAGCTGAGCATGACAGCTCGGCAGACTATGCAGACTGCTCAGCGATTGTACGAAGACGGTCACATCACTTACATGCGTACGGACAGTGTGAGTCTCAGCGGCGAAGCAATCACAGCGGCCCGCGGGCGAGTTGATGAATTGTACGGCAAGGATTACCTCAGCCCTGCCCCTCGTCAGTTTACGACAAAATCGAAAGGCGCACAGGAGGCGCACGAAGCAATTCGACCGGCTGGTACGGAGATGAAAACAGCTGACGAGTTGGGGCTGTCAGGAGCGGAATACAAGCTCTACCAGATGATCTGGAAACGCACGATGGCCACGCAGATGGCTGAAGCCATTTTGCGATTCGACACGGTAACGATTAAAGTTGATGATGCGGAGTTCCGTGCGTCCGGACGCACGGTCGAATTTGCGGGTTTCTTCCGCGCCTACGTCGAAGGCTCCGATGATCCGGAAGCAGCGATTGAAGATCAGGATTCCTCACTGCCGCCGTTGTCAGAGAAGGATGTGCTGCAGTGTCAGAGTGTGGACGCGATCTCGCATGAGACGAAGCCGCCTGCGCGTTTTACCGAAGCGACACTTGTCAGAACACTGGAAGCGGAAGGCATTGGTCGTCCAAGTACATATGCCAGCATTCTGAGTACGATTCAGGATCGCGGTTATGTTCGGAAGAACGGTAATCAGCTTGTGCCGACGTTTACAGCGATGGCGGTGACTAAGTTGCTTGAGAATCATTTCCCAAACCTCGTGAATCTCGGATTCACGGCGGGCATGGAACAGACTCTGGACGACATTGCAACGGGTACGGCAGATCGATTGCCATACCTTCGGCAGTTTTATACAGGTAGCGAAGGACTCGACGAGCAGGTTAAGCATAAAGAAGGAAATATCGATCCACGCGAAGCGTGTACGCTGTCGATCGATGGCCTAGATGCATCCGTTCGCGTCGGCCGCTACGGACCGTATTTCGAAAAAATGAATGGTGAAGAAAAGCTGACGGCATCGATCCCGGATAGCATCGCGCCAGGCGAGATCACGAATGAAGTTGCCGATCGACTGATCGAAGAGAAGCAAAAGGGACCGCAGTCGCTGGGAATTCATCCGGAAGAAGGTCTTGCCGTCTACCAGATGCGTGGCCCCTTTGGGCCGTATCTGCAACTCGGTGAGATGAAGGACGATGGTACGAAGCCTAAGCGCTGCAGCATCCCCAATTGCTTCGATCCTTCGAACATCGATCTGCCAACAGCCATTGAACTGCTTTCATTGCCGCGCAGAATCGGAAAGCATCCGCTCACCGACAAGGTGGTGAATGCGGGCGTTGGCCGATTCGGACCGTATGTGACGCACGACAAGGTGTTCGGCAGCTTTGAGAAGAAAACACATACGTATGAGTTCGGTGGTGAGACGTACAACGTCCTGAATATCACCATGGACGCCGCAGTGGAATTGCTCCGGAACACGAAGAAGCGAGCGGCACCAACACCCTTGAAAGAACTGGGCAATCATCCTGAGGATGCGGCACCTGTGCAGATTTTTGAAGGTAAATTTGGCCCGTACGTGAAGCACGGGTCGACCAATGCCACAGTGCCCAAAGATACTGACATTTCAACAGTGACGATGGAAGAGGCCGTGTCGTGGCTGGCAGATAAAGTGGCCAAAGGCGGCGGCACGAAAGCCGGTGGCCGAAAGGCGACGGCAAAAAAAACGGCGGCGAAAAAGACGACCACAAAGAGTGTCGCGAAGAAAACGCCAAAAAAGTCGGGTAAGAAGGCTTCGAAGAAGGATGCATAAAACAACCCTCGAAATATCTCAACAAGGCACGGGCTTTGTATCCAAACGATGAGGGATTGCATGACGAGACGATTTTCACGACAACGGATAGCCACTCGTCGGCCGATCCGTTGCGCTGCATCCTGAGTGTTCGACTGACCGTCCAATGGCGCTCACGGCGTCAGCTGCCGCTTCCATTGCCGTGTTTCGTGAAATGTTTCCGCAGGAAATACTGGCTCCCGGGCTGATCGTTTCGCTGACCAATATTACGCTGCTGATGACGGAAATCTGCGGCAGGAATGAGTTGTATCAGTCGCTGGGTGATGGTCAGGCGTTCGGAAAGATCCACACTCGACTGCAGGACGTCGATGAGACGATCAGGTCTCACGGAGGAGCGAGCGTGAAGATCGTGGGTGACGGAGTCTTGGCGACCTTTCAAAATCCTGAATCTGCATGAGCTGCGTGCACCGTCATGCTGTTAGCAAAAGAGGATACTCCCGCATTGCGTATGGCGTTGCATCGCAGTTCGGCTCTGGTCACGACGATCAATGATCGGCTGGACTACTTTGGTGAAGCGCTGCATTTGTTGCGAACCATGCTTCACATGGCGGAGGCAAATGAGTTGATCCTGACGGCAAGTGTGCTCCCCATCCGTGGCGCCGCAGGAGGTTTTAAACTGAATGGCCTGCAAGCCGTCCCCTTGGAACAGATCGTCGCCGATTCTGCCACGATCACGTATCGCTGCCAGCCCGCTTAGACTGGGCGCCATCAGCCTGCGCGTTTCTCCAATGACATAGGCGAGCCGCTGCGGTAAAAATCAGCAAACGCCAGACTCGCTGGCGAGTTATCTTTTAAGAATAAGGTGAGTACCCGATGCCGCAGCAGGATCTGACATTGGATGACATGAACTCATCCTCACGGCGCAAGTTCGTGGCCAATGCCGGAGGCGGCTTTGCGGGGCTAGCGTTGGCGCAATTGTGCGCGCGGGATGCGCCCGCCGATGCCGTGCAGCATCAGCTGCCAAAGGTCAAGCGTGTCATTCAGCTGTTTATGACGGGCGGTGCCAGCCCGATGGATACATATGACTACAAGCCGGAACTGGCCAGACTTCACGGGCAGATGCTGGGACCAAAGGAGAAACCTGAAGGGTTTGTCGCACCTGCCGGTGCGATCATGAAAAGTCCTTTTGAATTTGCGCAGCATGGCGAATCGGGACGTTGGGTCAGCAGCATGTTTCCCGAACAGGCAAAGCTGATCGACGAGATGGCTTTCCTGATGGCCATGACGACCAAGACCAACGTGCATGGTCCCGGCACCTACATGATGAACAGTGGTTTTTTGTTGCCAGGATTTCCGTGCATGGGTGCGTGGATCTCCTACGCCCTTGGCAATCTGACGGACAATCTTCCGACATTTGTCGTATTGCCGGATGCGAAAGGATTACCGTACAACCAGCGAGGTTGTTTTTCATCCGGCTTTCTACCAGCCGTGCATCAGGGAACAACGATCAACGCCGCCTCAGCGCAACCGGTTCCGGACCTGTTTGCGTCTTCAAAGTTTGCGTTTGCAAATCGTAACGGCGACGCTGAGGGACTCGCGTTGCTGGACAAGATGAATCGCCAGCACGCAGCACAGCATCCGCATGACTCACGGCTTGAAGCGCGGATCGCCAGTTATGAACTGGCAGCCAAGATGCAACTCTCCGCTCCGGAAGCATTTGATGTGAGTCGTGAAGCGGAATCTGTGCATAAAAGCTATGGGCTGGACGACAAAGTTACTGAAGACTTTGGCCGTCGTTGCTTATTGGCAACTCGATTAATCGAACGGGGAGTGAGGTTTGTGCAGGTCTGGAGCGGGCCTCAGGGAGCGACTGGTAACTGGGATAACCACGGCAATATTCTTACGGAACTTCCGCCGATGGCAAATAGTGTGGACCGTCCGATCGCAGCGCTGCTGCGCGATTTAAAATCACGCGGACTGGACAAAGACACCTTGGTCATCTGGACGACGGAATTTGGACGCACGCCGTTTGCTCAGGGAAGTCTGGGCCGGGATCACAACGGCGGCAGTTTTGTGAGTTGGCTTTGGGGGGCCGGGATTAGGCCCGGCATCGCGCACGGTCGCAGCGATGACTGGGGCTATCAGGCGGTTGAGAACAAGACATATTGCTACGACCTGCACGCGACAATTCTGTATTTGCTGGGGATTGATCACGAGAAACTCACCATGCGCCAAAACGGCATTGACCGTCGTTTAACTGATGTGCATGGGCATGTCATTGCAGAAGTGCTGGCATGAAGCCTCGGTCAGGGGTTCTTGAGAGCATCTAGGACAAGTTCATCCACGGACAGACTTGCTGGAATTAAATCACGAATTTCGGGAGAAACAAAGATTCGAACTTTTTTCACGCAATCGTCGAATTGCGTCTTCGCCATGGCGTCGACGATCGGCGAGACTTCGCGCAGAGGCCGATATTCCTTGCTCGAACGAAACCAGACATCGACACGAAATTCGACTTCGCGATGCTGCGGTGGAGCGTCGATCAGGACATCCATGGGTAAGAGTTTTCGTCCGACGACAGCCCCGAGTCTTTGGGTCAATCCTGACGAACATCCGGCCAGTTGCGTGGCTGTGAGCAGTCGCAGGGCCCGGTACAGCGGTTCCCGATGATAGATGCTGTATTCCGCAAGTCGTTTGTGCAATCTGCGGCGTTGGCCGAACAAGCCATCGGTGAGCGATGCGACATCTGATCCGCTCGCAGTTGTGCATAGACATCGAATCAGTTCAGGCTCCGACATGCGAAATAGTGAACTCAGATCGAGTTTCGGCATCAACTCCAGAAACGATCGCGCGAACATCGTCGTTGCCGACCGTACGGCGTGATGCCAGTACACCTCAGTGAACATCACGTATCTCGCAAAGACCATCATTTCAGCAGCCGTGCGTCCTTTGGATGTGATAGCAAGTCCATCGCCAGCTTCGTTTACGATCAGCGAATTGATCAGTCGATTACGGTCGAAGTGGCGACCGTAGGGAACTCCGCAATGCTGACTATCGCGGGCCAAGTAATCCATTTTGTCGATATCGATAGGCCCCGACAAAATCGATCGCCGCAAACGGTTGCTTGGCGAATTTGATTTCGCCACCAACACATCAAGGACTTCAGCGGCGCTGACGTTCCACTGCGATTCAAGCACCTTTGTCAGCTCACCGTCAGGCCTCAGAAATTCCTTGGCGAAGACTTCATGCGGCGGCATTTGCGGCAGTTCCATGTCCTCAATCGGGTGACAGAACGGCCAGTGCCCAATGTCGTGCAGTAAGGCGGCGACGATCAGGACTTCTGCATCGTGCCGCGAAACAATCGCGGCGAATTTCGCGTCACTGCCAAGCTGCCACAGATACCTCAACGCATTGTGATAAACGCCCAAAGCATGTTCAAACCGCGTATGTGTGGCACCCGGATAAACATGCGATGCGAGGGCCAGTTGTGTCACCTGCCGCAGGCGCTGGAACTCCGCCGTATCAACAATGGCACGGACACGGCGCGTAAACGGCACGTCCTGTTCGGTCGGAATTCGGATCACTCCGAACGAATTACCGGCCTGTGCGAGTTCTGAAATATCTGAATACGGGTGGCTCATTTGCCGTATTCTCGCTATTTACCAGACTTTTCACAAGTGGCCGGGAGCCAAACAAAGACGTCCCAAACAATGCAATTGATCTCCATAAATCCATTTCCGGGTTGAGTTTCCGCCGCAACCTTGTCACGATGCTGAGCCCACCGCTGACGTCGTCTACGTCGCACGAACTGATCTTCCAATTCACCCCGGTCGGCTACAATCAGTGGGTCGACAACTTGAGGTGTAGTGTTGAATGGAAAAATCTTCGTTCAATTCGGTTTGGGTGATCATCAAAAAACGGCGAAAGCAGAATTCGGAATGGCGAAGGAAGAATCAATTCAGGTCGAAGGCAACGTTGTCGAAGCACTCGCGAATACTCAGTTTCGCGTGGAGCTAGAAAATGGCCATCAGGTCATGGCACATGTTGCTGGAAAAATGCGTAAACACTTTATCAGGATTGTGCCTGGCGATCGGGTTGTGGTCGAAGTTTCTCCGTACGACCTGAAACGCGGTCGGATCGTGTATCGCGAACGGTAATTCGGCGATGACCACCGAAACATCCTCTCTGCCATTTGTCCAGCTCTTTACCGACGGTGCCTGTAAAGGCAATCCGGGCCCGGGAGGTTGGGGCTGTATCCTCCGTCATCCTGCCACAAAGACTGAGAAAGAATTCAGCGGCGGCGAATCGTTGACGACGAATAATCAGATGGAACTCCAAGCCGTAATCGAAGGCCTGAAAATCCTGACGCGAAAATCACGTGTGGAAGTCGTGACAGACAGTTCGTACGTTGCTAAGGGTTGCAAAGAATGGTTGCCTGGCTGGAAGAAAAAAGGCTGGAACCGCAAAGACGGCAGCAAATTGGTGCCGATCAAGAACATTGAACACTGGAAGCAACTCGATGAGTTGCTCAGCAAACACCAGATCACGTTCACGCTGATTAAAGGCCATGCTGGCCACGTCGAAAACGAACGATGCGATGTGCTTGCCGTCGATGCCGCCGAACGAGCGAGGTATTCGAATTGAGCGTGGCTGTACGCTTAGTGAAAGCGTGAACCGCGCTGCAAGTTTTCAGCCCCGCTGTTTTCTGGGGAGCACACACAACGTGACATGGGCAAACCGTGCCGCGAGGAGGCTTTTTTTCATGGCCCCAATAGGCTTCAGCACACACCGTGCAGTGGTCCACCTCGAGCGGCCAGTGCGTCAACTCTGCGGCAGATTATGGGATCGGTCTCCAGCGCCGGTGCCATGTGCGTCTTGATCCGAGCGTCGATGATCATTGGGCCATGGCAACCCCAGTGTTTCTGCTCCATGAATGCATCCACGCCAAAGATATCCGCCGCCGGATTGCTGCGCGTGAACGTCACCCACAAAAAATTACTCAACGACGCACTGCAAAACGGTGCATCATCGACGAGCACAATCATGGGGAAACCGGACAAGATGGCCGGAGCGATGTGCTGCAACGCAGCGCATAAAATCGGTGGTGCAGGATCAGATGCGTGAGGCCCAACAGACCACTTTGGCCCCGTGATTGCCAGAATTCCTCGCTGACAGACAGTTGGTGCAGAAAATCCTTCCGGTAGTCGAAGCCCTGCAGGCACTGCAGTCCCCAGCGTCCTCCGCACTGGCCCGGCGGCGGCAATCACCAATTTTGATCCGCAATTTAGGGCGTTGCCGCTGTAGTCGAGCGTATCGATGGTTGTCCGGGTCTGAAAATGTAAATCTCGCGTGAGATCAATCCGCTGCAGGACATGTCGCAGGAAGGCCGCTTTGTCGTGAATGTCCAGTTGCCGGTCATCTTCCTTCGCCGCGATTATCAGGTATTTAGCGAGCGACAATTGTCCCTGTCCCAGAATCGCGTTGGCATTTGTCAGTAACTCCTGCGGCAGACGCTCAGCACCATACGGCACATAGCGTTCACTGCCAATGGCAAGCAGGAGTGGATGCACGCCCGCCTCATCGACAGCATGAACCGCATGCACACCCGGGAGCACGGCGGGGATTGCTGGCCCCGTGAGTTCATGAATCAGTGCGCCAAAGATAGAATCTTCCTGAGGCGGCCGACCGACGACAGTAAATGGCCAGATTGCGGCGCGTCGATGATAGACGGCATCGACATTCACCACCGGGAAATCATGCGTCAGGCTGTAATATCCCAGATGATCACCAAACGGACCTTCCGGAAGCACACGCTCCGGATCAATCGTGCCGGAAATACAAAAATCTGCATCCGCACAGATCATCGGCCCTTGACGCTGGCGAACCATGCGGAAGGCGCGGCGTGACAACGCGCCAGCGAAAGCAACTTCGGGAATTCCGTCCGGCAACGGCATCACTGCGGCGACAGCTAAGGCTGGTGGCCCGCCTACCAAAATGTTGACTCGGAGTGGCTGACCCTTTTGAATTGCAGCGGCATGATGAAATCCGATGCTGCGATGGATCTGATAATGCAGTCCGACTTCTTTGTCAGCTTGGTACTGATTGCCGCTGATCTGGACGCGATACATGCCGAGATTCGAATGCACGTAACCCGGTCGATCGGGATGCTCCGTGTAGACCTGCGGCAATGTAATAAATGCTCCTCCATCCTGCGGCCAGCATTTCAGCTGCGGCAGTTTACTGAGCGATGTTGAGCACTCCAGCACCGGGCCGGACCGCCGCAGTGCGCAACGCATGGAAATCAGCGTCCGCAATGTGGACGGAATTCGCAGCGGATTTCGCAGCACAAACAGCGGGTCTTTCTTGGACTGCACGAGAGCTTCGACGCCGCGCAGAGCATCGCGAAACATAAACTTAGCACGGTCCAGTGTGCCGAAAAGATTACTGACCATCGGAAATTGGCAACCGACGACATTTTCAAACAGAATTGCCGGGCCGCCACGTTCACAGATGCGCCGATGAATCTCGGCTGCCTCCAAATCGGCATTTATCGGAATCTTCAACCGCAAGAGCTGGCCGTGTCGTTCCAGATCGTGGATACATTCCTGAAGGCTACCATATCCCATGATTTATACGCCAAGATCTCGTTCGATTCGTGCTAACCGCTGTTCCATGGCATCCAGTGCATTCTGGAGGCCAGACATGTGCGACGTAATTTCACGCAATTGTGTCTGTAAGCCGTGCAGCAACGCAGAGTCGATCGTCGGAACCGCGGCGGCGGGAGTCTGGGGCAGGACAGCGATTGCTGGTCGCGTTGGAATAGCGACAGGAGTAGGGGCGAGTACGGCAACTTCATCATCCGCCGTCGAATTCTTCGCCGTCATTGTCATGTTTTCTTTGGGCAAGTAGAACGTATGATCAACTTCAACTCCACGACGTTCGAGATTTCCATCGCTCTGCACGAAGGCCTTTGCCTGCAGGGAAAGCAGATCGGCTTTCAGGTGATCTTGGCTGTCGATGCGGACCATGCGACTCGCCCGCGTTCGCAATTCACCGGGCTGTTGCCGCCCACGTAGCAACAATTCACAGAGAACCGCAAGCTGTGTTTCCGTAAAATCAAATTTGTGTCGAATGTAATGACGATATCGGGGCGCTCGCCCACCATCGGTGAAGACTTCCGCGACAAGACCCAGCGTTCGCAACTGCTCCAAAGCGTCGGCAATTTCGGCTTCTGAGTACTCAGTGACCGGATCGCGGTTACTCTTTTGGTTGCAGCCTGTGGTAGCACCTTTGAGTGTCATTGGATATTGATCGGGAGTCGTAAATCCTTTTTCCATGAGTGTCCCGAGAACTCGCCGCTGCAAACGCGTCAGTTGTCGGATTTGGTTTTTTTCTTCGTCACTCATGTCACACTTTTCTGTTGGTGCAAAAATCTCGTGATGGCCTGAAGTTAAGTCCAGCAATAAACAGGATGTCTCTCAAGAATCTTAGTCGGCCGAGCGACTGAGCGACGTAGCGGCAGGATTGTAGAGCATTGGGAAAAACTGTCCTCCCAACGCCTGCCCCGCAGGAATTACGGGAATTCCAGCTAAAAGCGGTTCATCTGACTCACTGCGCACACCATCGAGAATCGAATTGATGACGACCGCGCGGCGAGGATTTTGGGTGCGGTTTTCGAATGAGCCGTGAATGGTGAGCGGATGATGAAAAACACATTCCCCCGCCTTCAGTTCCACCGGCACATGCCGCTGAAATTGTGTCCATTGTGAGGAATTCAGAACATTTTTAATCGCATCCATGTCGCCCGCAAGGCCTGTGATGGGCAACAGATCCCAGTGATGGCTACCTGGCACGTAGTGCAGGCATCCGTTATCGATTGTACTGTCGTCGAGGCCGATCCAACATGTCAGGTGTGCCATGGGTTTCGTGCGTGTCCAGTAAGAATAATCCTGATGCCATGCGACCACCCCGCCATGCATGGCCGGTTTGCAGAACAGTTGATCGTGCCAGAATCTGACTGCACCACCGAGCAACTGCGACGCGGGGGTCGTGAAGGCCACGTTCCAGAGCACATCATGAAACGCCGGAGTCATGCGCCACGCGCCGAGCGCATGAAACAGAATTCGACTAGGGTCCGGTGATTCATTTGAATTGTATTCGTACCAAAATTCTGAGCCGGGATGATTGGGTTCGGTGAGTGTCTCCAATTCCTCTCGCAATTGCTTGAGCTGTCTGTCCGTCAGAATCTTTGGCCCGACAACGTAGCCGTGTTCGTGGAAAAACGTCATCTGTGCTTCCGACAATTTCCACTGCTCGCGTGCCAGCTCGGTTGCCAACGACACAAACAAATCATTGATCGGTTGATGAAACTGCGACAGATCCTGACCACTCATTCTGCATCTCGCCCAAGCTGTTGACTTTCAAAACACGCGGGTGCCGAATTCTATCGAAGTTTTTCGCTGCTGCGACCCCACCGCCACTCGACTTATACAGTTGAGTAGAGATCCGCCCATAATCCCGATGTTCGACCTGTCTCT
>Ga0209553_1000593_pt1 | contig 18763 bp, 17 predicted proteins | sample LauGreFBDMM110DN_2_FD_188217 | JGI IMG/M metagenome (GOLD analysis project Ga0209553, IMG submission 188217) | Freshwater lake microbial communities from Lake Michigan, USA - Fa13.BD.MM110.DN (SPAdes) (version 2) | ecosystem: Environmental > Aquatic > Freshwater > Lake | place: Lake Michigan...
TCGTTGAGCATGCCGAAGCCGAGTGTTGAAGTGCCTACGCCCGGTGCGTACACGATGCGCGGGCCGCTGTTGCTCGCGAGGGTGGCGGTATCACCGAGCATGCGCGCAGCGACGTAGTACCCGCCAAGGCCAGAGTTGGCGAGATTGTCGGTATTCAGCGGAACCTCAGGGCGCGTCGCTGGATTCAGCCACTGCCAAGCCACCCGCTCGGTGAAAGCGATGCTCGATGGCGCGAGGTTGAAGCTCTGCGAAGCGATCACCTTGCCAGGCGTGTACGCAACGCCGTCCCAAATCATCGTCACCAGCGCGAGCTCGACGCCAACGGCCAGAGTCGGAATCGCCACGCTTCCTGAGTGATAAATTCCCATGATGACTTCGCTCGGGGTCAGCACATCGCCTGCAACTGCCGGGACGAAGCAGTTGGTATAGAACCATTTCGAGCCGATGCCGTCGAGGTTGTCGGTCGGCTTCCAATAGGTGGTGTGCTCAAATGAATCGCCGTAGCGCAGTTCGGGCATGATGACCGAATCGGTCACCAAACCGTTCACGTTCAACACGAAGCGTGAGGGATTGTCACGCAGCACGCCCGTGGTGGCGTCGGCCGTTTGGCCAAGCGTGAAGTTCGAACCGAACACGCTTGTCAACGCGTTAAAGATTCCGAATCTGTTCACCGCGCGACCAACGGTCGGCTCGTTCACCACACGCCAGCCATTGGCGGCGCTGGCATAGTTTGGTCCCGTGAAACGCACGCCAACCCAGAAGCCACCATAGCCGTTGGGCCCTTGCGTCTGCGTTTGCAGGTTGACGATGGGACGCAGCGCCGGATCGGCATCGCCCCACGAGAAACTGACCGGCTGCGTGAATGAAGTCGTCGATGCCTCGAGCTCCTGATTGAAAGTCGCAACGGTGGCGCCGCGTCCGTAGACAAGTCCGTCGAATGTCATCTCAACGACCGTCACCTCGACTCCAACGGCGGGAGCGGGTGCAGCGGCGGTGCCGACGCGGCGAATGCCGACGCTCAGTTGGTTGAGCCGCAGGTGCGATCCGCCCGAGGCGAACACATAGCAGTTTTCGTAGGCCACCGAGTCGGGGCCATAGGTCGCGGAACTGTTGGCGTTGTAGCGGCTGCTGGTTTCAGTTCCCGAGGTGTAGACCGCAGGATCGAGTTGTGCTCTGGCCGTGGCGGTCACACCGAAGAGACTCGTTATGGCAAGTGCGAGCGAGGTTGCAATGGATCGTCGATCAATCATGTTTTGTTCTCCTGAAATGTGATGTTTTAATGTTAACCCTGAATCAAGATTCTGCAATGAATTAAAAGTTGAAGATACTCCCACAAAACACAAAAGCAAAAAAATACAAAAAAACGGAAGTCTATTTTTGTTGGTCCAAGAATTCTGCACCTACACCATCACTTTATGGCGATTTTCCGCCAATTGACGGCGGGCGAAATCGTGCCTGAAGCCAGCCAAACTCTAAATCAACTCCAGTCAAACTCTAAATAAACCCAAATCAACTCCAAATTGTTCGACTCACCGCTTGTAAAACACGTATCTCGTGTCATACTCTGATTCAAATACGACTCTTCGATTAGAAAGCAATGCACAACTCTATGAACCACTTCCCGAAAAGTTTCGCTATTGCCGCACTCGCGCTCGGCGCACTCGCGGCACACGGGCAAGCGGCCACCATCACCGTATGCCTCGATGGATCGTGCAACTTCACGGATCCCGTCGCCGCGATCGCAGCAGCAGCCCCGAATGACATCATCGAGATCCACGCAGGAACCTACATGCTCAGCAGCTTCATCCCCATCGTGGGTGGTATCACGGGTAAGCCGTTGGTGATCCGCGGCGCCGTCGACGCATCAGGAAAGCCGACGACCGTCTTAAACGCCGGCGGGACGAAAAAGGTGTTTGAGTTGGTCGGCCTTGACGCCACCACTTCGTTCGAGAACTTGGTCATCACCAACGGACGTGGGGATTCCGGCGGCGCGGTTTTCACCTATGGCGCCAATGTGGTCTTCCGCAACTGCGCATTCCGCAGCAATCGAGCGAACTTCGTCGGAGGCGCGATCTTCCTCAATGATTCAAATCCATTGCTCATCGACTGCGAGTTCACCGACAACGTGGCTTCGAATCCACAGGGAGCACCACAAGCCGGTGGCGGTGCCATCTACGTCGGCGGCAATACGCTGACCCTCACCCATTGCTCGTTCACCGGAAATTCAAGCAACTACTACGGCGGCGCCCTCTATGTGACTGGAGGAAGCAACCCAGGCCGAGTGAACCTCCAGTCGACGCGCATCTGCGGCAATACTGCACCGAATGGACCGCAAATTGGCATGAGCGCTGGCGCCATCGTCAACATGGACGCATACTCGTGCGTTTCGAATGCCTGCAAGAACTGCACCGTAGCCCCGCCGTGTCCCGCCGACTTGAACCTCGACAGAGTGGTGAACGCCGCTGATCTCAGCGTGATGCTCTCAGATTGGGGATCGTGCAAATCCAATTGTTCGGGCGACTTGAACACCGACGGCGTTGTGGACGCAGCCGATCTTAGTGTGATGCTCTCGACGTGGGGCGCGTGCCCGAACTGAGTTCTCAAGGTTCCCTGGTCGCGTCCAGCCCATCATCAAATCTTCAAGCCACGGTTCGATGATCTGAATCGCTGCGCATCTAGGCACTTCGCAACAGCATTGTCTGCGCTCGGTTCGCGCTCGCGGAGTTGCGGGTTCTGCGGTATGAACTCTGCATGCACACCTCACTTTCGTCGATCGTCGTGATGTTGCTCGCTGTTTCCGCAACAGCGGCGCCGCAGACTGCGGTCTCCGTGGCGTCAGAATCCGACGAACTTGCGCGCTGGGTCGCGAGCCGCGACGAGCGCATGGCGTGGTGGCGCGAGGCTCGCTTCGGGATGTTTATTCACTTTGGGCTTTACTCGCCAGCGGGCGGCGTGTGGGACGGGAAGGTCTACGAGCAGCATTACGCGGAGTGGATTCAACACTGGGCGGCCGTGCCGAGTGCTGAATACGCGCGTCAGATGAAGCCACTCTTTCGCCCCGCTGTTGGGTTTGCCGACGAGTGGGCGAAAGTCGCGAAAGACGCGGGCATGCGTTACGCGGTGATGACATCGAAGCATCACGATGGCTTCACGCTCTTCAATTCGAAGGAGCCGTACTCGCTCAACAATTCTGGAACGGGAGAAACGAATATCTCGCCAACGGGTCGCGATGTCGCACGAGAGTTCGCCGACGCGATGCGCGCTCACGGTTTGCGTGCTGGCTTCTACTACTCACTGCTCGACTGGCAACATCCCGATGCATACGAGATGGCGCTGCCCGCGTATCCGCGCGAAGTGCTTCCGCGCAAGCATGAAAACTACATCGCCTATGTTCGCGCGCATGTCAATGAACTCCTCACCAACTATGGATCACTCAGCACGATTTGGTTCGACTACTCCGACCAAGCGCGTCAAGGTGCCGCGTGGGGTGCGACGAACTTAATGGCAGACATGCGGTCGAAGCAACCATCGATCGTTGTGAACAATCGTCTATTTTTAGGGCTCGAAAACCGCAACGGCGACTATGGCACTCCCGAGAAATATGTTCCGCCGACTGGTCTCGTCGACATGGATTGGGAAGTTAATCACACGCTGAATGAGAGTTACGGTTACAGCGCGCACGATGTGAATTGGAAGGACACGACGACGGTCGTTCGGCTTCTCTGCGACATCGTGTCGAAGGGCGGGAACTTGCTGCTCAATGTCGGTCCCGATGCGAGTGGTCACATTCCTGATCAGGCACAACAAGTGTTGCACGGTGTCGGTGCATGGATGCGCGTGAACGGCGAATCGATTTACGGAACGACTGCGAGTCCCTTCGCAAAACTCGCGTGGGGCCGCGCAACGCAGAAACCAGGCGTTCTCTACGCAATGGTGTTCGACTGGCCGCAAGATGGACGACTGCTCATCCCGATGTTGGGGGAGGTTCGATCCGCCCGCGTGCTCGGTGGCGAGGAAGGACTCAAGTTCTCTCGCATCGATGGTGAGAATGGGCGACTCGAAGTGCTTGTCCCCGCGAAGGCGATCGATCCTGCATGCACGGTGATTCGACTTGATCTCGGCGCAGCGGTGGAGCCGATGTCGGCGGCCGTGTTTCCCGACGCGAACGGAGTGATTCAACTTCTTCCGCATGATGCAACGCTTGCAGGACCATCGCTGCGCATCGAACAAGTTGGAGTGGTCGAGGATGTGCGACAGAACATTGGATACTGGCTCGACACAACCGCGAACGCGATGTGGCCGATCAGCATCGGGCGAAGCGCTGGCGGCATGTACATCGCGACAGCAGAAATCGCTTGCGCAGATGCTGCAGCTGGCGCGGAGATTCGCCTTGAGATTGACGGCGGTTCCGCAGCGCTTGAGCTGAAAGTTCCCGCAACTGGCGGCTGGCAGGAGTATCGAGTGATCGAACTCGGGAGATTGACGCTCCCTGCCGGCGATCACCGCATCGTGCTGCGCGCACTGTCGAAGCCTGGTGAAGCGGTGGTGAATCTCCGCTCGATCGTGCTGCGGCGCGCGGAGTAAGTGCGAGGAAACGCAACCAGCTTGATTGTGATTGATGAGAAAGTACATGCCTGCGAATCGCGCCGCAGGTCATGCAATACTGCGAGCATGCGATCGACGGTAACTCCATCCACCACCGCGTTCTTCGCGGTCCTTGCACTGATGTGTTTCTACTGCGCCGTGGAGTGCTTCGGCGCACCACCGCTTCTTAAATCAACTGATCCCGCGTCGGTCGTTTTTTCTGGCGGCGTTGACGGCTACGCGGTCTATCGCATTCCGTCGATCGTGCGCGTCAATGCTCGCAACGGACCCGCGCGCTTGCTGGCGTTTGCCGAAGGACGCAACTCACTCAACGACAACGGCGAGAACGATCTCGTGATCAAGAATTCGGTCGATGGCGGCGTGCATTGGAGCGCGCTCAAACTTGTGTGCGACATGCCCACGCGCTCGCTCAACAATCCATGCGCGGTAGTGCTGCGAGATGGACCGCATGGCGGTCGCGTGCTGCTCATGTTTCAGTCGTATCCGATTGGCTGCTCGGAAAACTGTGTTGAAGTTGGATTTGATGGAGAGAAAGTTTGTCGCACATTCACGACGCATTCAGATGATTGCGGCGAGTCGTGGAGCACACCGAAAGAAGTGACACGGCAAGTGAAGCGCGCGGAGCGTGCAACGAGCGTGGCAACTGGTCCAGGCATCGGCATTCAATTGCGCAGAGGCGCGCATCGCGGACGCATCATCATGCCTTTCAACGAAGGCCCCGCTGGAAAATGGCGCGTGTACGCAGCGTTCAGCGATGACGACGGAGAGACATGGAACATCGGCGAGCCCGCGCCTGATGGAGATGGCACAAGTTCAGGCAAAGGTGTTGCGAACGAAGTGCAAATGTTCCAACGCTTAGACGGCGCAATCGTGCTCAACGCAAGGCAGTTCTACGGTGCTGCGCGACGCAAGACCGCGCTCTCCACTGATGGAGGCGCAACATTCAGCACGCTCACCGACATCGCTGAACTTCCAGATCCTTCATGCATGGGCGGAATGGTTGCCCTCACAGATCCGAACGACGCAGAAGCGTCAACCGCACCAAACATGAGCGTCGTGTTCAGCGGTTGCGACAGCGAAACGCGACGAGCCAACGGCGCACTGTGGATCTCGGCTGACGGCGGAAAAACATGGCCGCAGAAAATCTCGATCGAGCCCGCAGGATTCGCCTACAGCGTCCCCGTCGCACTCTCACCAACCGAAGTCGGCGTGCTCTACGAAACCGCGGGATACAAACAGATCGTGTTCTCGAAAGTATCCGTGCCGGAAACTGAAAATGGGAAAGGACAGGCAAGTCGTGCAGAGTGATAGATCGGAGCAAAAGCCAAGGTCGCCAGCTATGGCCGCATGGCGTGAACAAGGAGTGGAGTGGAATTGATGGATACGACCAACCCAATGCGAGTTACGACACTTCAGTAGTCGTGCAAATCACTTCGACTGCAAATCGCGCGGCCTAGTATGAAGGCATGAAAACGGCATTGAAGATGGGTTTCGCCGGCCTAGCGGCATGCCTTGCCCATGGGTGTATCAGCGAGTCAACAGCAGGTCTCGCTTTGCCCGACCTTGCGGCACACCAGTGGAAGCACCGCGTGTTGATCATCGATACGCCATCCATGCAGTCCACCCTCTACCTGCAACAAATCAGCGCCTTCGATGCAGCAGTAGCGAGTCTGAAGGAACGCGACCTGCAAGTGATTACCCAAACATCAGCGCCAGCTTTCCGGGTCCGTCTCGTCGGTAAAGACGGTGGAGTGAAGCTCGATCGCGATACGCCGATGACGACCGATGCGCTCTTCGCCTTGATCGATGCAATGCCCATGAGGCAGGACGAACTGTCGAACCGCTAAAGAACGCATCGTCTCCATCGGTGCCCCGTGCAACGATGGACAACACGATGATTTGGTGTATCGGATTCGAAGTACCCGCCTACTATTTTTCCTCAATGAAAAACTACGTCATTGCAGGTGGTAGTTCCGGAATCGGAAAAGCCCTCACTCAACAGTTGCTTGCCGCGGGTCACCGCGTGTATGTCCTTGCTCGCGCCGCTCGGGAATTGGAGCCGCACCCAAATCTCCAATTTATTGAGACGGATTTCAGTGTCCCTGCGCCCGTAATCCAAGGGCTACCTGATGAGATTCACGGGCTTGCCTATTGCCCCGGAAGTATTCAACTTCAGCCTTTTCACAGGATGAAGGAAGACCTCTTTCTGAGCGACTATCGAATCAATGTCCTTGGAGCAGTACACCTCATTCAGGCGGCGTTGCCCGCGCTGAAGAAGCCGGGGCAATCCTCCGTACTCTTGTTTAGTACGGTGGCAGTGCAAACCGGTATGCCGTTCCACGCCTCGATTGCTGCTGCAAAGGGAGCCGTTGAGGGCCTCACCCGTTCCTTGGCTGCGGAGTTCGCAACCTTGGGCATTCGGGTGAATGCGATTGCGCCATCGCTTACGCAGACGCCGCTCGCAGATCGACTGCTCAACACACCTGACAAGTTGGATGCATCCAACAAACGACATCCGATCGGCCGCGTTGGTCAACCCACCGAAGTGGCGGCGTTCGCTGCACTGCTCATGAGCGAGCATGGGTCGTGGATGACTGGCCAAGTGCTTCACCTTGATGGCGGCATGGGTCAGCTGAGACTGTTCGCCTGATGCAGTGCTGCGATACAAAATCCATCGCGGGTCTTGACGATCGCCATACGCTGACCACTATGTGCAATTCCAGCGAGTTCACGCTGAACATGGCTACCACTGCGATTGCCGAGCAGATGCATGGATATCGCGCGCATTTCTCGCGCGAGATGTCAGAGTTTGAAAAGCGCATTTCGTGCGTCAAGTCCGATCAACCAATCGAATGGGAGCCGCTGTGCGAGGCGTAAAGAGAGAGAATTTGCCGCAAAAGATCTGCGCGTCCTGTGGACGCCCCTTCACGTGGCGCAAAAAATGGGAACGCGATTGGGATCAAGTCAAGTATTGCTCGGATCGCTGTCGAACATCAAAGCGCGGAAACTCCTGAATCATGACGCAACGCATCATGCTCTGGTACCGAAACGACTTGCGGGTCGCAGACCATGAAGCGCTGCACAACGCCGTTGGTGAAGGCGCGCAGATTCTTCCGGTCTACATCGATTCATGTGCACCCGACCGCTACGAACTGCCTGGCAACCCCGACATTCCTGGCTTTCGTCGAAAGTTTCGGCTTGAATCGCTGCGTGCGCTCGATCAGCAGTGGCGTGACTGGAATAGCGCGCTGGTGGTTAAGACTGGCGAGCCAGAGCAAATCATTCCGCTGCTCTGCGCGAAATACCAAATCAACGCTGTGTTCCACAACGCCGAGGCGTCGCATGATGAGGCAAGGCAGTATGCGCAGGTTGCACACCAACTGCAGGGCGCGCACATTTCGTGCAGTGTCTTTCACGGCGCCCCGTTGATTCACCCAGACGATCTTCCGTTTGAACTGCGCGATTTACCCGACATCTTCACCCAGTACCGCAAGATTGTTGAAGCCCGCCTCTTTGTTCGCGCTTGCTTCCCCATTCCCACCGCAGTGCAAGTGTTCCCTCATGACGAAGCGCCCTTCGAGCCGGACTTTCCTGAAACGATCGCGGATGCTCGAAGCGCCCTGCCCTGTCATGGCGGCGAGTCTGCGGGCCAAACAAGGCTTCATGACTATCTATGGAAGTCTGATCTACTTCGTACTTACAAAGACACACGCAATGGACTCATCGGAACTGACTATTCATCCAAGTTCAGTGCGTGGCTTGCGAGCGGGTGCATTACCCCTCGACAGGTGTTCCATGAAGTGCGCCGATACGAGAGCGAGCGCGTCGCGAATGACAGTACCTATTGGATGATCTTTGAATTGCTGTGGCGTGACTACTTCCGCTTGGTGATGGAAAAATTCGGCACTGCGATGTTCTCGCTTGATGGGATTTCGCGTCGCAGTACGCGCCGCTCGTGGGGGCGCGATAGTGCCGATTTCCAAGCGTGGGTGAGTGGCAAAACTGGCAATCGGTTCATCGACGCCAATATGCGCGAGTTACTGTTGACCGGATTCATGAGTAACCGCGGAAGACAGAATGTAGCGAGCTACTTTGTTCATGAACTTGGTTTGGACTGGCGCCTCGGAGCCCAGTACTTTGAGGCCGCTTTGGTGGATTACGACGTGTATTCCAATTGGGGTAATTGGGCGTACTTAGCTGGGGTAGGCAACGATCCCCGCGAGAATCGTCAGTTTAACATTACTCGTCAAGCAAACACATATGACCCCACGGGCAGCTACCAGAAGCTCTGGCTTGATTGAGTTCGAATTGCATGTTCTCTGGGCAGGCCTTGAAGCACCACGCAACACCTCGAGAAACCCATTGTCCCTTTGTCGCGATCCTTGGTTACGGTAAAAAAATAGCCGCCGGTCTTTTTTGGACCGGCGGCGCATGCATTCTTCTTGCCTCAAATGTTCGAGGCATGCATCTCTATTCACTATTTACTTAGGCAGCAACACGCTGTCGATGACATGGATTACACCATTGTCGCAGACAATGTCCGTGGTCACGACGGTAGCTCCATTGATGAAGACTTTACCATCCGTGAATTTCACTTCGACTAACTGCCCATTGACTGTCGTCGCAGAGGTCATCTTCATCACATCTGCCGCAAGATGGTTTCCCGCGATGACGTGATAGGTCAAGATGCCGGTGAGCGCGCCTTTCGCTTCAGGCTTGACGAGTCCTTCGACCGTGCCCGCTGGGAGTTTCGCGAATGCTGTGTCTGACGGTGCGAGAACAGTAAAAGGTCCAGCGCCCTTCAGCGTTTCGACCAAACCAGCCGCAGAAACTGCTGCTACAAGTGTCTTAAACGAACCTGCGCTGATTGCGGTATCAACAATGTTTGCCATAAAATCAAGCCCTTCTTTGTGAGGGAGTCGTACTCAAACCAACAGGCCTGAACAGCCAAAAACTGGAAGAGATTCCAACTCCGTGGGCCAACTCTAGGCGTATAAAGAGTGTGGGCAATTCGGAACAGACATAATTCTGATTCAAGGCTCGAACCGCAAGGCGACTCCGCTCCGCCAGAGATTGCTTGGCACTTGAACGCCGTGAGTTTTGCGCAACTGCACTGACATTCGATTGTGCGTTCATTCCAAAGACCATGACGCTGAGTAACACGGTTGGACGGAGGAGATTCAAAGTGTGTGTTCTTTTCGCTGCTCGAAGTACTGAACTTGTGGAGTGCGTTTTGCAGGTCGAATACGGCACGATCGAAGAGGGCGTACTGCCGCGCGTGCACTCCACCGGCTTCGTCTGTGCGAATTCGTACAATGCATTTGTGCCAACGCTCCTCGCAGTGCATGGACCTGACCGTGGTCGCGTGTTTCCGCTTCCGCCGGATGAACCGCAGCTTGTGGGTCGTTCGTCGGAAGCGCTTGGGTTGACGGATCGCACGATCTCGCGATTGCATGCTGAGCTCACACCTGATGGTGATCGTTGGCTGGTGCGCGACCTTGGTTCGAGTCATGGCACGTTTCTGAATGGGATGCGAACTTCTGGGCACGCAGCGCTTTCGCTCGGTGATCGGTTGCGACTTGGTGATAGTGAGTTTCTTGTCATTGATGAAAGTGTTGGTCACGCGACGGTGCTTGATGATGCGCAGGCGACTTGTGCGTCAACGCGCTTTTCGCCCGCGAGTCCAGAGGGTCGCGACGCGCGGCTTGCATACAAACTCGCAACGCTCAGTGCTGAACCCACGTGTGCTGATGATTTCTTGCGTGAAGCCGCGCATGCGATTCGTGATGCTGCTGGACTTTCACACTGCACGATTCTTCGTGCGAGTGCGGATGGACTCGTCGCGCCGATGGGCATCGAGCACGCGCCACTTGCACTCGCGGAAGAAGCGATTGCCACAGGCGAAGCGATTCTCGCGCAGTATGCGGTTGCGATTCCGCTTGTTGCTACGAATGATCAGACTCCGGCGGCTGTGCTTGTTGCATGCGGTGATGCGCGCATTTCGAATCCATCCACACTCGCACTACTCGCGCTTGCTGCGCAACTCGTTGGACTCGGTCTCGCTGCGCGTGCGACCACGGGAGGCATGGATGGTCGGCTCGCTGCACTCGGCGAATCGATGGCGACGCTCTCGCACGCGATCAAGAACATTCTGCAAGGACTTCGAAGCGGCGCGGACGCTGTGGAAATGTCGCTTTCTCGCGGAGAAATTGGGCATGCGCGCGAAGGCTGGCCCATTCTGCAGCGCAACCTCGATCGCATTCAGTCACTCGTGCTCAACATGCTTGCGTGGGCGAAAGAGCGTCCACTTGAGCCTGAGATGATTGATCTCAATGCACTTGTGACGGAAGTGCGCGAACTGCTCAGTGCAGCAGCCGCACGCAAACGCATTCGATTGTTGGTTGAACTCGATGAATCGTTACCGCCAGCACACGCGGACATGAGTGCGATCTATCAAGCGGTGACGAATCTTGCGGTGAATGCTATCGAAGCCGTGTCGGAGAAGGTGGGTGTTGTCACGATTCGCACGCGCTACCTCGTGGATGAAGACGCTGTGGAAATCACGGTGCTCGACAATGGTCGAGGAATTCCCGCTGCGCTTCGTGCCCGACTCTTCGAACCCTTCCATTCGACGAAGGGCCAACGAGGTACTGGTCTCGGACTCGCTGTGACTCGCAAGATTGCCGAGCGTCACGGCGGAAGCGCGCAACTCTTGCGCAGTGATGAACACGGCAGTGAGATTGCGCTCACGATCAAAGCGTCTCCTCCCGCGGACGATGATGCGCACAATCTCAACGATCTCGATGCGACGCGAGCGCCTCGACGAGCACAAACTGGCGATGTTCCATGGACTTTTGGTCCGTAGCCTCCGCAAGCCGTCGCCCTCGCAATATTTTCTCACACAGATTGGGTTTATTGCTGTCGGGCTGAGCCCTTTTCTTGCCGAAGAAGGCTGCGCCTATCATCCGACCCACCAGTTCCCCTGACCACTTCTCAAGACTCGAACGACAGAACGGTTTCTCACCGATGCGAACTTTCAACGACCCATCGTCAGTGCAAATGCCTTCCGCCCTTCCTCCGCACTTGCAGCGCGACACCGTCGCCAACAGTTCCTATCAGCGAACGCGTGAGATGGGTCTTGATGAGTTGATGCTCGAGAATCGCGTGATCTTCCTTATTGGAGAGATCAACCACGCCTCTGCTGCGCGAGTACTCATGCAGATGCTCTATCTTGAGAATCACAAGAAGGGGCAGGACATCAACTTCTACATCAACAGTCCTGGTGGCGCGGTGGATGACACGCTCGCGATCTACGACACGATGCAATTCATCTCGAGTGAAGTTGCGACCTACTGCATCGGTCGCGCATACTCGGGTGGCGCCGTACTCCTCGCTGCAGGACAAGCCGGCAAGCGACATATTCTGCCGCACGCGAAGGTGATGATCCATCAGCCCTACGGTGGCGTGACTGGACAGACCACGGATATCCAGATTCAAGCGGAACAGATTCTGAAGTCGAAGCGCACGCTCAACGAAATCCTCGCCCAACATTGCGGACGCGATGTCGATTCGGTCGCCAAAGATGGCGAGCGCGACAAGTACTTCACTGCTGCTGAAGCGAAGGCGTACGGACTCGTCGATGAGCTCTGCACCTTCCCTGATAAGACCAAGCGCTGACAAACGCGTTTGACCATTGCACGCATAATTGCCCAATCCAACACCCCATCTCCACTCGTGAGCGAAGAATCCGATCCACCACTCCTCGTCCCGTATGTCATTGACAGCTCGGGACGAACTGAACGCGAGTTCGACATCTGGTCGCGACTGCTGCGGGATCGCATTGTGATTTGCTCAGGCGAGATCGAAGAGGAAATGGCGACGTCGATTTGCGCGCAACTGCTCTACCTCGCGAGCGAAGATCCAGAAGCGGAAGTCGCGATCTATGTGAACGGCGTGGGCGGCAGCGTGACGGACGGGCTTGCGATCATCGACACGATGCGCGCGATTCCCTGCCCTGTTGCGACGTATGTGGTGGGCTGCGCGCCGAGTATGTCGAGCATGATCGCGTGCTGCGGCACGAAGGGTCGGCGATTCGCGACGCGCAATTCATGGCACATGATGCATCAAGGTCGCATCGGTGGTGTGATCGAAGGCCAAGCGACGGATCTCGAAATCGAAGTGCGTCACATGCTCGCACTCGAAGAACGATGCAACCTCCTCTACGCTGAAATGACATCGAAGACACTTGCGCAGATCACCGAAGATTGTGATCGCGACCGCTGGCTGAATGCTGATGAAATGCTTGAGTACGGACTTATCGATTCTGTCATCGAGCGCGTGCCGCTGGGCAAACGTTCGACGAAAGACTCGCCCGCAGACTCAACGACAGATTCCTAACTAACGACACCTTAGATCAAGACTGAACCCATAGACCGAAGGACTACGCGATGAGCATCATTCCAATCGTCATTGAGAAGACCGGCCGCGGCGAACGCGCTTACGATATTTTTTCTCGCCTCCTCAATGACCGCATCGTGTTCATCACCGGTCCGGTGGGTGACGGCATGGCGAATCTCGTCGTCGCGCAGTTGCTCTTCCTCGCGAACGAAGATCCGAAGGCAGACATCTCGATCTATGTGAACAGTCCAGGCGGCAGCGTCACCGCGGGCCTCGGCATCGTCGACACGATGCGCTTTGTGCCGTGTGATGTCGCAACCTATGTGATCGGTCAAGCTGCGAGCATGGGTTCCGTGATCGCGTGTGCTGGTACGAAGGGCAAGCGTTACGCGCTCCCCAACGCAGAGAACCTCATGCACCAGCCGCTGCTGAGTGGCGTGCTTGAAGGTCAAGCAACCGATCTCGAAATCGAAGCGCGACACATTCTTCGCTTGCGCGATCAGATCTACGCGATCTACGCCGAAGTCACAGGTCAAACGAAGGAACGCATCGCGGAAGATTGCGAGCGCAACCTGTGGCTCTCCGCGCCGCAGATGCTCGAGTATGGCCTTGTCGACAAGGTGCTCGACAAACTCCAAGTGAAGAGTTGATGCATGCCGACAGGCACACCGAGTCTCTTTGGTGATGATCCAGAGAATGCGCTGGAAGATGCGCATGGTGTCATGCCACCGCGTGGCACGAAGCCCTCACTCGCGAGCGCCGCGCTCACACTGTCACCGCTCGCAGCACAGTTGCCGAGCACGCTGCACTTAGGAACATCAAGCTGGAGTTTCCCAGGTTGGCGCGGCATCGTGTGGAACGCACACGCAAGCGAAGCGACACTCGCACGCGATGGCTTGCGCGCGTATGCGAACCATCCGCTCTTTCGCACCGTCGGCATCGACAAGACCTACTACCGGCCAGTGGCGCGCGAAGAGTTCGCGCGATTGGCTGCGCAAGTCCCCACAGGCTTTCGCTTCCTCACGAAGATGTGGCGCGGCGTGATAGATGATGATTCGTTCAGCGCACGCGGCGCGAACACGCCGAGCGCCGTTCTCGATCCTCGCATCGCAACCATCGACTGCATTCTTCCCGCTGTTGAAGGGCTCGGCGCAAAGGGCGGGCCGCTGCTGTTTCAATTCACACCCACAAACTACAGCAACGAGCGCGCACGGCGTGCGTTCATCGACCGACTCAGCAACTTCCTCGGAGCACTCCCCATACTCGACGCAAATGAAGGCGCGTTCTACGCCGTTGAAGTGCGCGATCGAAACCTCGTCAGCACAGAGTTGGGCGAAGTGCTCGCCACACATCGCGCCGTGCCGTGTCTCACCGTGCATCCATCGACGCCATCGCTCACCGAACAATCACAAGCACTCGCGCTCGATCCCACGCGACCACTTGTAATGCGCTGGATGTTGCGAGGCAATCACGCCTACGCCGAAGCCAAAGATCTCTACGCGCCCTTTGACAAACTCGCAGAAACAGACGACACAAGCCGCGACGATCTCGTACTCCTCGCAACCGCCGCACTCCAAGCAGGACTCGGCACGTGGATCGTCGTCAACAACAAAGCCGAAGGCTGCGCGCCACTGTCCGTCGAACGCATCGCGCGTTGCCTCGCGCAACAGTTGGAGAAGTAAGGTCAGTTGATCGAGCGATAGAAGGTGCGCATTGCTTCGGCGACTTTCGCTGGAGCGTCGTAGCTGAGGACGTGGCCAGCATCGGAGATGATCGCGGACTGGATGTTGGGGACATCGCGGCGGAACACTTCAATCATCGAAGAATCTGTGAGTTGGTCGTTTGCGCCGTAGAGCACGAGTGTTGGCGTCGACACTGAAGGAAGCAGTTGTTCGAGCCCGGTAGTGAGAAGCGGACGCATGTCCTCGACGATTCTGAGATATGCCTCGCGGCGTTCGAGTGCGCGCTCGATGAAGGCTGCGCGGATCGGTGGTGGCATCGGTGGCTGATGCACGAAATTGAGTTGGAGCACTTCGCGCAGACTCGCTTCGTCTTTGATATCGAGTGGAATTTCGCCCGCGACGACGCGGCGCATGAAATCGTTTTGCTTGGGCGCGGTCACGCCTGCTGGCGAGAGCAGCACGAGTGATCGCACGAGTGTTGGATAGCGCACCGCATACGCAACGGCGAGTGCGCCGCCCATCGATGTGCCAACCACATCCACGCGGCCGAGTTTCTCATGCACTTGAAAGTCGTGGATCGCTTCGAGGTAGAACGCCGCATCGTGCGCCACGGTGCCGTGCGTTGCGTGCTCACCGAAACCGGGCAAATCTGGAATGAGGATGCGCGCGTTTTGCGGAACCATCGACGCGATGGAAAGCATCGCCTCCGCGCTCGTTCCCAAACCGTGCAGCGCCAGCACGGTTCGCATCGACTCGGGCGCGGTTGTGTCTGGATCGGAATCAAGCACTCGCCAGCGATGTCCGTGAATGTCGACGCTTCGCTCGGAAAGCCCCGCATTCCAATGACCCGCGATCGTGATGACGCGATAGAGCGTGTGCGGGTTGAACCAAAGCCACACACCGACCACGCTCAACAGCAGCGCGAGAGCAATCACGCCCTTGAACGATCGACGCAGCAACACACGAATCCTTGACGAAGCATTCGCAACCATGCATTGAGGATACGCGCGATACGCAAGGCTTCGGTAGTATTCCAATCTATGACCGAGATCGAAGTTCAAGCGAAAGCATTCCGAGCGGACTACGCTCGAACGCGTGTGGAAATCGCAAAGGCAATCGTCGGCCACGAGCAAATCGTCGACGGTGTGCTCACGTGTCTCTTCGCTGGCGGGCACTGTCTGCTTGAAGGCGTGCCAGGCCTTGGTAAGACGCTGCTCATTCGCTCACTCTCGCAAGCGCTTGATCTTAAGTTCAGTCGCGTGCAGTTCACGCCAGACTTGATGCCCGCAGATGTCACGGGCACGACGATCGTTGTCGAGACCGAGCACGGTCGCGACTTTCAGTTTCGCAAGGGACCGATCTTTGCGCAGATCGTGCTTGCTGATGAAATCAATCGCGCAACACCGAAGACGCAGTCCTCGTTGCTCGAAGCGATGCAAGAGCGCAGCGTGACCGTCGGTGGCGTGAGCCATCAACTCGAGCGACCGTTCTTCGTGATGGCGACGCAGAATCCGATTGAGCAAGAAGGTACGTATCCGCTGCCTGAAGCCCAGCTCGATCGCTTCTTCTTCAAACTCATCGTCGGCTACTCCAACCGCAACGAACTCTCCGCGATCCTCGATCGCACGACGACTGGTGCAGAGCCTCAACTTTCACGCGTGCTCGACGCTGCGGGAATCATCGCGTACCAAAAACTTGTGCGGCAAGTCGCCATCGCGCCGCATGTGCAGGACTACGCCGTGCGACTCGTGCTCGCGACGCATCCACAAGGACAATTCGCGACACCGATGGCAAATCAGTTCTTGCGCTTCGGTGCAAGTCCGCGCGCGGCGCAGACACTTGTGCTCGCGGCAAAGGTGAGTGCGTTGCTCGGGGAACGCAGTGCAGTGAGCTTCGACGACATCAAAGCCCACGCACTCCCTGCGCTCCGCCATCGCATTCTGCTGAATTTCGAAGCAGAAGCCGAAGGCCGCACGACCGACGAGATCATTCAAAATATTGTTGACACGCTCGTCACCGACGCGCGCGCCTGATTCGCAAGGACTCACTCCATCATGAAACTCCAACTCTTCACCGCCGTGTCTGTCCTCGCAACTTCAACGCTGTGCGCGTACGGACAAGAAGTCGGCGTCACAGCCGCTCCAGCCCCAGCCGAAACCAACGCACCTGAATCCACCATCGCGTCAAACTTGAGCGGCGGATACGTGCACTTCTTCGACGCATCCTTCGGCTCTGGCACAACAGGAACAGTGAGTGAGAATCGTTTGTACGCCTCTTACAAATTCGGAGGCGATCTCAACGAAGACGCGAATTGGGGACTCGGATTCAACTACACAGGCGCGTGGTACAACTTTTCAGGCGCGACGCCGCTTGATCCTGCGCCGGGCGTTGAACCGTGGGGCGCCGTTACTTCGCTGATGATTAGCCCTGCGCTCGATGTGAAACTCAATGAACGTTGGAATGCATTCGGACGCGTGTTCGTCGACTTCAGCGGCGAGAGCAACGCCGACGCATGGAACAGCACAACGGGCGGCGGTGCGATTGGCGCGAGTTACTCCTTCAGCAAAGATCTCACGCTCGGACTCGGCGTGCTCGGTGCAAGCCAGATCGAAGACAACGCACTTGTGATTCCACTGCTCATCGTCAACTGGAAAATCTCCGACGCGCTTCGCGTGACGAATGTTGCGGGACCTTCTGCATACCCCACTTCGAACGGACTCGAAATCGTGTGGCGCATGAATGAGAAGTTCGAACTCTCCTTCGGCGGTCGCTGGGAATTGGATCGCTTCCGTCTCGATGATGATGCGACAAATCCCAACGGCGTCGGGCAAGACCAGGGACTTCCGATCTGGATTCGCGGAACATTCTTCGCAACCAAGAATGCGCGCATCGATCTTCTCGGAGGGGTGCGCATCGGCAGCGAGTTCAATCTCTATGACCAAAATGGAAACGGGCTCACCTCAAGTGATGTCGATGCGCAACCGTTCCTCGGCGTGTTCGCGTCCTTCGCGTTTTGACAACCTGCTGAAACTCTCACGCGACGCCTGTTCCCCCTCTCTACGGGCAGATGTAGCTAGTTTTGTGTGCAGATCTGCCCGTAGGCACGCGATATCGGTGCTGCGTTTGACAATCAGCGGGCTGTTAGCTCCATGCGTTGAGCAACGCTGCAAGATCTGCTGCGCCGACAACATCATCGCCGTTGAAATCAGCAGGACACAAACCGCTGCACGCTCCCCAGGAGTTTAAGAGTGATGCGAGATCTGCTGCGCCAACGCTTCCATCGAGATTGAGATCTTCCACCGCGCGATCGATCGACGCCGCGGCGAGTGCATCTATAACGCCGAAGCCTCGGATGTACATCGGATCAAATGTTCCATTCAAGATCGCGTCTGAAGCGGTGCTTGTGAGCGCACTTCGCATGGACATCACGCTGTAGGAAGGTCGTGCTTGCAAGATCAATGTCGCTGCGCCCGCGACGAGCGGCGTCGAAAGGCTTGTGCCGCTGACCGAAACGAATCCTGCTGGATCATCGGGATTGATGGAGTACACACCCAATCCACACGCGAGAACTTCGGGCTTCACGCGGCCGTCCGCGCTCGGACCATCACTCGTAAACCACGTCGCAGCGCCCGTGATGTCGACAGCGCCGCACGAGATCACTTGCAATGCATCGGCTGGCGCCAAGAGGTGATTCGTCGAAGGGTCGGAGTCGTTTCCTTGGTTTCCCGCGGCGGTCAAGCAGATCATGCCGAGAGACGTTGCGACATTCACCGCACGAGAAGTCACGCACGTGACACCGTTGAGTTGCTCGGGCGTGTACCAATCGATGTAGCCGAGTGAACTCGTCGCGATGTCCGCACCATGCGCTTCGATGAACTCCATCCCTGCAACGTAGTAATCCTCTTCGATAGGAGTTTCGCTCGAAATGTCCTCGGTCTTCGCGAGCACAAACTTCGCTTCGTATGCGCTTCCGAGCAGCACGCCAGGAAGATAGGACGCGAGTGTGCCGAGGATCGCGCTGCCATGCCAGTGTTGACTCGAATCATCGCCCGCTTGAATTGCGGTGTTGCCATCGTTCT
>Ga0209553_1000594_pt1 | contig 18736 bp, 9 predicted proteins | sample LauGreFBDMM110DN_2_FD_188217 | JGI IMG/M metagenome (GOLD analysis project Ga0209553, IMG submission 188217) | Freshwater lake microbial communities from Lake Michigan, USA - Fa13.BD.MM110.DN (SPAdes) (version 2) | ecosystem: Environmental > Aquatic > Freshwater > Lake | place: Lake Michigan, USA...
TGAAATCTTCGGGATAACGTTTTCCACTCATAGTGAGACACCTCTTCGATACGTTAATATTACGCTATCGAGTGTCTAGAATATCGGGGGCTTGCCACATGAGAACTTGTAAGTTAGTCCAAGCCCAGCAAGTCCCTATGGTACGGTAGAGAATAAACCACGTAATGGCTTGTTGGAGAGTGCAGGCAACCCGACTAATTGATTGGAATTCAAATTACCAATCAGGCTCAAATTTAGCAGCGGTGTAAGCCAATAGGCGAATCGCGCACTCAGCCCGTGAAGCCGGCCGATTCTGTAGTTGTATTCCCGGCATTATCGATGTCTACGACAGCTATTGTGCTGATTGCTCCCGGATCCAGCGTTAACGCGTGCTCTTGGCGTCGCTAGAATATCGCAAGGTCCTTGGTCAAACCGGAAATCAATTCCAATCGCGTACCCTGCAGGTTGCCACTGGCAGCGACCAGGTCAGCGCGATAATTGCGATAATCTATGATGTCGATCACCGCAAGTGTGGCTGCAGATATTTCCAGTTCGCCTCTGTTGGTGTGGTCAGCAGGATTGTTTGTATTAATCCAGACAATCGGTGTATCAGAATGGGTTGGCACTGACCCACATCATGGCAAATGTGTTCAGTAAGAAAACACTCCATTGGATTGCTACACCATTCACTGTAACCCCCGGTCTCATGGCAGTCTGGCTCAATCCGACATGCGTTACTTTGTCTGTCAAGCCAGTCATATATCTGAATAAAACCGCGAGGTTACACAGCTTTATCAGAAACCGTTAAAAACAGGTGCAGCGGTCTTGCCTGAGACCAAACAATCATTGACTTCGGCTGGTTTTCATCTGTCTTTAAGAATATAAATCGGCTACACTTTAGCGCCATTAATCGCGCCATATATTCCTGGATATTCTGCGCAAATTAAACAACGCCAGTGCCTACATTCGGCACTTCGAATCACTAATCCCTCTCAAGTTGAAGGTAGCTATCCAGAGCCATACATGCGACTGAAATGCATTAAATTAGCCGGTTTTAAGTCGTTTGTAGATCCGACCACCATCAACTTCCCCTCCAATCTTTGTGCTGTAGTTGGCCCCAATGGCTGTGGCAAATCCAATGTTATTGACGCCGTACGCTGGGTGATGGGTGAGAGTTCCGCCAAGAATCTGCGTGGCGAGAATATGACAGATGTTATTTTCAATGGTTCTGGTGGGCGCAAGCCGGTCGGCCAGGCCAGTGTCGAATTGATCTTCGACAATCACGATCACAAGCTCACGGGCGAATACGCGAATTTCACTGAAGTTTCCATCAAGCGCAAAGTCGACCGCGACGCTCAGTCTGCGTATATGCTGAACGGCACCAAGGTGCGCCGCAAAGACATTACCGATATTTTCCTGGGCACTGGCCTGGGTGCTCGCAGCTATTCCATCATCGAGCAGGGGATGGTGTCGCGACTGATCGAATCTAAGCCGGAAGAACTGCGTGTTTTTATCGAAGAAGCAGCCGGTATCTCCAAATACAAGGAACGCCGCAAGGAGACCGAGAGTCGCATCAAGCGCACCCGGGAGAATCTGGAGCGGCTTGCAGATATTCGCGATGAGCTGGAGCGCCAGCTGCAGCATCTACAAAGACAGTCAGTGGCAGCGGAAAAGTATGGCGAGCTGAAACAGCAGGAACGCGAAACCACGGCCAATCTGAATGCTCTGCGCTGGCGAGCCTTTGATGCCGAGATCAAGGCCAATCAGGACATTATTCGCAAGCTCGAACTGGAGATTGAAGCCGGTACCGCCGAACAACGTGCGATCGATGCCGAGGTAGAGAAGCACCTCGCGGATAACGCTGATTTGACTGATGCACTGGGAGCAGTGCAGGCGCGCTTCTACAGTCTCGGCAACGATATCGCGCGCATCGAACAGTCAATTGAGCACCATATCGAGCGCGTCGATCAGATGAAGCTCGACTTGAATGAGACTGCGGAAGGCTGGTCTCAGACCCGTGAAGAATTGGATGTAGACCTGAAGAAAATCACCCAGTTGGAAGCGGATCTGCGCATCATTAATCCGGAACTGGAAGGATCTCGCGCGGCCGAGAAAACATCATCTTCCCGCTTGCACCAAGCCGAGCAGGATTTGCGTGACTGGCAGAACCAGTGGGATGCATTCAACCAGAAAGCGGAAGAGCCCAGGCAGATAGCCGAGGTAGAGCAGTCTCGCATCCAGCAATTGGAAAAGATTGTGGAGCGCGGGCTGGATCGCAAGCAGCGGCTCGAAACCGAACAGCAGACACTCATGGATAGCCCGGAAGACGCGTCCATACAAGCGGTGTCGCAAGAGATAACGTCACTGGAAGCGGATTTGAGCTCCCTGCAAAGCCAGAATCAGGAGCTTGGTAAACAGGTAGCAGCGAACCGCTTGGCATTAGCTGCCTGTTCCGATGAGCTCGATACCACCCGCGGCGAGCTGCAATCCGCGAAGGGCCGGCAGGCATCGTTGGAAGCCCTGCAGCAGGCCGCGCTGGGCCACGATAATGCTGAAGTAACGCAATGGCTTGGCAAGCATGGACTGGATAATCAATTACGCCTCGTCGAAAGCCTCAAAATCGCCGCTGGTTGGGAAATGGCAGTGGAATCGGTATTGGGTGATTCATTGCAGAGTGTTTGTGTGGAAGGTTTTGGGGATATTGCGAAGTTACTGGCAGAGCTGCCTCAGGGACGTCTGTCCTTGCTTGATGTTACTGCGGTGGACAGCCCGACCGCTGCTGCAGCCACTCCGCTGCCAGCTTTGTCTTCAAAGATCAGCAGCGATTGGGACGTGCCAAGCCTATTGCACGGCATTTTTGCGGCAGACAATTTGAAGCAGGCGCTGGCACAGCGCACGCAGCTGGCCGCACACGAATCGATAATTACCCAACAGGGTGTCTGGCTAGGCAAGAACTGGGTGCAGGTGCGCAATGTGAGTGCCCAGGAGTCGGTGGTTGCACGACGCGGACTTATTGCTGATTTATTCAGTAAAATAAAAGGCTTAGAAGATAAATCAAAAGCGTTATATGACAGACAGACCAGCCTCAGGCAGGCCGTTCAGGATGCCGAGGCAGAACGCGAGTCTGTGCACAATAGCAGTGCCGTTAAGACCCGTGCCCAGGGTGAACTGAAATCCCGCATCAGCGCGCAATTGGCCAAGGCCGATGAAGCGAAGGCGCGCAAAGTCCGCATCCATCATGAACTGGAAGAATTAAAGCGCCAGTTGCAGGTTGAAGAAGAGAATATTGCCGAATCCCGTGCTCGCCTGCAGCAGGCGCTAGATAGCATGGAACAGGATGTGGGCGCACGGGTAAAGCTTGAAACCGCCCGCTCGGAAGCCCAGCAGTCGCTGGAGCAGTGCCGCGAGCAGGCACGCAATGACAAAGACCGCGCCCATGAATTCGCGCTAAAACAACAATCGGTGCAATCCCAATTACAGTCCACTCGGGAAACCATGGATCGCATGGCGAGCCAGGTACAGCGTGCCAAGGAGCGCATGGAGTCCCTCGGCAAGCAAATCGAGCAATCCGACAAGCCCATGGCGACCATGCGTACAGACCTCGAAGCATTGCTGCAACGCCGCCTTGTAGTAGAGAAAGAACTGGGAGCAGCGAAGGCCCGGGTCGATGAAAATGAGCACGCCCTGCGCAGTCTCGAGCACAAACGCAACGAAATTCAGGAAAGGGTCAATTCCACCCGTGAAAACCTGATGCAGAAGCGCCTGAAAAGCGAGGGCTCGTCAGTTAAAAGAGAAGCCTTGCTCGAGCAATTGCAACTGGCCAAATTCGATCTGGAGCGGGTTTTGGCGAACTTGCCTGAGGATCTGAATACATTGATGTGCGAAGACTTGCTGGAAAAGTTAAGTAGCCGCATACAGCGCCTGGGCCCGATCAATCTGGCGGCAATCGACGAATACAAGCAACAATCTGAGCGCAAGGTCTATCTGGATCGGCAGAATGAGGATCTGGAGAAGGCGCTGGCCACCCTGCAAAACGCGATCCGCAAGATTGATAAGGAAACCAGAGCCCGCTTCAAGGAAACTTTTGACAAGATAAACAATGGCTTGCAAGCGCTGTTTCCGCGCATATTTGGTGGCGGCCATGCTTATCTTGATATGACCGGTGAAGACCTGCTGGATACTGGCGTCACCATCATGGCGCGCCCCCCCGGCAAGCGTAACAGCACTATCCACCTGCTGTCGGGCGGAGAAAAAGCCATGACCGCCATCGCATTGGTATTCTCGATCTTCCAGCTTAATCCATCACCTTTTTGTATGCTGGACGAAGTAGACGCCCCGCTGGACGACGCCAACGTTGGTCGTTACGCTAATCTGGTCAAGGAGATGTCGAAGAACGTGCAGTTCATCTTCATAACCCACAACAAGATCACCATGGAAATGGCGAATCAGTTGCTGGGAGTCACCATGCATGAGGCGGGCGTGTCCCGCATCGTGGCGGTGGATATTGAGGAAGCAGCGGAACTGGCGGCGATGTAGCATTTGATTGGATGTCAAAAAAGCCCATTTCTGTGCTAAAGGAAATGCGGTAACCGCCAGATAACATTAAAATTTTCAAATAATTGCAGACACCTGCATAGCCTATATACCCTTATTACTATGAGTCCAAGAGAACTAGTTATCCTGATCCTCGGTTTGGCCATCGTCGCACTGGTGCTGCGTGGCCTGTTTGTTGCTCTAAAGGGGCGACGCGGCCAGATACGCCTGGCCATAGACAAGAATATTCCACGAGACGTCGATCTCAATGCGCTCGAAATGGCGGAGTTGCCTAGTGGGGGCGCCCGCGTTGTAGCGCGCTCATTCGCGGAAGTTAACCGCCAGAATCAGGTAGTAGCGAAGGCCTCTGCCAATGCGACGGCGCTGGACCTGGGCAAGCGCACAGAAAAGACGGCACCGATTCCGGTATTAATGGATCCAGTAAACCTTCAAGTTCGAGCGCCGCGGCAGCCAGCGGCAACGCCACCACCAGTTGCCGACTTGAGCAATGCCCCTGTAGAGGAAACAGCCGAGTTAGCCGACGACGTTTTGTTCGATTATGACGAACGCAGACCAGCCGTCGACAATCTGTCGCAAGTAACTCCTGATTACGCCGGCGATGACGATGATTACGAAGACGACAATGATGACGAATTCGAAGACGACGATATTGAAGATGATGATTTCGAAAATGATGAAGACGCCGGCACTGATCCTGAATTTGATGACGACGAACTGGATGAAGCAGACGCAGACGAGAGCGACTTTGACGATGCCCAATCCGATGACGATGAAGAAGACGATGAAGAAGATGAAGAGTTCAGCGAAGACGATGACGATGACTTCGATGAGGATGATTACGACCCTCTGGATGAAGAAGACGCCGAAGAACTCGATGCCGATCTGAAATACGCTGACGACGAACTGGATGAATTCTCCATGACCGCCGGAGAGCGCATCGGGGTTCGTGCCGGGCAAGCCAAGCCAACAGGACAATCAAGTCTGTTTGGTGAAGACGAAATAGCCGCGGCGAAACCGGACCAGTCCAGGCGCAATGCATTATTCGCCGCATTCAGCCGTAAGACTGCTGCGGTCGACGCGCCAAAACCAGTCGTGACAACAATGCCGGCGCAATCACCGCCGCAGCCGCAACCGCCGCCAATCAGCGTGAATGTTGCACCCAAGCCGCAAATAGCTACCAGACCGCAAGTCATTCCCAATCAACAAGTCATAAGCGCCAAACCCAAACAGTCGCGAATTGCTCCCGTGCAAGAGAGTAATCAAGTGAAGCAGGTAAAGGACGTTGTCGCTGAGCCTGCGCATGAGCGCGCCACTGCCGAACCTTCCGAAGTTATCGTAATTAATGTGATGGCGAAAGCAGGGCGTGCCTTTGTTGGTGACGATCTATTGCACGTGTTAATTACTTCCGGAATGAAATTTGGCGACATGAATATTTTTCATCGGCGTCTGGGTGGAGATAATAAAAGTCCGGTTATTTTCAGCATCGCCAATATCCTGAATCCTGGAACCTTTGACTTGAACAAGATGCATGATTTTTCGACGCCTGGCGTGAGTCTGTTTTTGGCACTGCCCACATCAATCAAGAACCTTGACGCATTTGACCAGATGTTGAATGTGGCGCGACAACTTTGCGGCGCTCTTGAAGGTGAACTGCGAGACGATAGTCGCAACCTGATGACAGCGCAAACTATCGAGCATTATCGCCAGCGCATTCGTGATTTCGAATTGCGTCGATTAAAAGCTGTTGGCACCAGAGGATAATCGATTAGTCGAAAATCCAATGGCGGAGCCAGATAAAGTCAAGCAAGAAGTAATTTCCCTCCGCAAGCAGATCGAGCATCACAATCGACTCTACCATTCGCTGGATGCCCCGGAGATTCCGGACGCAGACTTTGACCTGCTCCTTCTCAGGCTCGAAACTCTCGAGCAACAGTACGATCTGCAGACGCCTGACTCACCGACACAAAGAGTAGGCGGTGCGCCACTCACTGCATTCAAACAGGTTAAGCATGACTTGCCTATGCTGTCGCTGGCGAAGGCCTTTGATGAAAAAGAACTGGAAGATTTCGAGAGCCGTATCAAGAAGCGGCTTGAAGCGGACGCGCCGGTCACTTATAGCTGCGAACCCAAGGTGGATGGTGTCGCCGTAAGTCTGCTCTACCGTGAGGGTATGCTGGAACGCGCAGCAACCAGAGGAGACGGAGAAACCGGGGAAGACATTACCCATAATGTCAAAACCATCCGCAATATACCGCTGCGCTTGTCGGGCAAGAATATTCCCGCGCTAATCGAAGTGCGCGGCGAAATCTATCTGGGCAAGTCCGGTTTTACCGAGCTAAATGCCCGGTCACTTGCGGCGGGCACCAAACAATTTGTTAACCCGCGCAATACCGCCGCCGGCGCAGTGCGTCAACTGAATCCTAAAATCACGGCGCAACTGCCGCTGCGCCTGATTTGCTACAGCGTAGGCAGCATTGATGGCGCGTCGATTGCGACGACAATGAGTGCTGTCTTCTCGACTCTGGAGAGTTGGGGACTACCGGTTAATCCAGAGCGCAGTACCCGCAGTGGCATGGACGCTTGTCTGAAATTTTGCAAGGCATTACTGGCGAAGCGTGATTCGCTGGACTATGAAATCGATGGAGCTGTAATAAAAGTCGATGCACTGGCATTGCAGTCGCGTCTGGGCAGTAACGCCAAGACTCCGCGCTGGGCAGTAGCATTCAAATTTCCAGCCGAAGAAAAATCAACGCAATTGCTTGATGTTGAATTTCAGGTTGGCCGCACCGGCACTATCACACCGGTGGCACGACTGGAGCCGGTTTTCGTCGGCGGGGTGACAGTCAGCAATACCACTTTGCACAATATGGATGAAATTGCGCGCCTTGGGCTGAAGCTGGGTGATCAGGTTATCGTACGTCGAGCCGGTGATGTGATTCCGAAAATCGTCAAGGTAATCAAGCCCGAGGCTGGCGCCAAAAGCAAACGCAAGACCATCAAATTGCCTGTCGCGTGCCCTGCTTGCGGTGCGCCCATTGAAAAAGATGGCGAGGTGCTTTATCGCTGCAGCGCCGGCATTACCTGTCCGGCACAGCGCAAGGAATCCATAAAACATTTTGCATCACGCTCTGCCCTTGACATCGAAGGCCTTGGCACCAAGTTGGTGGAACAGCTGGTTGATAATGGGCTGGTAAGCAATGTCGCTGATATTTTTACACTTACCAGTGAGCGCCTGGCCGCACTGGACCGCATGGGTAAGAAATCGGCGGACAATCTCATTGCTGCCATCGAGAAAAGCAAGCAAACAACATTGGCGCGTTTTCTATTCGCGCTCGGTATTCGAGAGGTCGGGGAAGCAACTGCGCTGGGATTGGCGGCTCATTTTGGAAACCTGCCGAATATAATCGCAGCGGATACCACAGCTCTGGAGCAAGTGCCCGACATTGGACCGATAGTAGCAGGGCACGCGGCCAGATTTTTTGGCAATGCTTCCAACCTTGAGTTAATTCGCAGGCTTGAGTCACACGGTGTGAATTGGCCAGATATCGTCGTTTCGAGTGCAGGCAAGCCCTTGGCAGGACAGACTTATGTGCTGACTGGTACGCTGGTATCCATGAGCAGAGACGACGCGAAACAGCGCTTGCTCGAGTTAGGTGCAAAAGTGGCAGGCAGCGTTTCCAGGAATACAAATTGTGTGGTTGCCGGTCCGGGCGCCGGGTCCAAGCTCGATAAAGCGGGGCAATTCGGTATAAGAGTTATCAATGAAGCGGAATTTTTAACCTTGCTGAAAGATTCAAGTCAAGCTTGATCGGAATCGAATAATGAATACGGCAATATACCTGAAACCCTGGAGAAAAATTGCTGGCCTGCTTTTGTGCGGCGTGTATTGTCCTGAGCAATTCCCCTGACGCCGTTCAAGCCCGTGATTACGGGGGTTCTATTTTTACGAGTAACGATTTTGCATAGTGTTGATGTCGGAGTGTTGGTATGAGCTGGTGGGGCAAAGTAGTTGGTGGTGCATTCTGGTTCATGCTGGGCGGTCCACTGGGAGCGTTGATGGGAGCCGCGTTGGGCAACTATTTTGACGGCGGTCTGGAAAAACCCCAGGGATTTGGAGCGACCGAACGTGTGCAGTCAGTATTCTTTACAACCACATTCGCAATCATGGGATACATCGCCAAGATTGACGGCAAGGTAGCACCTGACGAAATTCAAATCGCTGAACAGGTAATGCAGCAAATGCGGCTATCGGCGCTGCAGCGGCGGGTGGCGATCAACTTGTTCAATGAAGGCAAGAAGGATGGGTTTCCCGTAGATGAAGTGCTTGGGCAATTTCGCCAGGAAGTATCACGGCGCAGTAACCTGATTCAGATGTTTCTCGAGATCATCATTGCAACTGCGTTTGCTGACGGTTCTTTGCACAGCGCAGAACAACAACTGCTGGAAAAGATTGCGCATGATCTCGGCTATTCGCAGCAGCAGCTCAAAGCTTTACTTGGTCGTGTTACCGGACAGGAGCAGTTCCTGAATGAAAACTCTTTCAAGGATAAATTGCAGGCAGCACACGAACTGCTGGGAGTTAATCCAGGTGTTGCCGATGCAGAGTTGAAGAAAGCCTATCGACGGCAGATGAGCCAGCACCATCCTGACAAACTGGTGGCAAAAGGTCTGCCTGAAGAAATGATGAATATCGCGGCAGCGAAGACCCGGGAGATCAAGGCGGCCTATGAGCTGATTGCAGGCCAACGCAAGTAATGATCTATCGAAACGTATCATTAATATTTGTGAGCGCCGCGTTACCTGGACATAACTCAATGTTACCGAGGCTGTTGAAAGGCTTGTCGAAAGTGTCCTGTATTTCATGCAGATCAGACGTGGTCTGGTTGATGTAAAGCAATCCAGTCGCTATCTTGCCCTGTTTCTTGTAGGCATTGATATGGTGCAGGGCATTTTCCTTGTCATAGGGATCATAGTCGTCACTGGTCTTGTGCAGGTGAATGGCTGAACCATCATGCAGTGTAATTTCCTTCACCCTGCCAGGTGCGTAACTGGTAGTAATTTCCTTGCGCATGGGAACGTAGTCAATTGCGCTCAGTGCCACATAGCTATCCCAGGTATTCTTGTAGCCGTGAGTCGATGCGTCGGTATTGTTGAAGGTGACGCAAGGCGAAATTATGTCGATGAATGCAAAGCCCTTGTGTTTCAAGCCAGCCTGCAACAACGGCACCAACTGTTTTTTGTCGCCAGAGAAACTGCGTGCGACAAAACTGGCACCCAACTCAATCGCCAATGTCGCCAGATCGATAGCGTCATACAGGCTTTCCTCGCCAGATTTGGTTTTGGAGCCAAGATCAGCTGTTGCGGAAAGCTGGCCTTTGGTTAAGCCATAGGTGCCGTTGTTAGCAACGATATAGAGCATATTGATACGGCGGCGGACGATATGGCAGAACTGTCCCAATCCTATCGAAGCGCTGTCCCCGTCCCCGGATATACCAACGTAATACAATTCCTTGTTCGCGATGTTGGCGCCAGTTGCAACAGAGGGCATGCGGCCATGCACAGAATTGAAGCCGTTCGCTTTACTCAGAAAATAGGCTGGAATTTTCGAGGAACAGCCGATGCCGGAAATTTTCGCAACTCGATGGGGTTCGAGGGACATCTCTGCTGCTGCCTGAATAATGGCGGCACTAATGGAATCGTGACCGCAACCGCCGCAGAGCGTGGTGAGAGAGCCTTCATAGTCGCGCCTGGTCAAGCCGAGATCATTGGTCTTCAACAACGGGTGTTTGAATTTTGGTTTGCTGATGTAACTCATCTTGTGTGTTCTCTAGTACACCTGCTGTTACGCTGGAACTTAGTTGGAATGCGTCAGCTTTGGCATGGTTTGCAGGATTGCTTGTTCGATGTGCGTGGGCGTAATCAGAACGCCGTTGTAGCTCAATATGGAACACATTTGCTGCTCATTGATATTACATTCAATTTTCAACAAGGTTTTAAGTTGCGCATCCCGATTCTGTTCTATTACAAATACAAGTTCATGCTGATCGATAAACTGTTTCACCTCCTCGTGGAAGGGGAAAGCTCTGATGCGCATCGTATTCAGATTGATGCCTTTTTTCGCCAGATTATCCTGTACTTCCTGGATGGCACTCTGAGTGCTGCCGATGTAGAGCATGCCAAGCCGATGCTTGCCTTGCGCCGTAATTTCCGGCTTTGGCAAATACTTTACCGCCGTGCGCATTTTCAGTGCGAGCCGATCCATCACTTCTGCATAAACATTGCCATCTTCTGTATAAGCGGCATACGCATCATGGGAACTGCCCCTGGTGAAATAGCTGCCTTTCTCTGGATGCGTACCCGGGTACGTGCGATAGGGAATGCCATCACCGTCAGTGTCCAGATAGCGGCCGTAACGCTGAATGCTTTCCAACGCTTCCGCACTTAGCACCTTGCCCCGGTCATACTCGCGTTTGTCGTTCCATTGCAAGGGATCGCAAATTTGCTCGTTCATTCCCAGTTCAAGATCGCTCATGACAATTACTGGTGTCTGCAGCCGTTCTGCGATATCGAAGGCGTCAGCTGCGAAGTCGAAACATTCCTTCGGGCTGGATGGGAACAGCAGCACGTGTTTCGTATCGCCATGGGACGCATAGGCGCATGCCAGCAAATCACCCTGTTGGGTTCGCGTCGGCATACCGGTAGACGGGCCCACGCGCTGGATGTTGAAGAGCACCACGGGTACTTCCGAGAAATAGGCGAGGCCGAGGAATTCCTGCATCAATGATATGCCGGGGCCGCTGGTTGCAGTAAATGCGCGCGCACCATTCCAGCCGGCGCCGATGGCAATACCAATGGCTGAGAGTTCGTCTTCGGCTTGTACGATGGAAAATTTCTTCTTGCCAGTGCCGGGGTCGATGCGCAAACGATGACAATACGAGCTGAATGCATCGACGACAGACGTTGAAGGTGTCAATGGGTACCATGACGCGACCGTGGCACCACCGTAGACGCAACCGAGACCGATGGCCGTGTTGCCGTCAATCAAAATATTTGCTGCAGTCTTGTTGCTGTGCTTGAGTTGCAGATTGAGTGGACATTCAAAATTGTCACTCGCATATTGATGCCCCAGTTCCAATGCATGGACATTGGGTAAAATCAGTCGTTCCTTGCCTTTGAATTGATCGCTCACGATGTCAGTGAGGATTTTGAAATCAATCTTCAGAAATGCCGCGAGGGCACCTACGTAGACGATATTCTTGAACAGCTGTCTCTGATTGGGCTTGTCATATTCGCGCAGGCAGATGTCCTTGAGCGGAATCGGCAGGTAATGCACATCATCCCGTACCAGTTCATTCGGCAGTGTCTTTGACGAGTCATACAGCACATAGCCGCCGGGCACAACGGCTTCGATGTCTTTCTTGATTGTCTGCTCGTTCATGGCGACCATCAGGTCCACACCTTCGCGCCTGCCCAGATAGCCCGCCTCACTGATACGGACTTCATACCACGTGGGTAGACCCTGGATATTCGACGGGAATATATTGTGCGGACTGACTGGTATACCCATGCGGAAAATGGATTTTGCAAACATGGTATTGGCACTGGCGGAACCAGAACCATTGACGTTGGCAAATTTCACCACGAAGTCGTTGATCTTGGTGATGGAGCTTACTTTGGATGTCTGGATTATTTTTGGCATGCGTGCACTGCTTTGGCGGTATTAAACAAATATTTGCGCATATCCCAGGCGGCGGTCGGGCAGCGTTCTGCGCAGAGTCCGCAGTGGAGACACAAGTCCTCATTCTTGGCCATGATGCGACCTGTCATCAATGCACCAGACACATAGATATCTTGTGTAACATCCGGTGCTGGCGCGAGCAATCTTGTGCGCAAATCATCTTCATCGCCATTCTGGGTGAATGTTATACAGTCGGTTGGGCAGATATCGACGCAAGCATCACATTCGATACAGAGTTTGTCGGTAAAGACGGTTTGTACATCGCAATTCAGGCAGCGCAGGGTTTCCTTGTGCGCCAGTTGTTCGTCAAATCCAAGTTCCACTTCCATGTTGATGTCATTCAGAGTTAGCTCTTTGCTCGCATGGGGTACGGCATAACGCAAATCATTGCTGATATTGTTGTGGTAGGACCACTGATGTATGCCCATCTTCTGGCTGTCCAGACTGGTGAGCGGGGCAGGGCGGATTTTAACATCCTGTTGGTTGCAAGCCAGATGAATAGAAACCGCTGCATCATGGCCGTGCGCAACGGCGGTGATTATGTTGTCGGGGCCAAGCGCCGCGTCGCCGCCGAAGAAAACTTTTGCATGAGTGGATTGAAAGGTGTTCTTGTCCAACCTGGGCAACTCCCATTGATCGAATTCAATGCCGATGTCGCGTTCAATCCAGGGAAAACTATTTTCCTGACCAATCGCGCATAACACATCATCGCAAGGTATGGTTACCAAATCTTCGCCGGTGGGGACTAGTTGGCGACGGCCATTTTCGCCAATCTCCTTGCGTACCTTTTCAAATTCCATAGCTACAAGTCTGCCGCCTTCTACCACGTAGCGTTTGGGAACATGAAAATTAAGGATGGGAATGTGTTCAGCCATGGCGTCTTCGATTTCCCAGGGTGGAGCTTTCATTTCGTCAAACCCGCTGCGTACGACTACGGACACTTGTTGACCGCCCAGTCGCTTTGAAGTGCGGCAACAGTCCATTGCGGTATTGCCGCCACCGAGTACGATTACGTTTTTACCAATCTGGGCTACATGCTCGAATGCTACGCTCGCCAACCATTCGATACCGGTATGAATATTTGCTTTGGCTTCCTGATAGCCGGGCATATCAAGTGTTTTACCAAGAGGAGCTCCAGTGCCCACAAAAATGGCGTCGAAGCCCTCTGCAAGTAACGACTTCATGCTGGTGATTTCTTCGCCAAATCGGCAATTGATGCCCATATCCAGGATGTAATGCAATTCTTCTTCAAGCACTTCTTTGGGCAAGCGGAAGCGGGGGATCTGGGTGCGCATGGCGCCGCCACCAACCTTGTCTTTCTCGAAAAGGGTTATTTCATAGCCCAGTGGCATCAGGTCGCGGGCTACTGTCAGTGAGGCGGGGCCTGCACCGATTAATGCTATGTGCTTGCCGTTCTTTTGCTTCGGGATCAGAGGCAGGCGATCTTTGATGTCTGACTTATAGTCCGCGGCGACTCGTTTCAGGCGACAAATGGCCACCGGTTTTTCTTCGACGCGCACGCGCCGACAGGCAGGCTCACAAGGCCGATCACAAGTGCGACCCAGAATTCACGGGAAGACATTTGAATTCCAATTGATCATATAAGCGTCGGTGTAACGCTTTTCAGAGATTAATCGAATGTATTCTGGTACTGGGGTGTGAGCGGGGCAGGCCCATTGACAGTCTACTACTTTATGGAAGTAGGCCGGGTCTGCGATATCAGTTGGCTTCATCTGCTATTACTTCTTAAAGCTGAAAGAATGAGAAAATTATCTGTTTTTAAGCTTGTCTGTACCCGTATAACGTTTGCCTAGTATAGGTAAAAGCGCTGTGCTTGTATGCAATCTAGGATTCAGGATGTGGCCTCGGCGATTCATAAAGTTTGCGGTAAATGCGCACTCCTGCAATATAGCCAAGACTTCTTACTGCCTCTTCCATTTCGAGCAGTAACCGCGGCGGAATCTCTGTTTGCGCTAAGGTCAATTCTATCTCGATACCGTGTTCGAGATAATGCAAGTCCATATTTTCTATATCGTCATCGCTCAATAAATCTTGCCACTGCAATCGAATAAATTTAAGCACTGAGACCCGGTCTGGCAGCTCACAATCAGGATGCGGTGCTTCCTTGTCTGCAGCATGGGTGAAGGGATCAATATGGACGATGACATCAGCGACATCGCTACAGCTGCCACGCACTGCAAGGCTGGCGGTTTCGCCCAGTTGATGGCCTTCAGAGACCGTAACCCTGGGGTCAACCAGCAGGCGTATTTCCAGAATAAGCTTGCCACCGGAAAAGCGACTGCGCAGTTTGGTAATGCCCCGGATGCCTTCTATGTTGAGGATGCATGCCTCAATCTGGTGTTCTCTTTCCTTAGGGACAGCAGTATCGACCAGCTCTCTCAAGCTGTCTGCGCAGAGCTCCCAGCCAATCCTGGCAATGATCAATGCCACCAGCATAGCGGCGACGGTGTCCATCCAGGGGTATCCCTGCTGGGCCGCGAGCAGGCCGATGAGCACGGCTATAGAAGAAAAGGCATCCGAGCGGCTGTGCCATGCGTTGGCTTTCAAGAGGCTGGAATTCAGCTTCTTCGCGGTTCGCATGGTGTAATGGAATATCCATTCCTTCGCCGCCACCGAGAGCAGGGCCAAGGCAATGCCGCCGATGGCGGGTGTGGGCAAGCTCTCAAGCACCAGTAAGCGCTTGGTAGCCTCATACAGCAGGATGCCGGCGATGGCGAAGAACACCATGCCCATGGCGATGGTGCCTAGCGTCTCGAAGCGGCCATGTCCATAAGGCTGTTCTGCGTCGGCTTCGGCATTGGCAACACGAGCCACCACGATTACTAAAATGTCAGTGGCAGCGTCGGTTAGGGGGTGGATACCATCAGCGATCAAGGCAAATGACTGCGTAAAAATGCCCCCGATGATTTTGGCCAATCCCAGGGCGATATCAATCCCCATACCGATGAGGGTTACGCGGATTGCTTCATGCGTGGCTTCTGAAGAACCCATTTATCTGCGTCTGCGAGGGTGCTGTAAGCGAGGGTGTTTTCTGCGAAGGCGCAGCATGCGCCGCGGCTGTTGCTGGAGCTGGCTAAAAAATGCCCATAAAAAAAGCCCAACGACCAGTGGTGTTGGGCTTAAACAAACTATCAAGGGAGAGATAAATGAAACAAAACCCACATTTTGTATTACATCTACCTGCACCTATTCAGACTACGACCTGGAGCGGAAGTTCCAGTAGTTATTAAAAAAGTTTTATGAATATTATTTATAATAAATCACTGTAGAATATATCAATAACATATTGAATTTATTAAATATTCAATATCTCAAGATCTTTAATCGTGGTACTGCTTATTGTTTCGCGGCTCGAAATGATGCCGATGCTGGCCTGCTCGGGATCGAAATAGCGCTGTATAACCTGGCGTAGGTCATCCAAGGTCGTTGCCAGCACGCGGCGCCTGAACTGCATTCTGCTTTCGAGGCTGCGACCAAACAAATGGTTGTAAAACGCCTGTTTGGCTTCTCCAGCAGGAGAGGAAGGCTTGTCCATAGTTGCGATAACCCCAAGGATTGCTTCTTCCAGGTGGTGGTCTTTGTGACTGCCGTTGCCTACCCAGTCCAACGCCCGATCAAAGTCGTCGAACGTCGCTTGCAGACGTGGGTCGCGATAGGAAAAGAAGCGGAACGACGCGGAATTGCCATCCTGATTGGCACCGGCGCCGTAGGCACCGCCCTGTTCGCGTATGCTGCGATGCAGGAAGCCATTACGCAGAAATCCAGCCAGAACGTTCAACACCGCATTATCTGCATGCCCGGATGGCGCCGTAGCATAGGATTTTGCGCAAAAATTCACCTGCGTTGAAGTTGTCCAGGCCTGTCTGGTATTGGCCCGAATGGCTGGCAGGTGTAATCGCGTTTGTGAACCAGTGCTGGCCAGTGGGCCCCAGTACTGTTCGAGATCGGCGATGACACTTTCCTGCAGCTGCTCCTCGGCTACCAGCAGGAAGCGCTTGCCACTATCAAGCACCAGATTGTGCAGACGCTGGAATTTGGCCATTAGTTGCACAGCAGTTGCTGGATCAACCAGTTGCTCGCGCCATGCCTTTAATTGGCGGATTCCTTCCAGCCCACCGAAGCGGTGCGACAGGTTCGCCGTAGGGCTCATCTTGCTGGAGGCAAGCGTCATCGCCAGACTATGACCGTTGCCGGTGATGCTGTTTTCCTTGCGCGCACACATCTGTTCAATCAGCTCTTGCAGCCGTTTGGTTTCGTCGAAGCGCACATTGAAGAAGCTTTGCTGCAATAATTCAGTCAGCTCGCCATGATTTGCAGCCAGCGATTTTGCGGAAAAACTGAGCACCGCGTGCGTTTTCTGGACATCGTCCAGCGTACTGCGAATGCTGCTGAAACAACTTAAGCCGCCGGTATAGCGCGCCTGCCAGGTCTGCACTTCGGAATAATCCATGCTGCCAACGCCGAACTCGGTCAGGCAGCTGGTGTAGAGCGGCAAGATATCCAGCAGCTCAGTATCGAGATGAGGCATGTCCAGCACCATTTGCTGATAACAAATACCATTGGTTCCCTGACCGTAAAACGCCACCGGTGTTGTATTCGAGCGCAGCCGCAAATCCCGTCTGGCGGGTTCATAGATCTGGGTAGGCACATCCGCGAGAGTAACTCGCGGGAGTATTTCGGGATCGTCAACCCGCGCCTGGTGTTTGATCAGCTCTCGAGAGCGTTCGATAATCGCCTGCGCTGCTGCTGCGTCCAAGCCAGCCTTGATGCGAGCGAGCTTTTGCGCCTCAGCGTTTGCCCGACTATTGGCGAGTTCCGGGTCTGGGTTGAGACTGAGTGTTACGCGATGCTTATTATCCAGAATTAATTCCTGGATCAAATTTGGAATATAACGTGGGTCCTTGATTGCTTCCCGCAAGTGCGCGAGCACCGGATCGATATTCAGCAGTTTGATGGGGTCACCGCGATGCACAGCCGTAGACAAACCGGACAGTATCAATTGCAGGCCGAATGGGTAACTGTCACCTGAGATCTCTCGCTGTTGTAATTCCAATTGATGCAACGCTGCCTCAACCTGCTCGACCGGAATACCAACCCGCACAATTTCTTCCAGTGTGCTGATTATGAGGGCTTCCACTTCTGCAGCAGAACCTGCGGCACAGCCTTCAAGGCCTGCCATAAAACTCATTTCCCGATTGGAGTCTTCCAGGCCGCAGAGTGGCGATGGAGCGCTGCCCAGTGACGTTGTTTCCAGCACTTTCAACAGTGGGCAGGCACTGTTGTCGAGCAGTACGCTGGAGACCAATTGTGCCTTGAACATATCGTCGAGATCGGTACTGAGACCGAGTAACCAGCCAATTACGATATGGGTCTTGTCCGGACTTGCTTTCTCGGCAGCGTAGCTTGCTACCGCCCGCACCGGTGCGACGTAACGATTTTCATTGGTTACAGCTATGTGCACGTCCAGTTTCTTGAATTTATGCAGTGCCAGGGATTCCATTTTTTCGTGATGGCTGGCAGCCGGGATTGTGCCAAAAGTCATGAATACCGCGTTACTGGGATGATAGTGCGTCTTGTAAAAGGCTTTTAATTGTTCGTAACTCAAATCCGGGATGTGTTCAGGATCTCCGCCACTGTTGTAATGGTAAGTAGTGGTAGGGAACATGTGCTTGCACATCGTGTGCCATAACACACTGTTTGTGGAGCTCAGGACACCTTTCATTTCATTGAATACGACACCTTTGTAGGTGAGATCGCTTGCAGGATTTTCCGGGTCAGCAAATTCAAGTCGGTGTCCTTCCTGCGCAAAATCCAGTTCGTGCAGACGTGCGAAGAAAGTTGCGTCGAGATAGACAGTGAGCAGGTTGTTAAAATCCTTGATGTTCTTGCTGGCGAATGGATAGGCAGTCCAGTCACTGCTGGTGAACGCATTCATGAAGGTATTCAGTGAGCGGCGAACCATCATGAAAAAGGGATCGCGCACAGGAAATTTTTCGCTGCCACACAGAGAAGTATGTTCGAGAATGTGCGCGACCCCGGTTGAATTCATGGGGACCGTGCGAAATGCCACCAGGAAAACGTTCTCCGGATTATCACTCTGCAAATGGTAGTGCATCGCGCCGGTAGTCCGGTGCCGGTATTCTTCCATGACGACATTCAGCGAGGGGATGCGCTCACTACGCAGCCATTCGAAAGCGGCGTGGTTGTGGCTGGGTTTAATGTGCTGGCTGGTCTGCGTCGGGGCGGTTGCTAAAGCTTCTGTCATTTACCTGTTGCCTGTAGGATCTGGAGGGTGTCCAGTACTGCGGTACCGAATTCTAGGTGTTTTAGCCGGGAGGAGACTCTAGGCTTAATCTGCCAAGTTTACCTGAGCGAAAATCATTTAGTAACAACTCTGCTGTCTTCTGCAGGTCGGGCACCCCGCCGCGGCTCAGGCTTCCGCGT
>Ga0209553_1000596_pt1 | contig 18720 bp, 18 predicted proteins | sample LauGreFBDMM110DN_2_FD_188217 | JGI IMG/M metagenome (GOLD analysis project Ga0209553, IMG submission 188217) | Freshwater lake microbial communities from Lake Michigan, USA - Fa13.BD.MM110.DN (SPAdes) (version 2) | ecosystem: Environmental > Aquatic > Freshwater > Lake | place: Lake Michigan...
GTCATCGTCAATATCCACAACGTGGTCTTGGCCCGACGCTTTGCTACCCGCATCATTGGCATGTCGTCCGGTAAGGTGGTTTTTGATGGACCTCCAGAGGCTTTGCAAGACAAACACCTTAATGAAATTTATGGTGGCGAGGACTGGCAGGCGTGAGTCATACGGCTCTTGGTTCGACTAAGCGCCCTGCGGCGTTTTTAGTTCATTGGCCCAGCCGACTGGCCTGGATTGGTTTAGGGCTGTATGTGCTTTACGCGGCTGGGCAAGTCAATGTCTCTTGGGAGCGCTTCGTCAGCGGACTGCCGCAGGCTGCCAAATTGTTTGACCGGATGTTTCCGCCCAATTTAGCCCCTGATAAGCTCGATTTGATTACTACTGGCATGCTTGAGACAATACAAATTGCCGTAATTGCAACAGTGGTTGGCGTGATTTTGTCGCTACCGCTTTCGGTGATGGCGGCGCGTAATTTGTCCCCTGCTTGGCTAGCGGCCAGCGCTCGCGTATTCATTGCAGTGTGCCGTTCATTCCACCCAGTCATCGTCTCCATCTTGTTCGTCAAGGCGGTTGGCTTTGGTGCGCTGGCTGGGGTACTGGCCCTCATCGTATCCAGCTTGGGCTTCGTCGGCAAACTGTTCGCTGAAGTGCTGGAAGAACTTAACGAAAAGCAAGTTGAGGCAGTACGCTCAACTGGCGCTGGTTTCTTCAGCGTTCTGATCATGGCTGTGATGCCACAGGTTTTTGCGCGTTTTATTGGTTTGAGTGCTTATCAGTTTGACTCTAATTTGCGCAATTCCACCATGGTCGGCATTGTGGGCGGTGGTGGTATTGGTGCGGCGCTCTTTACCGCTTACCAGCGATTTGACTACGACGTTGTGCTCACGATCCTGATCGTCATCATTGCGCTGATCATGCTGGCAGAGTTGCTGGCCAACAGTCTAAAGAAGATATTTCGGTGAACCGACCCCTACAGATCGTTAATGAGCAACACTGGGAACGCTTCAGTGCGACAGAGCGCATAGGTCGCTCGGCCTTCTACATTGTCACTGTGCTTGCCTTTGTTTGGGCACTTAAGAAAATTGAAGTCATTCCAGAGTTTTTGTACGACGCGCCTGAGCAGACAGCTGACCTGTTCAAGAGAATGTGGCCTTTTGACTGGAAGTTTTACCCAGACAATATTCACCCAGCCCTGATTGAAACTTTTCACATCGCCACGCTGGGTACCTTGATCTCACTGCTCATTGCTGTGCCATTGGCTTTTTTGGCAGCGCGTAATTTCACCTCGAACAAAACACTTAACTGGATTGCCCAGTTCATTTTTGTGTCCACGCGCTCGGTCAATTCTTTAATTTGGGCTTTGCTGTTTGTGGCCATCTTTGGTCCAGGGGCTCTTGCTGGGGTGCTCTCTATTGCGTTTAGATCCATTGGTTTTGTGGGTAAGTTATTTGGCGAGGCAATCGAAGAAGCAAACAAAGGGCCGATTGAGGCTTTGACGGCCAGTGGAGCACCGCGGAGCATGTTACTGGTCAAGGGATACTGGCCGCAGGTGAGTCCAGCCTTCTGGTCGGTAGCCTTGCTGCGCTGGGACATCAATATTCGCGAATCAGCTGTTCTGGGCCTAGTTGGAGCTGGAGGGATTGGCGTGGCGCTGGATAGCGCTATGAATAACCTTTATTGGGATCAAGTTGGGTTGATTTTGGCAATCATTTTTACGGTTGTTATCCTGACCGAGATTGTGACCTCGACCATTCGCTCGCGCATACTTTAGGGTGCTACCTGCGGGATTTGCCGCATACAAATCCTTGCTTTCGTCATCGTTTTCCTGAATTGTTACCTGACCACAGAACCCCTGATTAACAGAAAACAGTTTCTTCAAACTATGTTTGTTTTATGAGGGTTACAAGCCATAAAATATTGATGTGCAATAAACTGTGTAATTGCCTATTCTCTGATGTTTTAGCAAAGCGTCCAGCTCTGGACGCTTAGTGTGCTCTGGATGGTAGGGGTGCTCTGGCCGGTATCAGAGCGTCCAGAGTCTGGACGCTTCAGCTACTCTGGACGGTCAATGTGCTCTGGACGCTTGGTGTGCTCTGGACGGGTAGGGGATTGTCCAGAGTCTGGCCGCTTTAGCGAGGTGTTGAATTAACTTGTTGCGGCTAGAACTGCTAAGAGTTGCATGCGAGGCCGCGAGCCATCCCTTGGCCCTGCGAATGCAGCCGAGTTACGACCACAGCTACTTTTTCATTGCTACGTTTCTTGGTGAACATTTTGATCACCATGCGCAATATCTATTTTGATTTTTGTAACAACTCGCTTTTCCAAATGTATTTGCGACTGAGCGTCTGCGTTCAATTACAAGATAAAATTAGATTGTTGACGCTGACGCCGTATTGACCACCCAGGGGTCAGTTTTGCGTCGGCGACAACACCCGCCCTCTGATGAACACCGGATGACGGCGTGAACACCGTTGGAAAACTAGGCACTGTCGAGCTCGTTGGACAAGGCTAAAATTGATGAAGAACCAGAATTTACGCTAACATGGGTTATCTTTTCCTTACGTTTTCAAAGCAAGGACGGTCTATGAAGCGCGCCTCACTACTCGCCTTTAAGCTAAGCCATTTAATCCTTGCACTGCTGTGCAGCACGAGCGCCCTGCTGGTGCAGGCACAAACCACCAGCACCTGGCCCGCTGGTCACAACATCCGCGTCATCGTCCCGTTCCCAGGCGGCGCAAGCACGCTCGATTCCGTGGTGCGGGTCCTGACCCCGGAAGTCGCAAAATACGCAGGCATACCGGTGTTGGTCGACAATAAACCCGGCGCTGGCACCGTGATCGGTGTCGATGCCACGGCCAAGGCGACCGACGGCCATACATTCGGTGGTGTCGCCAATAGCTTCACCGTCAATCACACACTGGTCAAAAATCTCCCTTACAACACCACCCGCGATTTACAGCCGGTGATCCTGATGGCGCGCAACGCGAATGTGCTGGCCGCCCGCACCGGACTCCCGGTTAACAACCTGCAGGAGCTGATCGCTTACGCCAAGAAAAATCCCGGCAAGCTGTCCTACGGTTCATTCGGCAACGGCACCACCGCCCACTTTGCCGGCGAGATGCTGAAATCGATGGCGGGAATTTATGTGGTGCATATTCCGTACCGCGGCCAGGGCCCGGCATTGACTGATCTGCTGGGCAACAACATCGACCTGATGTTTGGCAATTTGCCTGATTTTCTGCCCCACATCCGGGCCGGCAAGCTGCGGGCGCTCGGTACCACCTACCTGACGCGGGCGCCGTCGGCACCAGACATTCCGACGATTGCGGAGCAAGGATTTCCGACCTTCGAAACCGACTCCTGGTTCGGACTGGTGGCGCCTGCGGGTATGCCGAAAGAAGTGGTTGCGCAAATGAACAGCCTGATGAACCGCGCGCTGCAGGAACCTGCGGTGAAGAAGCACATGGACGAACGCGGCATTGAAATCATCGGTGGCACACCGGCCAAATTCGGCGATCATCTTCAAAACGAAATTACAAAATACGCCCGCATCGTGAAAACGTCGAACATGAAAATCGACTGACGCTCTGAGCGCCTGAACTGCTCTTGAATTTTTGCCGAGGATCTGTGACTGAATCGATTATTTTTAAAGCGGGAGATTATCGCTATCTGCCCGCGGTATTCCAGTATTCCGCTGGCGTTGCCGCCGAACCGGGTTACGTGCTGGAGCAAGCGCGTTTTCTGAAGCCCTTGCCACTGAGCGAAGCGTACCGTGCCGTGGAAAAGCATCTGGAGCTTCTCGGCCGTCCCAGTACAGCATTTGCACACTGTGAATTGCGCACGCCGCAGCAATTCGATGATCAGGGCTTTATCGAATTCAACCGCGAGTATGTGAAAACATTGGAAAACTGGGGCATCTACCAGCCGGAAGGCAAGACGGCTGAGGGCACTCCGCTGGCGGCGATCAATCCGGTCGCCCGCACCAATGTTTGTCCGCAGTATTTCAAGCCGAATGCCATGGCCATGTTCGCATTCACCTACACCCTGCCTACGGACAGCGGGATGCGCAGCTTCATGCTGTCCGGCGGTGGCGAGGCACGCCAAGGCAGCGAGCCGTATCGCGAGCGCATCGCAGCGTTTGGCGATACTTCAGCCGCCGGCTTGCGTACCAAGCTCGATGTGGTCCTGCGTGAAATGAGCGAGCGCCTGCGGTCGCTGGGATTTGGCTGGGACGACGTCACCACTGCCCATCTGTATTCAGTGCAGGACATGGGCGCGCTGGTTGGCGAAGTGCTGGCCAAGCACGGGCATATTCCGGGCGGCATCACTTGGCACTGTGCGCGTCCTCCGGTCAGCGGGCTGGAAGTCGAAATGGACTTGCGCGGCGCGGTACGTCAAATTTTTATCGCCTGAAACACCTCTTCATGTCACAATTATTTACAGCGCAAGACCCTAACAAGCCACCGATTCGTGTCGCCATCGCCGGACTCGGCGAGATCGGAAAATCGCTGGCAACCCGGCTTGCCGCCGGCGTCGTACCCGGCGTCGTGCTGTGCGCCGTCTCGGCAAACAATCTGAACAACGCACGCAGCTTCACGGCGACGCTCGCGCATGCGGTCAAGGTGCTGCCGATAGAGGCGCTGGAAGCAGAGGCTGATGTGGTGGTGGAATGCGCGCCAGCCGCCCTGCTGCCCGACATCATCGGCCCGTTCCTGCTGGCGCAAAAAAGCGCGATCGTGTTATCGGTTGGTGCTTTGCTGTTCCATCCGCAACTGATCACGCTGGCCAAAGAAACCGGTGGCATGATTTTGGTACCCACCGGCGCACTGATCGGTCTGGATGCCATGATCGCCGCCGCTGAAGGCACGATCCATTCGGTCCGCATGGTCACGCGCAAACCACCCGCCGGCCTGGCAGGCGCACCGCATCTGCTGGAACACCATATCTCGGTCGAAGGCCTGACCACGCCGCTGAAAGTTTTCAGCGGCAATGCCCGTGAAGCGGCCAAAGGCTTTCCGGCGAACCTGAATGTCGTGGTGGCGCTCGCGCTGGCTGGCGTCGGCCCCGAAAAAACCCTGCTGGAAATCTGGGCCGATCCGACCGTGGTCCGCAATACCCACACCATCACCGTCGATTCCGACTCGGCAAAATTCACCATGACGATGGAAAACATCCCATCAAAAAACCCGAAGACGGGCCGCATCGTCGCCCAAAGCGTGGTCGCGATGCTGCGCAAGATGACGTCGACCCTGCGGGTCGGTACCTGAGCCTGGGCATACATCTTCTGCCTGAGCTCGACTGTCGGCTCCGGGCGATGTTGTTCAGGCATTCGCATTAACGCTGGTCAAATCTGCTTCAGCGCCAACATGCTACTTCCTTCAGGATGAATAGCAATGCCTTTAGCCTGCTTAAAGTCGATCCTGGTTTTTTTTGTAAATTTCAGCCAAATCGAAAGTCACTTCTTTTTCCGCCATTTGCCCCACGCCGACCCATACATTGGATGGAACCCAGTTCCACTCCGGATTTGGAGAGACCTCCACGATTTGGTGTTCGGCTGGCAGCAAAGTGTGTAAATACCTTGCTGCAGTGTGGCCTGCAATACCTGAAACTGTCCGTCTTCAAATGGTTTGAGACAGATGGGTTAATTTTTTAAAGGAGAGATAGGCTCATTGGTTTTAAAGTTTAAACGGTATCACTGGCATTACCCCAATTTTGGTACTCACTCTCGATAACGCACTTTGACGACTCTCGATCTTATGGGGGCTCAGTTGCTCTGGACGGGTAGGGGGTGTCCAGTTTCTGGACGCCATGGCGTGTGTTAAATCAACTTGATACGGCTGGGATTGGCAGATCAGATGAGGGCAAGGGTATACGGCCTTACAAATCTGTATCAGTTGTGGTGAACTTAACTATATCTAAAAATCATATAGATCGCAGACTTGATGAAACTACAACTCCCTCAAGGGAGAGTTATAAGAACATATAAATGCTTTGGAAGATTGATCAAAAAAATCTCTACTTAATTTCACATTCAACGTAAACTTGCTTTGCAGTTTCATTGACTTTAGTGTGACCACCTGAATCTTAACGAAAGAACTTCATGGCACGACAGCTTGCGGCCAAGGAAAAAATGACAATCTGCTTTGCGCATCCAGCTTATCGGATGCAGGAGCGCTTTGTGCTTCGCAAGACAGGTATCCAATGCTTTGAGGTTCGTACGCTGGACGAATTAAAAGCCCGCATTGGCGAGGCAGACGTGCTGTCCGTTTCCGGCTTTTGGCGAAACGAATTGATAGCATCCGCTTCGCGCCTTACTTTGATCCAGTCCATCAGCGCTGGAACAGACCAGTACTCGCGCGAGCTTCTCGCCAGCGCCGGAATTCGAGTTGCGAGCGCGCAAGGGGTAAACGAGCGTGCCGTAGCCGAGCACGCAATCTCACTCATCCTAGCGATGGCGCGAAAGCTACCGAATGCACGTGACAACCAGATGGCCAGACACTGGCGCGGTCTAATTTCTGAAATTTCCAAGCGCGAAGAGGAGCTTGGAGGTAAGACGCTAGTGATCGTAGGCATGGGACGCATAGGCTCTCGCTTAGCAACCCTGGCAAAGGCCTTTGACATGCACGTAATCGGTATTAAGCGCGACATATCTAAGGGATGCGGTGCGGCAGATCGTACGGTAGCAACGTCGGACCTCCTATCGGCGTTGCCGCAAGCGGATTTTGTAGCGCTTACCTGCAACTTGAATCCGACCACTGAAAACTTGATTAACGCACAGGCGCTTGCAATGATGAAGCCAACTGCATACCTGATCAACGTTGCCCGTGGCAAGGTGGTGCATGAGCCTTCGGTGATCGAGGCACTGCGTGCCGGCACTATTGCGGGCGCAGCCCTGGACTGTGCTTGGGATGAGCCGTTGCCCGACACGTCGCCGCTTTGGACTGCACCCAATGTCTTCATCACGCCACACTCGGCGGGTGAAACTCAGAAGTACGAAGACAACGTAATTGATTTGCTGATAGAAAATTTAGCACGACTGTCTCGCGGAGAGACGCTGCTAAAAAACGAGTTTGTATGAGGCCTTGAGTTCACTCTTATTGTTACTGGCGCTGCGCGCCTAGGAGAACCCTATGAAATTTCGTTCCCTTTTTTCCTGTGTCGGCACGATGGCACTGTCTTTCCTCACCTTCACTTGCGCTTTTGCGCAGGACTACCCTAGCAAGCCTATCCAGTTTGTCGTGATGTACCCACCGGGGGGCGCTTCAGATGTAGTGGCTCGGGTCCTTGGGCAAAAGCTCGGAGATGCTTGGAAACAGTCCGTATTGACAGATAACCGCCCTGGTGCCAATGGCATCATCGCCATGCAGCATGTGGCAAAGTCACCTGCAGACGGACACACGCTCCTGATGGGCAATGTGGGTCCCAACGCCATCAACGCAAGCATCTACAAGATGCCACTGGACCCAGTGAAGGAGTTTGCGCCAGTCGTCCTGACCAACTTGGTTCCGTTGATGCTTGTAGTCAATGCCAGTGCGGGCTTGAGCTCGGTGGAGGAGCTGATCGCGAAAGCCAAGGCCAACCCTTCCAAGCTCTCCTATGGGACGGGCGGTACTGGTACCGCTGGCCATTTTGCGATGGAGCTGTTTATGATGAACGCCGGAATTAAGATGGAGCGCATCAGCTACAAGGGCGACGGCCTTGCGCTGAACGACATGATCGGTGGGCACATCCAGGCGATGTTCACCACGGGTGCCTCCTCGCTCCAGCATGTGCATGCAGGTCGACTGAAGGTGCTCGCTGTCGGAACTAAAACTAGACTGCCAAACCTGCCAAATGTACCCACTGTGGCCGAACTCGGCCAACCAGGATTTGAAGCGGTGTCATGGGGAGGCGTTCTGGTTCCGGCCAATACACCCAAGCCAGTCATAGCCAAATTGAATTTGGAAATTAACCGAATTCTGAAGATGCCTGAAGTCCGCGAGCAATTCGCTAAAACCGGCTCGGAAGTGGCTGGCGGCACTGCAGATGAGTTTGGAAAATACATAGGCTTCGAAACTGAAAAATGGTCGAAGGTCGCTCAGATTGCCAACATCAAGGGTGAATAGATTGCCTTCTAAGAAATACCGTGTCATATCTCGTGCGCTTTTCTTTTTATTTAACTACCCAAGTAGGCTGCTATTAAATCCTTGGGAATTTGAGCGCGTGCATTTAAGCTGATCGATTCAACACACTTATGAAAAGCCTGCATATCCAATGCATCTTTGGTTAAAACTTTCACGCCTATGTCTTGCATACGCACGAGCGTGATGGCATCTTGCTCCGCAGCTAATTGACGTTGAAGTGCAGTAGAAGTATTGACGGCATGTGCGACTAGTTGGCGCTCTTCTTGATCCAATGTGTCGTACCAAGCTATCGGACACACCAGCAGAAGTACGCCATAGAAATGGTGCGTCAGACTGACATAGGGATGGTGTTTCCAAAGCTCAAACCCCATGAAGTTAGTTAAAGGATTTTCTTGGGCTTGTACAACATCTTGCTGTATCCATGCCACTAAATCTTTCACGTCACATGTGAGGGCTTGAAAGCCGATAGCATCTAAAGTGGCTCGGTAGAGCGTGCTGTCGAGTGTGCGAATTTTCAAGCCGACTGCATCTGTTGGGTGTTCGATAGGCCGCACTGAATTAGACAAATGCCTAAATCCGTTATCCCAAAAACCTAATACATGAAACCCCGTTTTTTGGCCAACCGCCTTAGTGAGTATTTCGCCAGCAGTACGATCTAATGCCGAGAGAGCGGTCTTGCGGTTATCTACAGTGAAGGGCAACTCAAGCACGTCAAGTTCAGAAACTCTGGCTGACAAATAGCCTGAGGCCATGTAGCCGATATGACGCGATCCGTTCTCTATAGACGCGAATAAATCTGCTGCTTTTTCCTGATGGTCTGTGACGTTGGGCAGCCAGTCGATGTCTGACTTCCATCCGTTACTCTTGAGTGTCTCAACGAGACAAGCTAAGCCTTGACTCAGAATAGAAGAGGGTCCTTGATATCCTGCTATGCGAAGCATGAAATCGCTTTAACCTTGGATATTGGCGTCTTGGATGATTTTCTTCCAACGCTGAAAATCAGACTCGACGATACGCTCTAACTGCTTGGCAGTTTTGGGCCAAGGCTCAAGTCCTGAGCGAATCAGTTGCACTTGAAAGTCTCGGTCTTCACTGATAGATTGGGCTTCATGCTTCAGTATCTCAACCACATCAGATGGAACATCTTTGTGAAAGAACAAAGCAATCCAAGACGAATAGTCGTAATTGGCCACGCCTTGCTCTTGCAAAGTAGGTATGTCTCTAAATTGCGCATGCCGCTCAGTTCCGCAATAGCCGATTAAGCGCACTTTTCCGTCTGACAAAAACGGTTGCGCCAATGAAAGTGCCATCGACATCACCTGAACTTCGCCCGAGGCTACTGCCAGTGCGGCTTGGCTTGCGCCCCGATAGGGTATGTGTGTGAGTTGGGTGTTGGTGAAAGCTTTGAACATCTCTGTAGCCAAGTGCTGTGGACTACCCACGCCGCCCGATGAATAGTTAACAGGTGCCGCTGTATTTTTTGCTTGCATGATAAGGTCTTGCACATTCTTAATTTTTGAGCTGCCAGGTACCGCAAAAAAAGTTGGGATGTTGGCGACGCCTGCAACAGGTACAAAATCTTTGCGCGTGTCCACTTTCATATTTTTGGCTTGCAAGTGGGGCAAGATCGTCATGATGCTGTTGTTGAGTGCAGCCACAACCAGTCCATCAGTTCTGGCTTTACTCAAACGATCGAGTCCTACGAGCCCAGCAGCAGCTGCGACATTTTCAACAGCAAAGCCTTGGCCGAGTTTTTGTGTCAAACGCTCAGCCATATGTCGAATAGCCACATCGGATGCGCTGCCCGCTTGCAAGGGCATGATGATGGTAGATGGGCTGCTTGGATATTTTTGCGCCCAAGAATAGGCGCTTACCAAAGGTAAAGTTACGAGGGGAAGAAAGTTGCGGCGTTTCATACAGTTCTTTGGTTGACTATGGTTATGATTATCTGTGTTGGTTTAAGAAACCGCAACTGCATTTCCGATATTAGATAACCAAGTGGCTGCTTGTGGAAAAGCAATGATAAAGAGAATGGCAGTAAGGTCATTACTTTAAATTTTGGACCAATCCATTTTGAATTGCTGTGGCGTAAAGGGCGCCGTTCGCATTCTCAAACCACAGGCGTCAAATACGGCATTGGCTAAGGCTGCAGGAATCGGTGTGGCCGCAGCTTCTCCAGCACCCAATGGAGGTTCATAGGGGCGATTGATTAAATCAATCAATAGTTCTGGAACCTCATGAAAAGTCAGAATGGGGTAGTTGACCCAATTAGAACTCGTTACTTGTGATAGATCAAATTTGACTTCTTCGTGCAAAGTGCGCGATAAAGTTTGCAATAAATTTCCTTCAACTTGCGCTTTGGTTCCATCGGGATTGATGATGAGCCCGCAATCATGCGCACAGGCCAATCGTTTGACTTGAATCACACCTGTTTGGGTGTTGACCACCACTTCCATCGCAACACCAACATAAGTTTCGTTGCCTTTGTAATGCATGTAAGCCATTCCACGACCTTTGAGTTGCGTCCCTGATCGCTTGGCAACAAGCGTGGTTCTTTTTTCCCAATCAATTAATTTTGCCGTGCGTTGAATAATTTCAATGCCTCGCGCGTCTGACAATCCTTGTAGGCGAAATTCAAGAGGATCAACACCAACCAAATGACTTAACTCATCGGTAAAACTCTCAACCGCAAAACAATTGGCGACTTTGCCTGGCGCGCGAATATTCGAAGGTCGCAAGGGCGCGTCCTTGAGCCAATTGGCGGACACTTCGACGTGAGGCGTTGAATAGGGTGGATTTCCGTTTTGACTGATTAAACCCGTTGAAATACCCATGGGTTGATTGATCCCTGCAGACTGTGGACCCAGCAAAGGAATATTTGGAAGCTGTGCTGTTGCCTTTGGAATAAACATTACTGTTTTCCATGCAGCAATTTTTCCTTCTGCCGAAATTCCACCTTCTATATCGATCAATTGTGGTGGACCTTTGGGATCCCATTGATGCTCATCTTGCCTAGTCCATTGAACACGCACAGGCTTGCCAATTGCTTTAGAAATCAAAGCAGCATCAAGTGACGCATCGTCATGACCATTCATGCCATAACAACCTGCTCCATCCATATAAATCACGCGTACTTTTTCATTGGGTATACCCATTAAACGCGCAATGATGCCGCGCAAACGATGAGTGGCCTGCGATGCGCTCCAAACAATGGCTTGTTGACCATCGCTCAAATCTGCAACTGAACAAGAGGGCCCCATCGATGCATGCGATTGCACGGGCCAATAGTAGCTGGCTTGAATTCTTTGCGTCGATTGGCTAAATCCTTGTTGAATATCGCCTTTTTTCATCAAAGTTTCTGTTGATTCAAAGGGACCTTTTCGCATCCAATCTCTTACACCTGTATTACCCACTAAGTTTTTTTCTTTTGACCATTGTGTTTTTAACGCTACTGATGCTCTTTGTGCATCCCACTCATCATCCGCAACCACGGCCAAAAAATCTTCAATTCGAACCACTCGAGCGTTGCCGAATCCTTTAATCGACGATTCATCAACGCTAATTAAACGCGAGCCGACATTTTGAGGACGGATCACGCGCGCGTGCAGCATACCGGGCAAAGAAAAATCTTGTATGTACACATGTGTGCCTGTCACTTTGGCGGGCACATCGGGGCGCGGCAAACCTTGTCCGACATAGCGGTAGGTATTGGGATTGCGCAATTTGGCTTTGTTATCGATCTTGAGTTTGAATTGCTGATGGCCAATGAGATCTTGGAATGCAATACCTTTACCGCCACCGATGGGTCTGACTTCACCGTCGATCGCATCTAAAGAATCAACCGGTATATTTAATTGTGTCGCTGCCATAGCAATCAATGCTTGTCTTGCCGTAGCGGCGGCTTGTCTGATTTGAACGCCGCCGCGCATAATTCCCGAACTTCCTGCAGTTGGACCTTGATTAGGCGTGAGGGCCGTATCCCCATCGATCATTTGAATCTTGGCCACATCAATCCCGAGTTCTTCGGCGGCCATTTGTGGAATCGCAATTCGTATCCCTTGACCTAAATCGACTTTGCCGCAATAAAGCGTGATGCGACCATCGGCATGAATGGAAAAATAACCATCGACTTCATTGAAATCAAGCGAAGTTCGCTTTGCTGCAGGTGTTTGCGCAAGAACGTTGCTTGGCAAGTGAAACCCAATCGTTAACACACCTGCCGATTGAAGGCTATGAGCTAAAAAATCACGTCGTGTGGAAAAAAGTAGGGCGCTCATGCTGACCTCCTAGTTTTTATTTCATCTTTGGCTCGCATCACGGCTTTTTCGATGCGGTGATGCGTGCCGCAACGGCATAAATTATTTTTCAATGCGGACTTGGCATCCTCAAGGCTTGCATTGGGTTTTTGCGATAACAATGCCGCGCATGTCATGACCATGCCGTTAGCGCAATAACCACATTGCGCCGCTTGCTCAGCAATAAATGCTGCTTGTATCGGATGTGGTTTTTCTGGTGTGCCCAGACCTTCAATGGTGGTAATTCTTTTGTTGGCTGCTTGAGAAACAGAAACAACACAAGATTGCGAAGCACGTCCATTAATATGAACTGTGCAAGCTCCGCATTGACCCAGGCCACAACCGTATTTTGCGCCCGTTAAACCCAGTGAATTTCTGAGTGCATAAAGCAAGGGTTGTTGAGGGTCAGAGACTTGAACGGTTTTGATCTGACCGTTGACAATGAGTTGGTAAGAAGGCATGACTAAAAATCCTCACTATTGGATATAAATAGAAACGACGACATTATTCACCATGATCGGAAATGTTTTTTGAAGGACTTGCCTGCGTCAGAATGGTTTAGGGGGCATCGTCAAGTTAACACCCATTCCTCGTCTAGAGTCTAGCCGATGAGCACCATTTCACCAATATCCTACAAGCGCCACCGCTACCCAGCGGCAATCATCAGCCAATGCGTTTGGCTGTACTTTCGGTTTGCCTTGAGTTTTAGGGATGTGGAACTTATGGTGGCCCAGCGGGGCGTTGTTTTCTCATATGAAAGTATTCGATCCTGGTGTGAAAAGTTTGGTTGCCAGTACGCACGAAAGATCCGACGCCAACGTGGACGCATGGGCGACGTCTGGCTTTTGGATGAGGGCATTACAGATGGACAAATCGCTGATCCAGTGGGAAAAATGAAGAGGGGCCACACGCTTAAGCATGTAACCCGAAATCATTGGCTCCTCAACCTGGGCTCGAACCAGGGACCTACAAATTAAAAGAAAACAGTTTCTTCAATCTATGTTAGTTTAATCCGGGTTGCAAGCTACAAAACATTGATGTGCAATAAACTGTGAAATTGCCTATTTTCTGTAGTTTCGACAAAGCGTCCAGCTCTGGACGCCTGGTTACTCTGGACGCTTGAGCTGCTCTGGACGGGTATGGGGTGTCCAGAGTCTGGACGGTAACTAATTGGATTCGTGAATTCTTTAACCAATAGCTGGCTTGGGGCTCGAACAAGTTTTTGGAAAAGTTTGAAGACACGCTCGGGGTTGAAAACATTTCAGGCAAATCTCAGGCTGTTAGTAAATGTCCTGTCTTAACAAAGATGGTGCAACCTTCGACGCTAAAAGGTTTGTGTGCACTCATGTGCGGACTACGCAACCAAGTTCCCTTGGGATAGCGTCCATGCTCATCCTCAAGCACGTCATCAATGACAAATATTTCTTCGCCCCCAAAATGCCTGTGTGGGTTGAAGTAAGTACCCGGCGCCCATCGAACCAAGGCCGTGCTGAACTCTCAGCTTTAATGCAAAACTTATCAGACAACCGGGGCAAGTTGGAGTGCGCGAGAGAAAAATTACATCCGACTAAAACGTATTTCTATATGCGCCAATAAAGTTTTTGCCTCGAGGTCCTTGCATGGCACGTTCTAGCATCTGACTTGCCTCATGCTCGGTAACGCCATAATCTTTGAAGTTGCAAGAAACACCAACTTTTTCAAAGAATTTTTCAAGTTCTTCAGCAGGATTGATTAACTTGTCGCCATATATCTGATTTAAAACTGAATCACGATCGGCCAACTTTCCCTGAGCTAATCGCCAAACCATAGGGAGAGTAAAGGAACATGCTAAGCCATGCGTCAAGCCATGCTTCAGCGTCATTTCATAAGAAATGTTGTGGGCCAAGGCCGTCTTGGTATTTGAAAATGCCAAACCTGCAAGCAAACTTGCCCTAGATGCCAGCGTACGAAATAACTCACTTTGCGGGTTCTCAAGAAGTGAAGGCAAATTTTGAATGACGATTTGAGCGGCTTGAACAGCCATTGCATCTGAAACTGGATTGGCATTCACATTCCATATAGCCTCTAGGGCATGCGAAAGAGCATCCAAGTTACTATCTCGCGTTACAACGTGAGGCAATGACAAAGTTAGCTGTGGGTCAACCAATGCTGCCTCTGGCCAAGTCTGTTCTAAATGAAGGGAATACTTTTTATGTACTGCGGAGGTTCGGTCCCACAAAGTGGCCCAAGGCGTGACCTCGCTGCCAGTCCCTGCGGTAGTGGGAACTGCAATCATGCGCAAGGCGTGGGTCACAGCCGGGGCTTCTGACTTTGCCAAAGCGGCATGAATTTCTTGGAACTGTCCGCTAGCAACGCCTGGTAAAAACATTTTTGCGCTATCTAATACGGAGCCACCACCAACAGCAACTACAACGCAATCTGAATATTTTTCCCAAAATTCTGCGTAATGCCTCGTGACCCAACTTAACTCTGGATTGGGCTGAACATCATCAATGACTCCGGCCAATTGGCTGCCAATCAAAGCTAGAAGTGTGGCAAGTAAGCCAGTGTCTTTGGCTTGTGGGAATGTGACAACAACAGCTCTTCGCCCCTTCAAGAGCTTAGGCAATTGGGACAAGGAACCCCAGCCAAAAGTCACAGCGACGGGGTTGTGGTAACTCCACGTTTTCATCGCGTACCTTTAAATAAATTTTTTGCGAATGAAAGAAGACAGCAAATCAATGCTGGTCACAAACATGATGATGATGAGCAGTACTGCACATGTCTGCGCATATTGAAATCCACGAATGACTTCGTAAAGCACTACGCCAATACCACCTGCTCCCACCATACCCACGACTGAGGCTGAACGTACATTTGACTCGAATCGATAAAGAGAATATGAGATCCAAAGAGGCATGACTTGAGGCAATACGCCATAAACAATTTCCTCAATCGCCAGCGCACCGGTAGCTCTCACTCCCTCAACAGGTCTTGGATCAATGGCTTCCACCGCTTCTGAAAACAATTTTGCCAAAGTGCCAGTAGTGTGAATCCATAAAGCTAAAACACCCGCAAATGGTCCTAAGCCAACAGCCACAATGAAAAGCATTGCAAAAACCATTTCATTGATGGCACGAAACGCATCCATAGCACGTCTTACAGGCTGGTAGACCCATGGGGGCACAATGTTGGAGGAACTTAGCAAACCGAAAGGCACTGCACAAATGATGGCCATGACAGTTCCCCACACAGCGATGTGCATGGTTGTAATCATTTCCTTGAAGTAAATTTCCCAATCTCGAAAATCGGGTGGAAAAAATTCTTTACCGTACTTGACCATATTTTCCGAGTCGCGAAAAAGATCAAGAGGTCTAATCTCAGCACCTTGCCAAGCCCAGCTTAAGAAAATCAAAAACGCAGCCCAACCAAATAGTTGAGGCAACGATCTACCGCCATGGGGATCAGGCGGGAGGGAAGCCCTTGCAGACTGATTCATAAATTACTTAGAAAGTTTGGCCAAATCAGCAAGCTTCTTGTCTATTTCAGCCATCTTTGCCGTCTTTTCAGCTGCATTCATTTTGTCATCATTCTCAAACTTGATTCGGTCTTTGTAGAGCTCTAGTTGGCGAATAGGAACCAATTGCAAGTCTGTGGATTCTCGGAAACCCGCAATTTGCTGCATGCCTTTTAAAATTTCTTTTTCGCGTGCATCCTTGCCATATCCCATCACAAATTTCTTGATAGCTTCTTTGGTTTCGGCTGGCAAATCTTTTTTCCACACCAATGGATCACGAGGAATTAGTGGGGATGTCCACAAGATTTTGATTTCTGCATGCTTGGCCGCATCGCGAAGTTTGAGTTTGTCTATCTCTTCACTGTTGTTGGTGGCGACATCAATTTGCTTGTTCAAAACAGCCAACAAATTTCCGCCATGGTTAGAGCTTCTGGTCACGCGAAACACATTTTTTGGATCTAACTTGCGTTGACTGAACACATAGTATGTGGGAACTAAAGTGCCAGAGGTCGATTGCGGATCGCCCATGCCAAAAGACAGACTCTTTCCATTTGAAATCATGTCGTCTATGGATTTCAGCGGACTGTCACGATGCGTAATGACATATGAGTAATAACCAAGACGGCCTTCGAGGTCGATGAATTGGGCAAACACTTCACCGCCCGCACGATCGACAGCTTCAATGGCTGATTTATTGCCATGCCATGCAACTTGAACTTTCCCAAAGCGCATCCCTTCAATGATGCCGGTGTAGTCAGTGGCAAAAAATCCATTGATCTTTAAACCAGTTGCTTTGCCCATGTCGTCTAGGAACGGCTGCCATAATGATTTCAATGCAGACGAGGAGTCCGTGGAGATAATTCCAAAATTAATTTCTTTCAGACTTTGCGCCTGATTTGTGCCCATCAGTAGTAAAGATGTTGCTGCTGTCAAAAACATTTTTCGAGTCAATTTCATGGCCAATACCTCCTTTAAGTTAAGAAAAAAAGAACAGTGGTTAGCCTGACACAAAGTCGACTGCTTCCGTACCGTCCAACAACTCCTCCAAGCTTGCGCCATAAAGCGTGCGCAAATGTTGAGGGGTCAGATCTTCTGAAGATCCGTCATAAATAACCTCTCCTAAGCGCAAGGCAATCGTTCGCGGGCAGTATTTGCGCGCAAATTGCACTTGATGCAAAGAAACAAGTATCGTAATGCCATGATCTCGGTTGATTTTGGCCAAAAGTTCCATGACTATTCTGGCGTTTTCAGGGTCTAATGAAGCAATTGGCTCATCTGCCAAAATGATTTTGGCTTTCTGCACAAGACAACGTGCAATGGCAACCCTTTGTTGCTGCCCGCCAGAAAGAGTGCTGGCTCTTTGATAGGTTAAGTTTTCAATGCCAATGACCTTGAGGGCCTCATATGCTTCTTTCTGTTCCTCAAGCGTAAATAAGCCCAATAAACTGCGCCATAAAGGAATTCTAGGTAGCATGCCAGTGAGAACATTGGTTAAAACATTCATTCGCCCTACCAGATTGAATTGCTGAAAAATGAAGCCGATATCCGCTCGCATTTTTCTAATTTGACTGTCTATACGACCATTGCTTTGAATGGTGTGGCTACCTACTTGAATAGAGCCACTGCCCGAATCGGCAGCCAAAAAACCTGCGACATGCCTAAGCAATGTGGATTTTCCCGAGCCCGATGCACCGATCAGTGCCACCATTTCTCCAGGCGATACTTTTAAATCAGTTTTATTCAAGGCAACAGCTCCGGGTCCGAAAGACTTCGTAATACTGTTGACCTCAAGACCCGCCGAGAGAATTTGATTCATCGTGTCCCTGCTGTTTACAACTGATTTGCACTTTCTTCATCTCGACTGAGAGTAGCATTACCGTGACAATATTGTTAATTGCCGAAAACTTAAAGTTTGCTGGTCCTATGGATTACCCTAGTATTTTCAACTTAAAAATCAGAGATCGTTGTTTTTTTTGATGTTGTCGAAGAGTTCAGGCTGTAAGTTGATTGTTAGATTATTTTTACGCTGTAGCCTGACTTGCCTAATGAAGGCCATTGGCGTAACTTGTTTGTACAGTTGAAACAGTTCAACTAACTGTTCCTTAGAAAACCCACTCTTTTTTGTCAACTGTGTCCAGCCCAGAGTTTGATCAAAGTTCTCAGTTATCCAGACACACAACTCATCCAACTTCTGGGCATTAGAAGCACTTAGCGGGGTACGCTTCTTGGTCGTTGATCGCATTGGATTCTCCAATCATTGAACTATTTTGATCATCACATCTTGAAAAATATATCGGGTATTCCCTTGTCATCTGTCCACTTAATGTGTCATTGCCCCAATTTTCAAGTAACTCTTCAAGAGCCCATTTAAATTCTTTGAAACTGATAGGGGAAGAGTTACTTTCGATAACGACCCGCTCTGGACGCTATGTCATTTGGTTTAGTCACCTTGATTGGGCTGTTAGGCGGTAGGTCACGTCACACAATCTCAGGGGTTTATCTCCGATTGAAACCATGACGTTAACAATCGGGGTTTTCCCGTTTCAATAATCCGCTTACGACTTATGGATTGCACCCTTGTTATTAATGCATTTCCAGACTAAGTTGTATCTCTACTTTCCATGACCCCACCTCACCATCATTTGTATGCACCATTGGACAGATCACTGCGGGACCTCTTTTGTCACCGAAAAACAACCGGCTCGCGCATCGCGTGGCATGGTGGTCACCAACCACCCTTTGGCCTCTGCTGCCGGCTCAGAAATGCTGTGCGCCGGTGGCAACGCAGTAGACGCAGCTGTGGCCGCGTTGT